>Ga0315904_10003577_pt1 | contig 22748 bp, 17 predicted proteins | sample LakEriMetagenome_6_FD_203529 | JGI IMG/M metagenome (GOLD analysis project Ga0315904, IMG submission 203529) | Freshwater fungal communities from buoy surface, Lake Erie, Ohio, United States - Buoy 12 MA120 | ecosystem: Environmental > Aquatic > Freshwater > Lake | place: USA: Lake Erie, Ohio... | reverse complement strand
GGATCGTTGCAAGGGAAAACTGGGCCGGGTGGTTATTGATGTTGTCGTTCATAAGTCTTGCCTTTGCCTTTAGAGGTTACCCTTCACTAAAGGGTTATTCATATACCGTAACGATCTTTGCCGCTGCAAGTGTAGCCTTATATTACCCCCAGTATTTTTCCACCTGGAACGGATTTAAACTCTCCGTTCTGATCAAGCCCCTGATCATGCTGATCATGTTTGGCATGGGAACATCCATGAGTCTGAAAGATTTCACGGGTGTGATCAAAACGCCCAAAGGTGTGATCCTGGGTGTGGTCAGCCACTTCATCATCATGCCCACGCTTGGCTTCACCCTGGCGCATCTCAGCGGATTGCCACTTGAGGTAGCTGCAGGATTGATCCTGATCGGCTGTTCACCAAACGGCCTGGCGTCGAATGTAATCTCATACCTGGCCAAGGCCAATCTGGCCCTGTCGGTGACCATCACGGCCATTTCCACGCTGCTTGCGCCCTTTGTTACTCCGTTCCTGATGAAGATCCTGGCGGGCGCATTCGTAGAGATCGATCCATTCAAAATGATGGAGGAGATCTTCATGATGGTGATCATTCCAATAGGGGCCGGCATCATTTTCAATAAATTGTTACATGGCCGCTCGCAATGGCTCGACAAAGCCATGCCACTGGTATCCATGTTCGGCATAGCCTTTATCATCACCATCATCACAGCCGCTGGTCGTGATAACCTGATATCAGGCGCACTGGTACTTATCCCCCTTGTACTGATCCACAACGTATTTGGATACCTGCTCGGATACTGGTCAGGCCGTCTTTTCAAAATGCCGGAGCGAGATTGCAGGACCATTGCCATTGAAGTAGGTATGCAAAATGGGGGGCTGGCATCCGCGTTGGCGAACCAAATGGGGAAGGCGGCAACTATGGGGCTGGCACCGGCCGTGTTTGGTCCGTTGATGAATGTCACCGGATCGATCCTGGCTTCCTACTGGCAAAAGAAACCGATCAGGAATGCTGATGGGACCATTGTGATGGTTGACGAAAAAGAACTGGAAGAAGCGAGACATTAAGAACTTTGAATCATTGTTGGCATGAAGATCCGTAAAAGAAAGCTGCTTTATGTAATACTGCCGGTGATGGCACTGATCGCTGCAGGAGCCTGGTATTTTATAAAGGATGGCGAGCCAGCCGATGCTGAAGCACTACCTGATACTGTTGATTACAATTTTCATATCCGGCCGATCTTGTCGGATCGTTGCTTCAAATGCCATGGTCCTGATGGGAAGAAGCGTGAAGCCGACCTTAGGCTGGATACGGAAGAAGGGGCATATGCGGCGTTGAAGGATGACCCAAAAGGCCATGTCATTGTTCCGGGTGACCCCCTTCGTTCAGATCTTTATTTGCGGGTAGCCAGCACGGATACCAGTTACCTGATGCCACCCCCATCGTCCAATCTGGCGCTATCAGCATATGAAGTAAAGCTGATCGAAAAATGGATCAAACAGGGCGCAAAGTATAAAAAGCACTGGGCCTTCATTAAACCCGAGCGCCCGAAACTTCCTCAGGTCAGCAACGAGGATTGGCCCAGGAATGAGATCGATCGTTTTGTACTGGCTGCCATGGAAGAGCGGGGTTTCAAACCCAATGAAGAAGCCGATAAAGAACGCCTGCTTAAGCGGGTGAGCCTGGACATTACCGGACTGCCACCTTCACTGGATTTACAGGACAAGTTCCTGAATGACAAATCACCGGCCGCCTATGAAAAAATCGTTGATGAGCTGCTGGCGTCAAAAAACTATGGAGAGAAGATGGCTGCGTCCTGGCTTGATGTAGCCAGGTTTGCCGACAGCCATGGATACCAGGATGATAATTTGAGGACCATGTGGCCCTGGCGGGACTGGGTGATCCATGCGTTCAACGAAAATTATTCCTACAAAAAATTCGTGCAGTGGCAATTGGCCGGGGACCAGTATGAAAACCCGTCCATTGAGATGCTTCTCGCTACCGGATTCAACAGGAACCATAAGATCACGCAGGAAGGTGGTGTGATACCCGAGGAGTACAGAATAGAATATGTAACGGACAGGACCAACACATTTGGAAAAGCATTTCTGGCGTTGACGTTGGAATGTTCAAAATGCCACGACCATAAATACGACCCCATTTCCCAAAAAGAGTATTTTGGAACTTTTGCATTCTTCAACCAGGTTGACGAGAAAGGATTGCTGGGAGATTTTTCATCGAGGGGCGATCCGCCAAACATGAAGATCACCAACCGGATGGTGGATTCGGTGCTTAGGTTCATCAACAAGAAAGATACTGCGGCGGTGACAGTCATGGTAATGAAGGATACTGCTGCCGGCAGGCTCACACGTTTACTCAGGAGAGGCGCTTACGACCAGCCTGCTGATACGGTGATGAATAGCACGCCTGAGGCCGTGTTGAAATTTGACAGTACGAGGTATCCAAATAACAGATATGGGCTTGCCCAATGGATGTTCAGTAATGAACACCCGCTGACGGCAAGGGTTTATGTGAATAGAATCTGGCTGCAGCTTTTGGGAAGGGGTATTGTGAAAACGGCGGCTGATTTTGGTGTGCAGGGAGAACTTCCATCGCACCCGGCGTTATTGGATTGGCTGGCGGTTGACTTTGCAGAAAATGGCTGGGATATCAAGCGGCTGATCAAACAGATCGTGATGTCCGCCACCTATCGGCAGTCGTCCGAAGTAAGTGAACATAAGATCACCCATGATCCGGAGAATGTGTGGCTTTCCCGTTATTCCCGGAAACGTTTAGCATCTGAGGAGCAACGGGATCTGGTATTGGCAAGCAGTGGTTTGCTGGTCAGGGAGATCGGCGGGCCCAGTGTTAAGACTTACCAGCCCAAAGGCTTGTGGGAGTCAGCGACCTCGGGCCGCGGTGAGCTGGTGACCTATGTACAGGATCACGGGGACGACTTATACCGGAGAACGATCTATTCTTTCATCAAACGAACCCTACCCCCTCCTGCCCTGCTCGTCTTTGATGCCAGTAACCGGGATCAGTGTGAAGTGGTGCGTACGCAGACGAGTACACCGCTCCAGGCGCTGGTGTTGTTAAACGACCCACAGGTACTGGAAGCATCAAGGGTGCTGGCAGAGAAATATGCGGGTGATAAAAAAACTGACGACGAAAAGATCAATGATATTTTCAGGCTGATCATTTGCAGGAAGCCATCGAAAAAAGAGCTTCGACTTTTACAGGAATTCCTGGGAAAAGAGCGGGCATTGTTTACGGGTGATCCGAAGCGGGCAGATAAATTCATCAAGGCGGGTGAATACAAAAGGAATGAACAAGTGAGTGCAACGGAAACGGCGGCGTGGATGCAGTTGATCCATACTATGTATAACATCGACGAAAGCGGGAATAAATACTGAGGAATTTAAATGAGCTGGAGGAAGGGAACGCAGGAAGAGGGGGGAGATACTGCGCGGACAGAAGGCTGTTTTTTTAAACGGGAAAGCATCTATTCATCTCGCCAAAAAAACAGCCCCCAAAACATTTGGAGGCCTTTCGTGATTCCGCCGCGATTCGAACGCGGGACCTACAGCTTAGAAGGCTGCCGCTCTATCCAGCTGAGCTACGGAACCAAAAAACTGGAAAATAGGCTGCAAAGATAATTTTTTTATAGTTTGCACAAAACCTGCTTTTAAACCAATGGACGTACGTATCGAGCCAAGCTGGAAAGAAGTGTTGAAAGATGAGTTCAAAAAAGACTATTTCCTGGAGATCGTCACCTGGTTGAAAACAGAGAAGATCAGCAACAGTACCGTCTATCCTCCCGGCTCCCTCATATTCAACGCCTTCAACCAAACTCCCTTTGACCAGGTCAAAGTGGTGATCATCGGGCAGGATCCTTACCATGGTCCCGGGCAGGCCCATGGCCTCAGCTTTTCGGTGCCGGAAGGTTTTAAGCAGCCGCCATCTTTGCAGAATATGTTCAAGGAGATCCGATCTGACCTGGGGATCACCATGCCAACCAACTTCGGCGATCTCACCCACTGGGCCAAACAAGGGGTATTGCTTCTCAACGCATCGCTCACGGTGAAGGCCGACCAACCCAATAGCCATTCGCGCATCGGCTGGATGGAATTTACGGATGCAGTCATCAAAATCATCTCAGCAAAAAAATCAAATGTCGTTTTTCTGCTTTGGGGTAGATTTGCGCAGGATAAACAGCCGTTGATCGACGAAACAAAGCATTATGTTTTGAAAGCTGCACACCCCTCTCCTTTTTCGGCCGACAAAGGATTTTTCGGGTGCCGGCATTTCTCGAAGGCCAATGCGATTCTTGTCAAACATGGCAGGGACCCTATCGACTGGCAGTTATATCCGATTGGCTAATGAGCTAATTAGCTAATCAATTCGTCAATTCGACAATCCGCTAATCCGCCAATTTAAATCATATGATGAAATCGTTTTTGGGAGCAGTTTTCATGATCTGGGGTGCTATCATCTTCCTGGTAACCCTGCTCATTTTCTGGATCCCCATGTGGGCCACCAGATACCTGTATGATGAACCTAAACGCACTAAAGTATTCCTTGACGTGGTTCGGGTCTGGATGGCTATCTTCCTGCCCCTTTCAGGCATCCGTTTCACTACCCGCGGTAAAGAGCATTTTAAGAAAGGCGAAAACTATGTGGTGGTATTCAACCACAATTCTTTCATGGACGTGCCCATTTCAACTACAGCTGTTCCCGGTGCCAATAAAACCATTGCCAAGCACGAGTTCATCAATACCCCTGTTTTCGGCATGGTGTACAGCAGGGGCTCTGTGTTGGTGAAGCGCGACAGTGAAGCCAGTCGAAAGGAAAGCTACCACAACATGAAGAAAGTGCTGGAGACTGGCATGCATATGTGTATTTACCCTGAAGGCACCCGTAACAGAACGGGCCAGCCGCTGAAAAAATTCCAGGACGGTGCGTTCAGGCTGGCTGTCTCCACGGGAAAACCAATCATTCCTGCTGTGATCTTTAATACCGGCAAAGTGCTCCCTTCCAACAGGAAATTCTTTTTCTGGCCCATGCCTTTAGCCATCCACTTCCTGGAGCCAATCCCCGTTTCTAAAGAAGATGCACCGGAACAGATCAGGGATAAAGTCTATCAGACCATGTGGGACTATATCAAGTCGAGGGAAGATGAAAAAGGAAACTACCTGTTGTAGAAATATCTCGTCCTGTTAACCTTCAGATCTCTCAGCAGTGCTGATTTGGGATTGATGTTGATGCTGAAAAAACGATAGAGCCCAACGGGGGTAATATTGATCGACAGTTGCCAGCAGTGCAGGTCGCGGGAGATAAAGGTGGTTAAACTCTGCAATTGGCTGTTTTTCAGATCATAAAATCCTGTAGCTCCCACTTTCCATTTAGGTGTGAGATTGAAATCGCCATTGAAGTTCATACTCGACGTAAACTCATTCCTGAAACCTGAATAATCTGATTTAACCACTCTGGCGAACTGCAAAGACAGGCCCACGTTTAAGGACCAGGCCACATTGAAATCGGCAAACTCTGCCGGATTCCTCCTCACGTAATCCAGCTGCTGCATCAGTTGATCCTGGTTGATCATTTCCAGTTGATCCTCCTTATTATCATCTTCCTTTTTGTCCTTATCTTTTCTTTTACTTTGGAAATTGGTACTCACGTTCAGGCTCCCGCTGGTGATGGTACCGGGGGAAAACTTCCCGCCTTCCCAAGCATATACATCCTTACGGTAACCCCTTTCATCAAATTGGTAGGGATCCAGCGTTGCGTTTGCCGTAATGTTGATCTTCTCAAACAGCATACTCCGGGCGTAGAGGGAAAGGGTTGACAATTTGAATGAATCCGCAAGGAAATTGTAACCGCCATTAATACCGAATCCATCGAGGATCTTCACTTTCCGAAATGCATTTTCCCCCGTATCGGTCTTGGACCGCACCTTCATCTCGATATTGTTATCGAGTCCAAAATTGATGCCTCCATTCCTGCCCGGGGAGAATGGTCCGTATATACTTCCGTCCAGTGTTGAGAAGAGAAGTTCGTTGCCCAGGGTGTCGATCTGCTCACGGTAGTAGTACTCCTCCATCAAATCGGGCTTGTAGTTGATACCAAAAGTAGGCCTCATGACGTGCCGGATCGCCTGGATCCGGGCATCCTTATTGCGGGAAATAAATGTTCCGAAAATAGCTGTGTTTAAGGAGATACCCATATTCATTTCCCGCGCACTATAAAAACCTTTCCTGATCACCGTATCGATCTGTTTGGAATTCGGGTTCCAGTTCCGGAAAAATTTCTGACCATACCATCGCTCCCTGTAGGCGATATTGGGCGCGATCTGGAAGGGGCCCAAAGCCGGAAGGGATAACAGTATCGGTATCTCATGGTTAGCCCCCCATTGAAGGGTGTCAATCAACTGACCAAAATTAAATGCGGAGTCATAGAATGAAACCTGGCTTTTCACGTTGCCATTATATCCGATACCCAGTTTCTCGTACCATTTGCTGCCTCCCGAAAAATCCTTTGGCTGGAAGGGATAGATGGTATTTACCACAAATCCGATATCCGGAAGGTTCAGGTTCACAATACCGGTTTGGGTATTTTGGTTATGATTCAGGTTGACGGACATGGCATAGGGTCGTCCAACCCATTGTTTCTGCCAGGAGATGGATGAGCTGAGCTGGTTGGTGAAGTTGATCGGCTGGGCCGCACCCTGGTTCATACCCGTTCCGGAACCGGGATTCATCAGTGCGCCATTAGGCACCAGCCTAAGGTATTGGCTGCTACCGGCCTGTACATTGGCAGAAAATGTAACACCCGGCCTGGCCTTACTATCCATCATATGATTCCAGGTCACAAAAAAGCTTTTGGTCTGCGAGTAATCCGGGTCCCCTTTGAAAGCAAATTTGGTATTCTGGTAGCTGAGGGTAAATCCGCCGCTGTATTTATATCGTACCCTATAGGTTGGAGCCAGGTTAAGCCTCCATGACCCGTAGGAATACAGATCGGTCCATATCTTGGCATCAAGGTATTCGTTGAACACTTTATAATACCCCATCCCCTCGAGACCGATACCGAAATCCTGGGTGAAGGTGACCTGGGGCGGAAGGATCCCCGAGCGCCTTCCCGAAGCCAGGGGGAAGATGCCAAAGGGCAGGTAAATCGGAATAGGTACATCCTCAAACTCGGGGTGGACCGGACCCGTCACGGCCACTTTCTGGTTCACGAATTTTGCCTTCTTGAACCGAAAAGCAAAGTGCGGGGTATCGAGATTGCAGGTAGTGAAACGTCCGCGGTAGGCAAAAAACGTCTCGGCATCCATCTTCTTCACTTTTTCTGCAAAGTTGTAGATCTCCTGTTGCTGGAAAAAGGAGCTGTGGGTAAGACCTTTCTGCGACTTGAAATTAAATTTGATGCTATCGCTCACCGTCATGGTTTCGGCCTGCTTCAGTTTGGCCATGCCCACCACGTTTCCGACGCTATCCCTGGTCATCCTGGCCGTTACCATCTGTGAGGCCTGGTCAAATGCTATTTCCGGGGCATTGAGGGTAACGTCTGTGTACTTGACTTCGCTTCTCCCAAACAGGAATATCTTCTTTGAGGCCACATCCAATACCATGGAATCCGCGGCATTATAATCTACCGGGGCAGTCATCGAATCTGCTGACAGCGGTACCTTGAAGGTATCCACCTTGCTGACAAGGGTATCTTTTCGGAGGCGGAGGCTGTCTTTTCCTGCAGGAAGGGTATCTTTCAGCGCGGGAATGGTATCGCCAACTGTTAAAGAACTGAGAATTAAATGAGGGGTTGGGTCTGAGCTATAACCACGGAACGTTAAAATAGTCAAACCTATCAGCACACTAAGCAGGCGTAAATAATATTTTGCTCTAACTTTACCCGTATAATTCGTCATAGCAGTCCGGGCAAAAATAGCCATTAAAGTTGTAAGATATTGTGAAGAAAAAACCAGTATTCACCCATAAATCCTTATTATACCTATGCATCTGAAAGTTCTTTATACCGCAAGCCTGTTGATTTTCGCAATGCATCTTGGGCAGTATGGAATGGCCCAGACCAGGGGCGGAGGCTCCAAGATCAAGACCATCATCGTTGATGCGGGGCACGGCGGAACAGACCAGGGTGCAAGAGGCAGATATTCCACCGAGGCGCAGATCACCCTTCAGATTGCCTTGAAATTAGAGGAGTCGCTGAAGGCACAGCTCCCGGACACCCGGATCGTCATGACCCGGAGAACGGACATCTTCCATAATGTGAAGGAGAAGGCCAATATTGCCAACTCTCAGGGAGGCGACCTGTTTGTGTGCGTGCACGTAAATGCAGCTCCCGCTATAAAGCATAAGGAACTGGAGCGCTACAAAACCGTCACTTACTATAAAGGGAAAGGTAAAAGCAGAAAGAAGTACACCCGGAAAGAGCCGGTTTACCGTTATTGGACCACCCCCAACCCCCGATATGGCACTTCAACCTACGTGTTTGCGGCTGACAGAATGGACAATAAGGCAAGCGGGATCGCCACAGACGAAAGATTTGAGTCTGAATCAGAAGTTGGGGACGTCCCCGATCCCCAGAGCCCGGAAGCCATGATCAAAGCCAGGTTATGGTCGCAGAAGTTCTTTAAAGGCAGCGTCCGGCTCGCTTCAATGATTGAAACCGAGTTCACGGAGATCGGCAGGAAAAGCCTTGGTGTACTTCAACGCAATGAAAAAGGGATCTGGGTACTTCAGGCCACCAATATGCCTGCGGTATTGATCGAAACGGGCTTTATCACCAACCAGGAGGAAGAAGATTACCTGAACAGTGAAAAAGGACAGAACGAAATGACTGGAGCGATCACCCGTGCCGTAGTGAATTATAAAAACCTTGTTGATGCCCCGAAGTCGATCGGCAAGGCTCCATTGCCCCCCTCTGAACCTAAAGGATCACCAAATCCGGAAAATCCAGTTAAGCCCGTCGCCATATTGCCGTCTGCAGCCAAAAAGGGTTGAATTGAACTTTAACCGTTGCCTCGGTAAAGATTTCTATATTTTCGTTTTGCGGAGGGTCATGCCTGCGCCTAAATTGATTTGTTGATGACACTTTCTAATGAAACAAAGATTGGTGCCCTTGCGGCCGTTGCCATAACGCTTTTGATCCTGGGTTTCAATTTCCTGAAGGGAAGAAACCTCTTTGAAAAAGAAAAAGAGATCTACGCCGTATTCAGCAAGGTGGATGCCTTAAACACGTCGGATCCTGTACGCATCAACGGGTTGCAGGTGGGAAAGATCGTGGCTCTGAAAGAATCAGACCCGGAAATGACCGGCATTATTGTCACCATCCAGATAACGAAGGATATCCTGATCCCAAAGAACTCCTACGCAACCATCAATGCCAACCCACTCGGCAGTACAACGGTCAATATCATCAAAGGTAACAGCACCAGTTTCCTGGCAGAGGGCGATACATTGACCACCATAGCGGCAGCCGGGCTACTCGATGATATCAAAAGCACGCTGAACCCCGCCCTTGACAAAGTATCCGGCACACTGACCTCGTTGGACTCTTTGGTTGAGGTAGTTGGAGGAACCTTTGATCCCAAAACCAGGGCCAGCATGCAAAAGCTGATCAGCAACCTGGAATCCAGCAGTGCCAGCCTGAATTCCCTGATGTCCGCCCAGGGTGCCGTAGGTAAAACCATGCAGAATATGAGCGCGATCACGGCAAACCTCAGCAACGACAAAGACACCATTAACCGCATTTTGGCTAATATGGAAACGTTCAGCAGCAACATGAGCAAGCTGGACGTCAATCCCACCCTGGAGAAACTGCAGAAGACAGCAGACATGCTGAACACCACCCTGGCCAAGATCAATTCAAATGAAGGATCCATGGGGCTTCTGCTGAACGACAAGAAATTATACTCAAATCTTAATGCATCTGCCAACAGCTTGAATATTTTGTTGCAGGACTTCCGCCTTCATCCGAAACGTTATGTGAATGTGTCTGTTTTTGGCAAGAAAGACAAGTCGGAACCATTGATGAAACCGCTGGAAGATTCCCTGCAGAATAATACCCCAGCCAAGCAATAATGAAAAGGTCGTTTTTATTATTGAGCGCGATGTTCATGGTTCTGCTTACCATCGCCCAGGAAAACCGAACAGGTGCTGTTACCCCTGCTGCCACCTCGGATACAGCAAGGATCGTAAACATCATCCGTGCCAACAAATTCAAACTGATAGACCAGGACACCAACAAACTGAACATGTTCGTGGGGAATGTACTGATCCAGCAGGGCAATACACTTATCAGTTGCGACAGTGTTGTACAGAACCAGTTATTGAACCAGATCGAAGCATTTGGCAACGTGCACATCAATGATGCCGACAGTGTACACACCTATTCCCAATACCTGAAATACCTGGGCGATACCAAGATCGCCTATCTCAGGAAAAATGTGAAGCTTACAGACGGACGTGGCATACTCACCACCAACGAGCTGGAGTATGACCTGAATTCAGGCATTGGCATTTACAAGAATAACGGGCGCCTCGTGGATGGCAATAATGTGCTAACCAGCAAAGAGGGTTTTTATTATTCAGATACCAAGGAAGCCTATTTCATCAGGGACGTCAAACTGGTCAGTCCGGACCGAACAGTCGCTACAGATACGCTGCTCTACAACCTGGACCAGGATCTTTTTACCATCGTATCCCCTACTACCATCAACGATGGCAATACAGTGATCAAAACCAAATCGGGGATTTACGATATTAAGAACGGGCTCGCCAATTTCAGCGCAAGAACGCAGATAGAAGACAGCAGCCAGCAGATCATTGCGGATAATATCAGTTTCGATAAGAAAACCGGGCAAGGCTCAGCGGAAGGCAATGTGATCTACCGGGACACGGCGCAGGGTATGACCATTCTGGCAGGCTCTACGGCGTTCAACAGCAACAGTAAAAAAGTACTGGCCACAAAAAAGCCAGTGATGATCATAAAGCAAAACGATGACTCCATCTATGTGGCTGCTGATACCCTGTTCTCCTCTATGCGGGCGGACACGGTATCAATGAAACTGGGAGACAGCAGTGTAGCGGTCACAGAACTGAAAGATAAGGAACCGGACAGCATCCGGTTTTTTCAGGCCTACCGGCATGTGCGGATATTTTCAGATTCGCTGCAGGGTGTATGCGACAGCCTTTATTATTCTGCTGCTGATTCGGCTTTCCGTTTGTTTCGCGATCCCATTGTATGGTCGGCCGAAAGCCAGATCGCGGGAGACACCATATATATGTTCACCAAAAATAAAAAGCCCGATCATCTGTATGTATTTGAGAACGGATTCGTGACAAGCAAAACCAAGGAGAACTTCTTCAACCAGATCAGGGGTAACCGGATCAACGGGAATTTCATCAATGGTGAGATCGATTTTATGCGCGCCAAGGGAAATGCAGAAAGTATATATTACCTGCAAGACGACGACAGCGCCTATGTTGGGATGAATTACGCAAAGGCCGATGCCATATCCATGTATTTCGGGGAAGACGGGCTCAGGCGGGTCAGTTGGGTCAACAGTGTTGAAGGAACTACCTTTCCAATGAACCAGATCCCTGAAGGAAAGAAAAAGCTGCGTAACTTCAACTGGGCGGAATCGAGGCGACCGAAGACCAGACTTGAACTCTTTCAATAGACATCCATGCTGAATAAGTTAAGGGACCGAATCAGGACTCCTTTGCAGGAGATCATTGCAGACAGCCGTTCACTAGGCATTATACTGATCATTTGTACTGGCCTTTCGTTATACCTTGCCAATTCGTCTATTGGTGACTGGTACCAGGGCCTTTGGAATTATGAGTTCCATTTTCCCGCTTCGATACATCTGCCACACACCATGATCCACTGGATCAATGACGGCCTTATGGCTGTATTTTTTTTCCTTGTAGGCATGGAGATCAAGCGTGAACTGTTAGTTGGAGAACTCAACGATATCAAAAAAGCAATTCTGCCCATTTTTGCTGCAGTGGGGGGCATGGTAGTACCCGCCGGCATCTACGCCTTATTCAACAAAGGTGGGGAGTATGTTCACGGCTGGGGGATACCGATGGCCACAGACATTGCTTTCTCTCTGGGTATCGCCTCTTTACTGGGTAGCAGGGTTCCCGTCTCATTGAAAATATTTCTCACGGCGCTGGCTATCATTGACGATCTTGGCGCCATTGCAGTGATTGCACTATTTTACGGGGGTGCCATAAAGTGGGCGATGGTGGCAGGTGCTGGCCTTGTAACGGGTATGATTGTACTCGCAGCGAAAAAGAACATGGCCTTACCCATTCGCGTTGTACTTGCCCTGGCACTTTGGTATCTGGTTTTCAATTCAGGTATACATGCAACTGTAGCAGGGGTCATTTTTGCATTCACCATACCCATGAAGGAACTGGTACACCTGGAGCACAAACTGCACACGGTGGTCAATTTTGCGATCATACCCATTTTCGCGCTGGCGAATACCGCAATACTTCTTCCTGGCAATATCATGGAGTCACTTGACAACCCACTCAACTTCGGTATACTTGGCGGGCTGGTAATAGGCAAGCCGCTGGGCATATTGATGTTTTGTTATTTGCTCGTCCAGTTGAAATGGGGGGCACTTCCTGAAAATGTCACATGGACACAGCTGGCAGGAATTGGTATGCTTGCCGGGATTGGATTCACCATGTCCATTTTTATTGCCACTTTAGCCTTCACTGATCCCACCGCACAGGACATCGCCAAGATCAGTGTGTTACTGGCCTCTCTCCTTGCCGTCATTTTCGGCGCTTTAACAATTGCGCTCTTTAGTAAAGAATTAACCAGTGAAGGATAGATAACTGGCATCATTTTCGTTTTCTTTCCAAAAAAAAGAAATGAAGAAGGTCATCCTCATGGGTATCGTTGTTTTATGCTGCATGGCTAGCCGAAGCCATGCGCAGGAGTATAAAATGGCCATAGGCGCCAGGTTTACCAATGCCCAGGCAACTGTGAACAATTCTATCTCTTTCAGGTATTTCCTGAACGAGGGCAGCGCATTGGAAGCCCTTGTCAGCTTTGACCCACTGAGCATCGGGGGCTTGTACGAAGTATTCCGTCCCCTTGGTGCCCCCGGACTGCAATGGTTCTTCGGCGGAGGCGGGTATGTGTCTTTTAGTGATAATGATGTACTTGGAGCAATGGGCATCATAGGTTTGGACTATAAATTCCAAAAGATCCCGCTGAATATATCGCTCGACTGGAAACCTGAGCTTAACCTGGTCAAAGAAGTTGGCTTAGAAGCGGCGACGGTCGGGTTGGGGATCAGATTTACTTTTTAGCAAGGAGCTCAGATCATTTAGCTCATTGACTCATTGGCTCATTGACTCATTGGCTCATTGACTCATTAGCTCATTGACTCATTGGCTCATTGACTCATTGGCTCATTGACTCATTGGCTCATTGACTCATTGGCTCATTCGTTAACGCAAAAGTCATTCCGAGTGAAGAATCAGTTAATGAGCTAATGAGCCAATGAGCCAATCTACCTAAGTTCACTGGCTATGCCAGTGAACTTAGGTAGCGCTCCGCATCGAGTGCGGCCATACAGCCACTTCCGGCTGCAGTTACGGCTTGCCGATAGGTCTTATCCTGCACATCCCCCGAAGCAAACACACCTTCTATATTAGTCTTGGATGAACCGGGTATGGTCTGAATATATCCTGCGTCATCCATATCCAGGAATCCTTTGAAGATATCAGAGTTTGGTTTGTGGCCGATGGCGACAAAAAAACCACTGATGGGGATCTCCTGTTTTTCCTTTGTCTTATTGTTCAGGATCCTCACGCCAGTCACTTTCTGGTCACCCAGGATCTCGTCTGTTTCGGTGTTCCAATAGACCTTGATGTTGGGTGTCCTCAGAACCCTTTCCTGCATGACTTTCGAAGCTCTCATTTCTTCTTTGCGCACAAGCATATGAACGGTGGTACAAAGCTTGCTCAGGTACAACGCCTCTTCGGCAGCAGTATCCCCGGCACCCACGATGGCCACCTCTTTATTACGGAAGAAGAATCCGTCACATACAGCGCAAGCACTGACCCCAAAACCATTTAGCCTTTGCTCGCTTTCAAGGCCCAGCCATTTGGCAGATGCTCCGGTAGCGATGATTATCGCATCAGCCTCCATTTCTTTCTCCTCATCTATCCAAACCTTATAGGGCCTCGAAGAAAAATCTACTTTGGTAGCCAGCCCGAAGCGAATATCAGCCCCCATACGGTTGGCCTGTTTTTCAAAATGCACCATCATATCAGGCCCCTGGATCCCATCTGGATATCCGGGATAGTTTTCTACTTCTGTAGTAATGGTCAACTGGCCACCTGGTTGGATACCCTGGTATAGCACAGGCTTGAGGTTTGCGCGGGCGGCATAGATAGCCGCGGTATATCCTGCGGGTCCGGAACCAATGATCAGGCAGTGTACTTTCTCAATCTCATTATTCGACATGTTCGAGCGTCATTTAAACGTGTAAAAATACGAGGAAACTAAATGCCAGCGTGTGCCTTTGGTCACCGGCCAATCCATGTGGATAATTACCTCGGTATGATCAGGGTGCGATACTGCGCAGCGTACCCGCCAAAATAACCCAACCCGCCATTGGAGATATTCCCGAGGGTTTTAGTAGGACTGGCAAACGGGTTCCCAATGCTCTGGAAATTGAACTCGAAGGTTCTCCAGAAATCATAGGTTGCCCGGTCAATGTTACAGAGTTTGAGGGTTGCCGTATCACCCCGGGTAAAATAGATGTCCTCATCACTGTTATCGGCATTCTTGTTCAGTCCCCTGTCGACCTGAATGGTATAGGTTTTACCATCGATGAACTGATCGTCAAAAACGGAATTAAACCCCGGGTAAAACGGTTGTGAATTCGTTTTGGTGAAATAGCGGATGTAATCACCGAAACCCGGTCTGTCCGTTGCCCTGATCATCATCCTCACCCGGCTGGTATCGTCAACCAGCGGTGCTTTTTCCCACCAGAGTGAATCGATGCGCCTGGTGATTTGGGGAATGGTAGTGACAGACGTATAGGTTTGCCCCTCTGCAATAATATTCAGTTGATAGCGCGTACTCAACTTGCCCTTCAGGCTGTCAGTTGTATAAAAAAACAGGAAAACACCCGGGCCTGCGGCAATAGAATCTTCGCGGAGACGATAAGTGCGGTTTGCCTCTGTGATCGATACATCCGCGCGGCGTACAAAAGAAGCCAGCAGGATCTGCGGAGAAATCTTACCGAAATAGTCCAGGCTCTTATTCAGGGTGACCCTGGGCGCCATGTCATTCTCGATACTGCCGTCCACAACAAGGCGGGGTTCTGATTCCTTTAAATCGATATCGATATCCTTTTCACAGGACAGGAGGAAACCCAGGAACAGCATGGCTGAAAATCGACGGCACAAATTCATATAGCAGCAAAGGTAAAAGCAAAGACGGTGATTTCCATACATGCTGGATGGGTGGCTATGCAAGGGGACAACAAAAAACCCCGGCTAAAAGGCCGGGGCTTAGTTTTTTTTCGATTGGATCATCCCAGATATGCCTTAAGGGCATTGCTGTAACGGGCTTTTTGTAATCGCTTGATCGCCCTTTCTTTGATCTGACGGATACGCTCCTTGGTAAGGTCGTACTTCTGTCCGATCTGCTCAATGGTTACTCCGTTTTCACCATCAAGACCGAAATAAGCGTTTACGATCTCTGCTTCACGGGGACTTAATGACTTCAGTACTCTACGGATCTCTGCACGTAATGAATCTTTCATTACATCGTCGTCCGTATCATCACCACCTTCCAAAAGGTCACCCATGGCTACGTCTTCCGCCTCATGCACGGGGGCATCGAGAGAAGTGTGCCTGGTATTGCTCTGGAAAATGTTGTTGATCTCTGTTTCACTCATTTCGAGTAATTCAGCGAGTTCTTCGGTGGAAGGCTCGCGCTCATGCTCCTGTTCGAAAGCCATGTACGCTTTGTTAGCCTTGTTGTACGTGCCAATTTTGTTTTGAGGCAGGCGGACTAATCTGCCCTGCTCTGCCAACGCCTGCAGGATGGACTGGCGAATCCACCATACGGCGTAAGAAATGAATTTAAAACCCTTTGTTTCATCGAAACGCTGGGCCGCTTTAATCAGTCCGAGGTTGCCCTCGTTGATCAGGTCGCTAAGTGATAAACCCTGATGCTGGTACTGCTTAGCTACAGATACCACGAACCTGAGGTTCGCCTGCACCAGTTTGTTCAATGCCTTCTGGTCGTTCATCTTGATGCGCTGAGCCAGAGTGGTCTCCTCTTCAGGAGTGATCATTGAAATTTTAGAGATCTCCTGCAGATACTTTTCAACCGCTTGTGAGTCACGATTGGTGATCTGTGTTGCTATCTTTAGTTGCCTCATACTAGATTGTGCTTAACCAGCGTTAAACGTTTTAGTTCTTAGACCAAAACTGCGCAGAAAAAGTTGCCAATAATAAGTTATAATCAGGATAAACCCGTCCGTGCAGTCTGCAAATTTAGTTTGCAGTTTTTACTTTTCATAGCCCCTGTGGAAAAAAGGTTCAAATATCAGGCAAACTTACCCCTTCCTTCAGTATGACAAATTCCGGCCTTCTTTGTTCAAAACAGGGTCCGTTCAAGTAATTTAGCGTCCATGAAAATTGATTTCAGGTCTGACACGGTGACTAGGCCAACGGCAGCCATGCTGGATTTCATGCATAAAGCACCTGTTGGCGATGATGTTTTCTCGGAAGATCCCTCCATTAATCACCTGGAACGGCTCTCTGCGGATATTTTCGGTTATGAGGCTGCAATTTTCTGTCCAAGTGGCACCATGACCAATCAGATTGCGATAAAGTGCCATACCAGCCCTGGAGATGAGGTCATTTGTGAAAAAAACTCCCATATCTACCAGTATGAGGGCGGTGGCATTGCCTTTAATTCAGGCGCTTCCGTAAGGCTGCTGGACGGCGACCGTGGCCGTTTAACAGCCAAACAGGTTGCTGAGGGCGTTAATCCGGATGACATCCACAAACCCGTCTCCAGGATGGTAGGACTGGAAAACACCTGCAACAGGGGCGGCGGAAGCTGTTATGATTTGAAACAAATAGAACAGATCAAAGAGGTTTGCCAGGCCCACGGAATGTTCCTGCACCTGGATGGGGCCCGTCTGTTCAACGCCATGGTGGCGAGACAAGAGGATCCCAAAAACTATGGCCGGTTGTTCGATAGTATTTCCATTTGCCTTAGCAAAGGCCTGGGGGCTCCTGTGGGAAGTATTTTGGTTGGAACCGGGACAATGATCAGGAAAGCAAGAAGGATCCGTAAGGTATTCGGAGGCGGGATGAGACAGGCCGGTTATTTGGCCGCAGCGGGCATATATGCACTTGAACATCATGTAGAACGACTGAGCCAGGATCATTTGCACGCAAAAATGATCGAAGGAGCGCTTCGGGATAAAGATTTTACGGAAACTATCCTTCCTGTGGAGACCAATATTATCATTGCCTCTTTCCGAGCCCCCTATACCCCGCAGGATTTTATCAATGCCATGCAAAAAGAAGACATACTGATGTTTGCCATCTCCCCTACCCAGGTGAGGATGGTACTGCATCTGGATATTACAGCCGAAATGGTCGAGAAAACGATTAAAGCAATCAAAAACCTATAAACATGTTCCCATCCATACAACCTGACACCACTGCAGCATGGAAGAAACTCGAGAGCCATTACCAGGAAATGAAAACCGTGCACATGCGGAACCTTTTTGCCGAAGACCCCGGACGGTTTAACAGATTCAGCCTTTGCCTGCACGATCTGGTGTTTGACTATTCCAAAAATATCATCACGGAGAAAACACTTGCCCTGCTGGTCGAACTCGCTCAGGAATGCGGGCTGGCTGGCGCCATAGAAGCCATGTTCAATGGTGAAAGGATTAATAAAACTGAAAACCGGGCGGTTTGGCATGTGGCGTTGCGGAATTGCTTTGACCATCCCATGTTGCTGGAAGGGAACGATGTAATGCCGGGTGTCAGGAAAGTGCTGGATCAGATGAAAGATTGCTGCAACAGTATCCACAGTGGACAGTGGACGGGTTATACGGGCAGGAAGATCAGTACCATTGTAAATATTGGAATCGGAGGATCTGACCTTGGACCAGTGATGGTCACCGAGGCTCTAAGGCCATATTGGAAAGAAGGCATACAGGTGTATTTTGTTTCCAATGTTGACGGTACACATATCGCGGAAACATTAAAGAAAGTGAACCCTGAAGAAACGCTGTTCCTTATTGCGTCCAAAACTTTCACCACCCAGGAAACCATGACCAATGCGCACACGGCAAGGAACTGGTTCCTTGAAACGGCGAAAAATGAGCAGCATATCGCAAAACATTTCGTAGCGCTATCCACCAATGAAAAGGAAGTGGTGAAGTTCGGGATCGACAAAGCCAATATGTTCGAGTTCTGGGATTGGGTAGGCGGAAGATACAGTTTATGGAGTGCCATCGGATTATCGATCGCCCTGACCATTGGTTATGAACATTTCGACGCATTGCTGCGTGGTGCCAACCAGGTTGACGAACATTTCAGGAAAACGCCATTCAGCCAGAACATTCCGGTGCTGATGGCATTGATCGGCATATGGTACAACAATTTTTACGGCGCGGGTAGTGAAGTCATCCTCCCCTATGACCAGTACATGCATCGTTTCGCCGCTTATTTCCAACAGGGGAATATGGAAAGCAACGGCAAGTATGTGGACCGCAATGGCAAGCCGGTCCGGTACCAGACGGGGCCAGTGATCTGGGGAGAACCCGGCACCAATGGACAGCATGCTTTTTATCAGTTGATACACCAGGGAACCCGAATGATCCCCTGCGATTTCATCGCTCCTGCAATCAGCCACAACCCCATCGGCGACCATCATGTCAAACTGTTGTCGAACTTTTTTGCGCAGACTGAAGCGCTGATGAATGGCAAAACGGCCGTCGAGGCTGAAGTTGAGCTTGGATCGCTTTCCGCGGACCAAAAACAAGCCTTATTGCCATTCAAGGTATTTGAAGGTAACCGGCCAACAAATTCGTTCCTGGCAAAGAAGATCGATCCATTTACGCTGGGTCAGCTCATTGCCATGTATGAGCACAAAATTTTTGTACAGGGTGTGATCTGGAATATCTACAGTTTTGACCAGTGGGGCGTTGAACTGGGCAAACAGCTTGCAAATAATATTCTTCCTGAATTGCGGGGCGATGAGAAGATCAGCGCGCATGATTCGTCAACCAATGGATTGATCAATTCCTACAAGGTGATGCGGCAAAACTGAACGGGGTTATCCCGTTTAAACCGGAACCGAATTATCCCGGCATAAAAAAACCCTCCAAAGAGGGTTAAAAGCTATTGCGTGAATTACCATTTATCTACTTCCTCATCCGCTCCAGAAGAAGGGGGAGCAGATTCAGGGGCAGGTGCCTCGTTGACCACTTCGCGGGCGACGTGAACCTCTTCCCTGTGCTCTGCAGAGCCAACATGCTCAATGTCGTGCTCGCCGTCATTCTCATGGTTAAATGCATCAAAGTCAAAATCCGGCATGAGGTCTGTCTTCACATAATCAACTGCTTCAGAGAGGGCTTTGATGAATTTATTGAAGTCTTCTTTATACAGGAAGATCTTATGCCTGTCATATCCATCATCGTTGAAACGTTTACGACTTTCTGTGATGGTGAGGTAGTAATCGTTGCCACGGGTTGTCCTTACATCAAAGAAATAAGTCCTGCGCTTCCCTGCACGTATACGCTTGCTGTACACGCTTTCCATTCGTTTGTCGTTGTTTTCGTACGCCACAGTTGTTGAATTTTTGTTTTTGTTGATACATCAAAGTTGACCTTTCAAAGATAATTATGTTTTTGAATTGTCAAAATTTCGTTAAGGTTTTTTGAAAACCCTTAAAATCCACTCCCGGACTGGGTTGGGAGGCGGTCTTCGGTATCATCATCTGTAGCTTGTTGCCTGCGGTACAGATCGGCATAATAGCCATCCTTTTCCAGCAGTTCCTGGTGGCTGCCCTGTTCAATGATCCGTCCTTCATCCATTACGATAATGACATCAAAACGGAGCAGGCTGAAGATCCGGTGGGTAATGATAATGGCGGTTTTACTTTCCAGCACTTCGTAGAGTCCTTGCAGGATCTGCTTCTCAGTTTTGGCATCCACGGCACTGAGGCAATCGTCGAAAACCAATACCGCACTGTCTTTGATCAGTGCCCGGGCGATGGAAACCCTTTGTTTTTGCCCTCCGCTCAGCGTTACCCCCCGCTCTCCTACCATGGTTTGATACTGGTCCGGGAAGTGCAGGATCTCCTGTTCAACGCTGGCTTGTTTAGCCGCCTTGCTTACCTGATCCGGGTCTGCATGTTCCTTCCCAAAAGCGATATTGTTGGCAATGGTGTCTGAAAACAGGAATGCTTCCTGCGAAATGTACCCGATCTGCCGACGCAATGAGCTGAGTTTATACTTGCGAAGGTCTACCCCGTCCACTTCGATATGGCCTTGCTGGGGATCGAACATCCTTAGCAGCAGTTGGGCCAGAGTGGACTTACCGCTACCCGTTTTTCCCACAACGGCCACTTTCTGGCCACTTCGTATCCGAAGGCTGATATCGTTGATGGCCTTGATACCAGTGTGCTCATAAGTGAACGATAGGTTCTGGATGTCGATATCCCCATTCAGAACTTTATCCACTGCCTGGTCCGGATCTCTAACAGTCGGTTTGGTGTCCAGGAATTCATTTAGGCGTTTTTGGGATGCAGAAGCCCGCTGGATCATGCTGGCCACCCAGCCAAGGGCACTTACCGGAAAGGTGAGCATATTGATATAGACCACAAACTCGGCGATGGTGCCTGCGGAGATCCTTTCCTGGACCTGGTAGATACCCCCTATCATAATGGTGAGCAGGGTACTTATACCGATCAGCAGGCCGATGGACGGGAAATAGATCGCTTCCACTTTTGCGAGATTGATCGCGCTTTGCCGATAAGACTCGCTGTTTTGTTCAAAGAATGTATACATGGCCGGCTCCTGCACGTAGGATTTGATCACCCTGATACCTGAGTATGATTCCTGTGCATTGGTGGTCAGGGCACTGAGCTGGGCTTGTATTCTTTCGCTTTTCCTGTTTATGATGGTGTTCACATAATAGATGGTGAAGGCAAGGATAGGGAGCGGTGCCAGGGTGTAAATACTCAGCATGATATCCTTGCTGAACATATAATATAAAGAGAGTCCGATGAGCACTACCAGGTTGATGAGATACATGACGGCAGGGCCGGTGTACATGCGAACACGGCTTACATCTTCTGCCATCCTGCTCATCATGTCCCCGGTACTGTGCGTTTTATAAAACTGCGCATCAAGCTCCTGGTAATGCTGGTAGATATCATTTTTCTGGTCAAACTCAATATGGCGGCTCATAACGATAATGGTCTGACGCATGAGGAACATGAAAAATCCACGTAACAGGGCCAGCACCATAAGAATGATGCCGGTGTAGAGGATGAGTTTACCGAACGGCAGCTGGTAAAAATGAAATGTATCTGTGAACCACTTGACCAGGGGATCAACCACTCCCTTTGAAGCCCTCACAGCAGGAGGCCTGGTATCAGTGATCAGGTTGATCCTTTCGGATACCTTATCCACCACATAGCCGGTCACCTGGGGAGCAAGTATGCCGAAATAGTTGGATATGATGATAAAAACTATGCCCAGCGCAAGGCGCCAGCGATATTTCCAAAAATACTTGTTGACTGCTTTAAGGTGATTCAAGGCCCAAAATTAAATGCTTAATTCTGATTGTCGGAAAGATATTGGCGCAGGATCCTTTTGATGTAATACTGGATATTGAAAATGATAAAGTGGACTTTTGCCATTCAAGGTAATGAGTCTTCCAGCATCGGCTATAGATATGGCCGTTTCAGAAGTATCCACTAGAATTATTTATAGCCCTGAAACCCTTGCCGGCATTGAGTAAAAGGGCAAAGAAGAAAACAATTCGCGAAGATTTTTTGGTAAAACAACCCGAGCATGTATTTTTGCCGCGGAGAGATGGCAGAGCGGTTTAACGCGGCGGTCTTGAAAACCGTTGACTGTAACAGGTCCGGGGGTTCGAATCCCTCTCTCTCCGCAAAAGATCAAATGCCCCTTTACGGGGCATTTTTCGTTGACGGAGCGTTGAAAGCAAACTTTCAAAACTTTAATGACATAAATTACATTAATGACAATCATACAAGACACATTGGTCTGCCTAATGATCACGGCAGCTTTATCTCAAGCAGTTTTGCGTATAGTCCCCGAGGACATCAAGGTTCTGGACGCCAATAAGTCAAGGCTGCATAAAGGGAAAAAAGAAGCAGGCACAATCCGGTTCCGAAAGCAAATGGTTGCTGCTGAAAGCTTTGAAACGGCAGGTGTTTTTGACGTGAACAAGGATAAGCAAATGGATATTGTATCAGGTGCTTTCTGGTACGAAGGCCCGGGGTTCTTAAAACGTCATTATATCGGAAGTCCAAGTCGTTTTGGCGAGTATTATGACGACTTTTCCACCATACCCATGGATGTGGATGGTGACGGATGGACCGACTTCATCACCGGCGGGTGGGCGGATTCTGCCATCTACTGGAGAAGGAATCCGGGGAATAATAAGGGC
>Ga0315904_10003572_pt1 | contig 22758 bp, 22 predicted proteins | sample LakEriMetagenome_6_FD_203529 | JGI IMG/M metagenome (GOLD analysis project Ga0315904, IMG submission 203529) | Freshwater fungal communities from buoy surface, Lake Erie, Ohio, United States - Buoy 12 MA120 | ecosystem: Environmental > Aquatic > Freshwater > Lake | place: USA: Lake Erie, Ohio... | reverse complement strand
TCATTTCTTTTTCAAAATCAGCCGGCTCAAAACCAAGTCCTTTCAATACGCGCTCAGTTTGCTCTTCGATGCCGTAGCCACCGTGAATTTCAATTTGATGCTCTAATTCGCCCAAACGCTCAATCAACTCCATGTACGCATCGCTCTCATAGTCTGTGCGCGTTTCCATTTCGTGCACCACTTTGTCTTTCTCTTCCATCAGCTTCGTCACCAACTCAAACGCTTTTTTGGTTTCGTCCATCACCGACAGTTGCGACTGAGAATGAAGCTCTTGCGGCAAATAGCCGATAATGGTGCCTTTGGGGAACATAATGTCACCACCGTCAATCTGTTGTTGCCCTTTTAATACTTTGAGCAAGGTTGACTTGCCGGCTCCGTTTCGCCCGGTCAAACCGATTTTGTCATTGTCATTAATCAAAAATGACACTTGGTCAAACATGGTTCTACCACCAAAAGAGAGTTGAATATTGGAAACTGCTATCATAAATCGGGCGCGAATATACAGCAATGCACCTTTGCAGACGAACCCAAAGGCAACTAATCTTGCCCGAACCGGTAAAATTTTTCAGACTTATTTTGTCATTCAGCTATTTGCTTTACATTCGCCCATCAAACAGACAGAATTATGAGCAAAGTAATTGCGGGTATTTTTACATTAATTGGTACGTTGATTACCATTTATTTCAGTTTTGTTTTCGCCAACACATCATGGGCTTTGGACTACAACGACCCTAAGTTGCACCAAAGTATGGTTCAAACCGGCCATTTAATTCCGTTAATCATTGGAATTTTGCTATTGACCATCGGTTTGACTTTCTTCTTTGTAGCTGAAGAAGCCAATCCAGACATCAAAGGTTAATTCAGCTTGTAATAGACTGTTCGCATGCGTCATGCGTCATGCGAACGATTTTTCTACCTTCCTTTTGCGGATAGAAAACATTCTTTTTTGATATGTGACTAATCCCTTTATTTTTAGCTCCTTGTCTGTAGACCATCCCTGACATCCTTTCATGAGCAAACGCCTGAGCATAGTTATTACCGGAAGAAACGACAACTATGGTGGCGATTTCAATAGGCGATTGCAAAACACCATCCATTGGCTTTTTCATTGGCTAAACCACTACAAAATTTCGAGCGAAATTGTTTTTGTTAATTACAATCCGTTGAAAGACGAAGCACCCATTGATGAGATGATTACTATCCCTGCGGCCTCAGATTTAGTAAATGTTAGAGAAATAACGGTGTCGGCAGAGGCTCACGAAAAGATATTGGCGAAATATGCTACAGTCTGCAAGCCGGTTCCGGTGATGGAATTTATTGCCAAAAATATTGGCATTCGGAGAGCGAAAGGTGAGTTTGTGTTGGCCACCAATGCTGATGTAATTTTTGACCCCGAGGTGTTTCGCTATTTGGCCGAAAACGAATGGCAAAAAGGATTTTTTTACCGCGCCACTCGTGTAGATTTTGAGTTAGCAAAACCTTTAACTTTTAACGACAATCAATCTGCTTTTTTAGCGGAGATAAAAGCAAACGTATTTAAGTTCTTTATGAAAGGCGGCACGTTTACTGACCGCAGTAGTTTTTCGACAGACACTAAGTTACGTTACTTATCAGCGTTTAATGGTATTCGAAGAATTGTTTACACTGCTATTTTCCCTTTCCGACACCTATTAAAACATTTGTCTATACCCTATACAGAAGAGCTGTTTACCTTTCAGCACTTTTGCAATGCCTCGGGCGATTTTATGCTTATGAGCAAAGACGATTGGAGCAAGGTGCGCGGATATGCAGAAAACACTTGGATTTCGACACACACCGATTCCTTGCATTTAATCATGAGCAGCGTAACCGGATTGAAAGAAAAGACCTTGCCTTACTTGGTGTATCACCAAGAGCACGAGCGGAGGTTTGATTTCAACACCGCGAACCCTGACATGGACAAAATGTATAAACGCTTGTTGACAGATAGCGAGACCATGTTAGCGACTGGAAAAGTGGTGGGCGGCAATGATGACACCTGGGGTATGAGTGAGTTAACGTTTAACGAAAAGACTTATTAATAGATTATGATAGTTTATAATGTAACGATTAAGATAGATTTGGATGTTCACGACCTTTGGTTGCGTTGGATGAAAGAAGAACACATTCCGCAAGTGATGGAAACGGGTTGTTTTACGGACAATAAAATTTATCGAGTTTTGGAAGAAAACACTACGGACGGCATCACGTATGCAATTCAGTATTTCGCCAATTCTATGAGTGATTATTTTGACTATAAAGAAAATCATGCTACTCGCTTGCAGCAAGATGGATTAAGCCTCTTCCCTGGAAAATACACTGCTTTTCGTACTTTACTGAAAACGGTATAATTTACTCCTGAAAATATACTCGCTTCACGCGGGCAGAGATGCCGGTCAGTATTTCGTAAGGAATAGTATCGGCTGCTTTAGCAATGGTTTCAATGTTGGGTTGTGCGCCAAACACAATCACTTCATCGCCTTCTTGAGCCGCGATGTCAGTAATATCTAACATAGTCATGTCCATACAAATATTGCCGATAATCGGAGCCAGTTTGCCGTTGACCCAAAGGGCGCCTTTGCCGTTAGATAGGCGTCTGCTTAAGCCATCAGCATAGCCGATACCCACCGTGGCAATAGTTTTGTTTTTACTCACTTTGCCGATGCGACCATAACCTACACTGTCGCCTTTTTTCACTTGCTTGATTTGAGAGATCGTTGTTTTGAGGGTAGAAACAGGCATCAGTTTTTCGCTACCTATTCCATACAATCCAATGCCTAAGCGAACCATGTCAAACTGTGCATTAGTGTGACGCAAAATGCCGTAGCTATTTAAAATGTGACGAAGTGGTTTGTAATTTAGTGTAGCGGTTATTCTGCTACTTAGTTTTTCAAACAAGGCAATCTGCTGTTGCGTAAATTCATCTTGTGAAGTGTCTTCACTCGCCACCAGATGAGAGAAGATAGAAGCGATGCGCAACGAATGGGTGGATGACAATTGTTTTAATAAATCATCTAACTGAATTTCGTCAAAGCCTAGGCGGTTCATGCCGGTTTCTAGTTCGAGATGGATAGGATAAAGTTCATCGCTCGGAGAACGCAAAAGCGAAACGGTTTCGAGAAATTTTTCTAACAACTGAATGGAGTAAATATCCGGCTCGAGTTGATTTTGAATCATGGTTTCAAAACTATGCAGTTCGGGATTCATCACCATTATCGGCAAGGTGATTCCGTTTTTGCGTAGCTCTACGCCTTCATCGGTGTACGCCACCGCCAAGTAATCTACTCGATTAAACTGTAAGCAATTGGCTATTTCAAAACTGCCGCTGCCATAGCTGAAAGCTTTGACCATCGCCATGATTTTGGTGGTTGGTTTTAGTTGCGCTTGAAACACTTTCAAGTTGTGCGCAATAGCGTTAAGGTTGATTTCTAACACGGTTTCATGCACTTTCTTTTCGAGGAAACGGCTAATGATTTCAAATCGAAACTTGCGTGCGCCTTTGAGCAAGATAGCTTCATTATAAAACGAATCGGTGTTGAGTTGGCGGATAAATTGCTCAGTGGTTTCATAGCACTCCAGTTCTAGCGTTTCATTCTTTTCAAAAATCTTTTTGTTGCGCACGAGGCTTGTACCGATGCCAATCAATCGATTCACTTTCGATTGGGTGATGAGCCGCGCTACTTCTTCGTAGAGTTCAAACTCACTGCGTCCGCTTTGCAAAATGTCGGAGAGAATAACTGTTTTCTTTGGATGTTGATTTTGCTGGTTGAGAAAATCAATGGCAATTTTTAAAGAAGCAATATCAGAATTATAGCTATCGTTAATGAGCGAACATTGATGAATAGCATCTTTCATTTCTAATCGCATAGCGATTCGAGAAAGGCTTTTTATGCGCTGGCGAATAATGTCCATGTCTTTATTTAGGTAAAGCAGCACACACCAACAATGAATAACGTTTTCTACACTAGCGCGGTCGGTGAAAGGAATTTCAACTTCCACTTCACGCAAGCGATAGAGCGCAGAAATGATTGACCGATTATCTTTTTGTATGACGCTCGTGATTTGCAAATCAGCTTCGGCACTCATGCTCCACGAAAACAAACCCGATGTGGTACCATTGGCTTCATCGCGCTCTTTGCGCAAAGCAATGGTTTGCGCCACACCCAAGTTGATTTCAGGATAATCTTTACAGTAAATCAATACATCAACATTCAGAAAAAGGTTGAGTTTTTCACGCGCCTTGTGGCGGTCGCCTAGGAAACCTTCGCTGTGTGCTTCAGTGATGTTGGTGAAAATACCAATGTTGGGTTGTATGATTTTTTCGAGATGGCTCATTTCGTTGGGTTGCGAAATACCTGCTTCAAAAATCCCTAAGGTGTTCGTGTCGTTTATCTGCCAAAGCGAAAGCGGCACACCTATTTGTGAGTTAAAACTCTTTGGGCTGCGCACAATGTTTTCGTCTTCGTGCAGCAGTTGATAGAGCCATTCTTTCACAATCGTTTTGCCATTGCTGCCTGTGATGGCAATCACAGGTAGTTTAAATTTACTGCGATGAAAACCGGCTAACTTTTGTAGCGCAGTTATGGCATCTTTCACTACCACAAATCCTGCCTCGGGGAAGAGCGTTGTGGTAATTTCTTTCGTTACGACAAAATACCGAACTCCTTTTTGATACAACTCTTCGATGTAGTCATGCCCATCTAGCTTTTGGCCTGGCAGCGCAAAAAACAGACTTTGCTCGGGGTGGTTTATTTTTCTGGAATCAACTAAGAGTTCACTAATGCCCCCATCCTTTTTCGGCTTGGTCAACAAAGTGCCGCCCGTTGCCGTCACAATTTCCGCTATTTTATAGATCGTTTTCACAAGTTCAAAAGTATGGTTTCAAACGCTTAGTTTCACCGAGTTTTTCAACAACAGCACACTATGATCAGAATAAAGAACGCAATTAACTACATGCGCAAAGGCGAAGACATCTGTTTGGACCATACCGGTCAACGCGGCAGACAACGAACCATTAATGCGGACGGCAGCTATAACATGGAGCGAAAAGCAGATCGTCTGTTTGGTAATTTCTTCTTGTATCATTGGTTGATTACCACTTCTTGGACACACTATTGGCTGGCAGTGGTCGGGTTTTACTTGCTAGATAACATCACATTTGGTTTAATTTATTACTGGCAAGGCGCAGAAAATCTGCACGGCATTGTGGGTACGACCGAATTAGACAAATTTATCAGCTGCTTTTTCTTTAGTTGTCAAACTTTTACGACCGTAGGCTATGGTGGCATTCATCCCGTTGGGCGGTTGGCGAGTTCATTGGCAGCTATAGAAGCTTTTTTAGGTTTGATGGCTTTTGTGCTCTGCACCGGCACATTGTACGGTCGCTTTTCACACGCCACGGCAAAAATAAAATACAGCAAAAACATCATCATCGCTCCCTTTAAAACATCACCGGTTTGCAGTTTATGGTGGCGAACAAACTCAATTCTAGTTTGATGGAAATGGAAGCGCGGATAAGTATCAGTTGGGTGGAAGAAGATGAAACTGGCAGTTTTACCCGAAAGTTTTAGCAAGTAATATTAGAGATAGACAAGGTGACTATGTTTCCCACCAGTTGGATTATAAATCATCCGATTGATGAGGAAAGTGCGCTCTTTGAAAGAACCGCAGAGGAGATACAAAAAATGGATGTAGAAGTGTTTGTGACGCTCAAAGGTTTTGATGATGTATTTTCTCAAACTATTTATAGCCGCCAATCTTACATCGCTGACCAATTTGTTTTTGGCGCTAAGTTTAAGCGCTCGTTTTATCTAGATGCTTCAGGTAAACTCATCATGGACATCACCAAAGTAGGGGAGTATGATAAAGTAGCATTGAGTTAAAATGGCGAGTTAACCGACTAAGCTATCCCGCTCTCTTTTAGTTTTTCAGATTGTTCGGCCACTGCCAAAGCATCAATCATTTCGCTAATGTCGCCCGCCATGTACGCATCGAGGTTATAAACGCTGAGGTTAATGCGATGGTCGGTGATGCGCCCTTGTGGGAAGTTGTAGGTTCTAATTTTAGCCGAGCGGTCTCCGGTGCTCACCAAGGTCTTTCTGCGTGCTGCAATAGCATCTTCGTGTTTGCGCACAGCCGCTTCGTAGATTTTTGTTTTGAGCATCTTCATCGCGTGGTCGCGGTTCTTGTGCTGCGAGCGCTCTTGTTGGCAGGCCACCACCGTGCCGGTCGGAATGTGCGTTAACCTCACCGCACTTTCCGTACGGTTCACGTGCTGACCACCCGCACCTGAGGCGCGAAACACATCCATATGAATATCCGCATCGTTAATCACCACTTCCACTTCGTCCGCTTCGGGCATCACTGCCACCGTCACAGCCGAGGTGTGTACTCTGCCCTTCGCCTCCGTGGCCGGCACGCGCTGCACGCGGTGCACACCGCTCTCAAACTTCAATTTGCCATACACGTTTTCGCCTGTCACTTCCAGTGCAATTTCTTTAAATCCTCCCGCTGTGCCTTCGTTCGAGTCCGCAATCACCACCTTCCAACCTATGGTCTCACAATAGCGTGTGTACATCCGCGCCAAGTCGCCCACAAACAAACTCGCCTCATCGCCTCCGGTGCCTGCGCGTATCTCTATCAACACATTGCGCTCATCTTCCGGCTCTTTCGGCACCAGCAACTGCTTCAACTCAAACTCCATGCGCTCTTTCTCGGCCTCCTGCTGCACCAAGTCGCCCTTCGCCATGTCGCGAAACTCTTCGTCCTTTTCCGTTTCGAGAATGTTCTTGTTGTTCTCTATGTTCCCCAAAATCATGCGATATTCATCGTATGCATTCACCACCTTCTCCAACTCGCGATACTCCTTGTTTAGCTGCGTGTAGCGCTTCATGTCGCCCATCGTGGCCGGGTCGCTTAGGGTTTTCCCCAATTCAATAAACTTCCCTTTTATATTATCTAACTGACTAAACATCTTCTATCCTTCGTTTTTTGCCCTAGCGGACTGACCGCAAAAATAAAAATTGCCTGCTACCAAGCGAATGTGTCGAACTATTTGTTGGGCAGCAATACTAATTTTTCATAGGCTATGAGTAGTGCACAAACCAAGAAGACGAGGGCGATGCCCTCGTAGGGCAGCAGCACGTGATACTTCGCACCCGTGAAGCTATGCACTTGCCAAAAAAGTTCGGGTTGCTCCAATCGGTTAAAAACAAAAACGGTATGTGCTTGAACCTCGTCTGGGGTAAAAACAAAAAGCTTGGTCAACAAACCTAGCGTAGCTGAGGTGATAATGGTGAGCAGCAAAACCACAGCTGGTTTTTTGAGCCAAGGTCGGTTATCTTTTTGACGGCTTAAGCCGCCAATGTGGAGCAAAAGCATAAATGTGCCTGCCCCCAAAAGGTCGAGCACAATATCGCTCAACTCAAAGTATTTGTTGTAGTTGGGATAAAGCACAAGGTATTGGTTCAATTCATCAGCTATCATAATGGGCAGCGCGTAGACCAGCGAGGTTCCGATGCTCCGCGAAAAAGGAAAGAGCAATAGCACCAACACAACGTATTCGGCCACATGAATGATTTCGATATTCATTTCGAACAGCATAGCCACATGCACCGCCAAGGCCGCAAAACAGAAAAGCAAAAACGCTAACTTGGTGCGCCATTGTGTAGGGTTTTGCCAAAGCGTATAGAGCGTGTTCAGCAAAAAGAAAACACCTACGGTCATCATCAACTGCATCACCCGCTGATTGTAGATTGGTAAGGAAAGTTTATTCATCACCACCACAGACAGTTGCACAAAAGTATCGTGCCCGTGCAAAATGAACACTATATAGGCTAGTACTAACACCAAGTTGAGCCAGCGGTTTTTTTGTAAGAAAAGCAGTAAGCGGTTCAGCAGCGTAATCATGAAGCAGCGAATTCTTTAATGCCTTTGATGAGTAAATCTAACTCTCTGGTGGAGGTGTAAACGTTGGGCGAAATGCGTACGCCATTTAGAGCTTCGTGTTTCACTACCGATGTGTGAATGTTGTATTGTTTCAGTAAATAATTTTCGATTTCACCGGCATCTTTGCCCGCTATGCCAAAGGTGGCGATGCCGGCACTAAACTCATCGCGCAGCGAGGTGTATAGCTTTACCTTCGGCAGATCTTTGATGGCGTTGCACCAATAGTTTTTGAGGAAACGAAGTCGTTCCGTTTTGCGATTCATGCCAATGTTTTCGTGAAAATCTAAAGCCGCAGCCGCAGCCATTTCCGCAGCAAAAGAACGAGTGCCGATGCATTCAAACTTGCCGATGTTGTCATCCTCGGGTAAAGGAGCCGAGAAAGCCGGCCACACTTTAGCAATCTTTTCTTTTCGGATATACATTATGCCCGTGCCGAACGGTGCGCAGAGCCATTTGTGCAGCGAAGCGGCTGCATAGTCAACGTCCAAATCGCTGAGTTTATAATCTATATGCACAAACGAATGAGAAGCATCGAGTAGCACTTCTGCTCCGGCTTGGCGCGCCATGGCAGCAATCTTTTTGGCGGGGAGGATTTGCCCCGTCCAGTTTAAAATATGCGTTATGTGAACGAGTTTAGTGCGAGAAGTTATGGCCGCTTTGAATTTAGCCACAACTGTGTTTTCGTCTTCTTCGGGCAGTTGGAAATCAACCCATTTCAGCACGATGCCATCGCGAGTGGCGCGTTGTTTCCAAGCGTTCATCATGTTAGGGTAATCGTATTTGCTCAACACTACTTCATCGCCAGCCTTCAGCGGCAATCCGGCAATAATAGTGTTTAGTCCCTCTGTGGTATTTCTATTTATGGCCAACTCGGTGGGTGCGCAGCCGAAGGTATTGGCCAAACGTTGGCGCAAAGGTTCGCGCTGTTTGTCGAGTTGTCGCCACATGTAGAACGATGGGCCATTGTTGCATAATTTTAAATTCTCTTCGTGTGCTTTTTGCACCGGCAAAGGTTGCGGACTAACGCCACCATTGTTGAGGTTGATGAGGTCTTTGCTTATAATAAACTGCGAACGGATTTGTTGCCAAAAGTTTTCGTCTTGCGAAGTCACGGGCGAAGAGCATCGCAACAAAGATGGGGCAAAGGAAAGTGGTAAAACGCCTAAAGCGGAGGTGTAAATAAAATTTTTGCGCGATAGCATAACGTGGATTGAATGCTAAAGATAGAGAAACAAAAAGAAAATGAAGCGGCTTTGCTATTTCATAAACTGCATATCGTACAGTCGCTTGTAATACCCATCGAGGGCTATCAATTCATCGTGCGAACCAAATTCTTTGAGTTCGCCTTTGTCTAGCACGGCAATCTTATGGGCATGGCGAATAGTAGACAAACGATGCGCAATAACAATAGACGTTCTGTCTTTCACCAACTTCTCAATAGCGTTTTGGATGAGTGCTTCGCTTTCGGAGTCGATGCTCGAAGTAGCTTCATCTAAAATCAAAATGCTGGGATTGTAGACCAAGGCGCGCACAAACGAAATGAGCTGACGCTGTCCCATAGATAAAGTAGCTCCGCGCTCCATTACTTCATGATCATAACCGCCCGGCAGGCGTTCGATAAACGAATGAGCGCCCACCAGCTTAGCCGCATGAATAACTTGCTCGCGCGAAATGCCGGGATGGCGAAGTGTAATGTTTTCGTGCACACTGCCCGCAAAGAGAAACACATCTTGCAGCACCACCGCCATCTTGGAGCGCAAAGCGTTTAGCTCATAGTCTATAATGTTTACGCCATCAATCTTTATGCTGCCTTGCTGAATATCATAGAAGCGACCAAGTATGGCAATGGTAGACGTTTTGCCCGAACCCGTAGCGCCAACAATAGCGAGCGTTTCACCGGCCGCTAAGCTAAACGACAAGTCTTTCAACACCGGATGCTGCGCATCATATCCAAACCAAACATGGTCAAACTCGATGGCGCCTTTTATTTTTTCTGGAGCATGTTGACCACGGTTGCTGATGCGCTCGTCAGTGTCGAGTAACTTAAACACACGGTCAGAAGCCACCAAACCGCGTTGAATTACATTTACCTTATCGGCAATAAACCGCAAGGGGCGAAAGAGCATGTTGATGAACAACAAAAAACCGGAAATAATACCTACACCCACCACACGGTCTGCAGCGTTTTGATGCGCTATTATATCCTTCAACACTTCGTGCGAAGCCATCCACACCATCAAGCCCACGGCAATAGCCAAACAAACTTCTACAGCCGGGAAAAACAAAGAGTAATACCAAATACCGCGCACATTCGCATCGCGGAGCTCGGTGTTGATGGCTTCAAATTTTTTACGTTCTTTTTCTTCTACGTTAAAAATCTGAATGATGCGCATACCGCTGATATGCTCTTGCAAAAAAGCGTTTAATCGACCAATGTGAAAACGCTCGTCTTGAAATGATTTCTTCACGCCTTCTTGAAACCACCTTGTGAACCACAGCAACAGCGGCAACACCATCAAACTCGCCAAAGCCACTTTCCAATTGACATAAAACATAGCAATAATCACTGTGATAATAGTTAGCAAATCAGCAATGATGCTAATCAAACCTTCGCTAAACGTATCGTTGATAGCTTCAATGTCAGTGATGGTTCGGGTGGTCGAAGTACCAATGGGCGTGTTGTCAAAATACTGCAAGCGAGCATTAATAATGTGTTCATACACTTTCACGCGAACATCTTTTACAATACTTTGTCCGAGCCATGCAGTGATGTAATTGAACGTGTAGCGAAAACCGGCATCCACCAACAAAAGTATAAGCATCAAGATAGCGATAAACTTCAAGCCTTCTAGGTTAAAATTTCCTCTGGTGATGTAGTGGTCGGTGGCGTAGATAATTAAAAAAGGACGACCGATAGAAGTTATCGCCAATAGCATACTCAAAGCCATTGAGGTATAATAAACCAAACGGTAAGGCTTAGTCAAGCCGACAATGCGCTGCAATAATTGAAAATCGAAAAGAGAAGATTTGGGTGAGGCCATGAACGCGCCAAATGTAACAAGCTTGCAGAATAAATGTTGTGTTCCTACAAATAAGGATATTTAATCTTTGACAAAAACAATCCATTGGGCGGAGCTAAGTAGTGCAACTTAAAGTCACGCTTTTCAGCCACGGTTTCTTTAAACTCAGCTAGGTCGAGTTTGCCTTTGCCGATCATCAGCGTAGTGCCTACAATTTTGCGAATCATGCCGCGCAAAAAGCGATTGCTTGTCACTGTAAACCGAAATACTTCGCCTTTTGTCGGTGTGTGCGGAAACATGAGTGGTGCTACATCCATCGGTTCTTCAAGAGGTTTGAGGATGGAATGATGCGAGGGCAATACGTCCCATTTGGCTTCTTTGATGTGACAGATATTGGTTTTGAAATCTTCGCTGGGTAAGCAAAGCGAAGAAAAATCTTCAATGGTTTTGAGAAACGAAGTAGCCTCTACTACCTTGTCCCAATCTACCGCATAGAACCCTTGGTAGTAGGCAAAGTTTTTGAGGAAAGGTGTTTTGTCAAAATAGACATAATATTCATAGGTCCGCTCGGTTGCGTCAAAGCGAGTGTGCGCTTTTTCGTGAAGCGGCAGAATGTTATAAATCACAATGCTCTCGGGCAGCAAAGCATTCAATCGAAAAATTAAATGAGGAATATCGAAGGTTTGCTCAATGTCTAAGTGCATGTAAAAATCCTTCGCATGTACGCCTGCATCCGTGCGCCCGCATCCCATAGATTTTATGGGTTCGCGCAATAATTTTTGCAAGGCTTCATTGATGGTTTGCTGCACGCTGGGCGCATTGGCTTGCACCTGCCAGCCCGAGTAGTTTTGCCCATGATAGGCTAAGTGAATAAAATAGCGCATTAATGGATGCCGTTGAAAATTACATTCACGTTAGGATGCACGCGCTGCACCTCAATTTTGGCTACGCGCACTTTTAAGAAAGCGATAACTTCTTCCTTCGTTTTAAACTGCTCGTTGATGTCTACAAAGTGATTAGCCAAGTAATCATAGTTTTTAATCATGAGCATAAACCAAACTACAAAGAAGTCGGTGCCTTCAAACACCACGGCATTGTTGGCTTTATACTTTTCAATGTTTTCTTGAAACTCGATAGGCATTTCTGTCCAGTGCATATTGGGGCGCAGATGATGACCAATGTGGTAACCATCATTAAAACAAGTTTTGTTGTAAGCAGCATTAATGCAAGTCAAACTGTTGACGTAGCAATTAGCTGGAGTGGGTGCGTGTAAAAAAGCATGTTGCGCCCAGTTGCCGGCCATCATGCCAAAACGAGCAATAAAGAATGGCACTAAAAATACCATCAGCGTAGCTTGCCAGTTTACCTGCCAAAGCAGAATACACATCGCAAAAAAACCAATCTCGCCAAACATGATTTTGCGCAGAAACTTCCAACGATTCTTGCGTTTGAAATAATAGCCTAAATCGCTCATACCAAAGAAAAAGAACAACCAGAAGTATTTCATAAAATCAATAAAGCGGTCGCGTTGATAGTTCATCGTGCAGCTTAAATCATCAATCAAATTATTTTCGGCATGGTGCATCATGATGTGATGACCAAAATAGGTTTCGGGCGTTTCGCCATAAAACGGTCCCAACCCCCAAGGGATTAAATTATTTAGGAAATTATATTCTTGTTTGAAAAGTTTGCGGTGTGAAGTGTTATGCAACATTAAAATAAACGGCCCTAAGCCTGTGGCAATGTTGAACAACAAAAAAGGAACGGCAAACCACCAACTGAAATAGAAAAATTGAACAATGGAAACCGGAATGACGATAAACAAAATGTAGGCACAGAGTTTTATAAACGGCAAATCGCGCTCATCGCGGATAAGCGAAAGTGCAAACCGCTCGAGGAAATTATAATCGTTGCGCGGAACAAAAATAGGGTCGGTGATGTTGAGGTTTTTCATAATTAATTCATTCTATCGTTATACTTTTTCATACACCACAGCTAGACCTTGACCTACGCCCACACACATGGTGGCTACGCTATAGCGCACATCGTTTCTACGCTTCATTTCGTGCAGCAAGGTAGCCGAAATTCGCGCACCGGAGCAACCCAGCGGATGGCCGAGCGCAATGGCACCACCGTTTACGTTCACGATGTCGGGGTTAAAACCCAAGTCGCGAACACAAGCCAACGATTGTGAAGCAAAGGCCTCGTTGAGTTCTACCAAACCGATGTCGTTCACACTCAAGCCTGCTCGTTGAAGCGCTTTACGTACAGCCGTCACCGGCCCGATGCCCATATAAGCCGGTTCTACGCCCGAAGCACCTACGCTCACTATTCGCGCCAATGGTTTTAGGTTATGTTTTTTTACCATGTTTGCGCTCACGACCAAAGTAGCTGCTGCGCCATCGTTGATGCCCGAAGCGTTTCCGGCTGTCACGGTGCCATCTTTGATGAAAGCCGGTTTCAATTTGGCTAAGTCTTCAACAGACGAAAGGCGAGGATGTTCGTCTTTGTCGAACAAATAAGTTTGTCCTTTACCTTTGTCAATTTCTATCGGCACTATTTCATCTTTAAATTTTCCGGCATCGTGTGCTGCTTGATATTTCGCTTGCGATTGCGCGGCAAAAGTGTCTTGCTCCAAGCGACTGATGTTCCATTTTACGGCAACATTCTCTGCCGTTTCGCCCATCGAGTAAATTATTTCTTTAGGGAAAGCCTTGTTTGTAAAACGCCAACCCATTGTGGTGTCATAAAACTGTTGTTGACGATCAAAAGAAGAGGCAGCTTTGGCTAACACATAAGGCGCTCTGCTCATGCTTTCTACGCCTCCGGCAATGTAAACAGACCCATCACCCACTTTAATGGCTCGGGCAGAATCGGCAATGGCTTGTAAACCCGAAGCACAAAGACGGTTCACCGTCACACCGCTCACCTTGTTGGGCAAGCCCGCCAAAAGAGCCGCCATTCGCGCTACGTTTCGATTATCCTCTCCGCTTTGATTGGCGGCTCCTAACACTACTTCTTCAATGTCTTCTGCCGCCAACCATGGTAAACGTGCTAACAGTTTTTTTATCGTTAAAGCTGCCAAATCATCCGGGCGAACGGTGCTCAACGTGCCGCCAAACTTGCCGATAGGTGTGCGCACTGCGTCAATTATAAATGCCTCCATGTTCTCAAAAAAATTTAGGTTTGCAACGTCAAAAATAATTTTTCAATCAGCATTCTATGATACAACGTATTCAAACTGTCTATTTACTATTGGCCATCAGTGCAATAGGTTTGTTTTTAGGCTTGCCTTTATTGCAATTGGAAGCCGCCAATTACAGCGACAAATTAAGCGGCTGGCAACTCACGCATACGGTAAGAATTTTTGACCAACCATACATCGTTTTCTTTAATGCCATCATTGCCGGCAAAGCGGCAGGTTTTGCTTTGATTGCGATTTTCCTATTCAAATGGCGAGGTTTGCAACAATTATTCTGTTGGTTTTCGATTGTCGCTGCGGTATCGGCTTTGGCTTTTGCCTACTTTAAGTTCCAGACTAAAATCTTTTTGGGCGATGTGGTGTTCACTGCTTGGAATGCGCTACCGATTGTGGCAGTGGTCTTTCTTTTGCTAGCCATTTTTGCTATCCGCAAAGACGAGAATTTATTGAAAAGCTTAAACCGATTGAGAGATTAATCGCTCTGTTTCTGCCCATAGCTTTTGAGCCAAATTTTTATCTTTAGCCAAAGCAGATTCTTCTTTTACTTGGCAAAGGTCAAAGTGTTTGCCTGTCACATTTTTTACTTCATTGGATGAAGCTAAATAGATAGATGTTTTAGCCCCATCCTCTACTGAAATGCCGCCAAGGAAAGTGAACATACTCCAAAACCAACGGATGTAAGCGGGCGTTCCTTTTTTGCCGATGTCGGTTTTCACCACGCCCGGATGTAAACTGTTCACGGTAATGTTTTTGGATTTTAATCTTTCTGCCAAAACAGAGGTAAACAGCACGTTTGCCAACTTAGATTGTTCGTAAGCTTTCATCACAAAGTAACCTTTCTCTTTCGTAAAACTTTCAAAATCTATTTTGCCGCGATAGTGCGAACGAGAAGACACATTCACAATTCTCCCTTCACTCGACTTTTCGATAAGCGGCAACAGTAAATTGGTCAACAAGAATGGGCCAAAATGATTGGTGGCAATGGTCATTTCCAAGCCATCTTCGCTCAGCGCAAAGCTCGGATAAACTCCACCGGCATTGTTCACCAACACGTCAATAACTGTTAGTTTTTGTTTGATTCTTTCAGCTACCTGACGTACTGATTTCTGACTAGAAAAATCAGCGATAAAATAATCAATGGCTAAATTGTGGCTTTCGGCCTTTAATTGCTCGACTGCTGCTTTTGCTTTGGTCTCATCGCGGCTAATTATATAAGTAGTTGCCCCCAATTTGGCAATGCCTAAAGCGGTTTCGTAGCCAATGCCGGCATTTCCGCCCGTCACGATTACTGTTTTGTTTTTCATCATTTAGCTAATGTAGCTAAATTTAGTAAGTGCAGCATGACATAATGGCCTTAACCTTTATGCCTCTACTTCCGATACTCTCGACTGTAGTTGCTGTTCAAGCATATCTGCCCAAAGTTGTAAGTAAGTCACTACATCTTCTTTACGGTTGCGCACCAGATAAACGTCTTTCGGCAGTAAGTTGGTTATTGTCTTGTCATTCAAATATTCGAGGCACATCAGCTCTCGCTTCGAGAAACCCACTTGCATCATCTCATCCACAATTTGATCAAATGGCAAACCACTATCAGGACAATAGTCGTTCAACTGGTCGTTCCAATCGCCAAGGCCGGTCATAGCTCGGTTATGTATTTCAGCTTTTGATTTGAAGGTGATTTGCTGCGCGAGGTGTCCGCAGTTGCACGCGCCCATGTGTCCCCATTGATACTCGCTACTGGCAGCAAGATTAGCCGCAGTTTTGCGAATGATAGCTATCTTATTTTTTAAACGCTCGCTCATAATCGTTTTGTTTTAGTGATGAAACAAACGAGCCGTGCTAAAAGTTGATAAGGCTTACTTTTTTGTGTGGTGGTGAAATAAACACCTAGTAAAATTAACATCATGCCGCCAAATTGAATGGGCGACAAATGTTCGCCATCCAGCAAACCCCAAAGAATGGCTACTAAAGGAATGAGATAGGTAACACTAGCCGCAAAAAGAGCATCGGTGCGCTGAACCAAACGGTAGAAAAGCATCCAAGCGATGAATGTGCCGAACACCGCTAAAAAAACAATACTGCCCACACTTATCCAAGCCGTGCCACTTAGCACAATTTGTGGTGCATTGGTAAATAGTAAACCAATAATAGCCGGAATGCCGATGATGGCCATTGCTAAGCTGGTCGTATAGAGCGGATTTTGATTTTGCAATTTTTGTTTAGTCAAATTGCTGCTCAGGCCATAGCAAAAAGTGGCAGCGAGCGGTAAAGATGCATAGAGCCAATCCGTGTCGGCTAGATTGCTCGTTTTGCCCACCACCAATAGTAGCGCACCGCCAAAACCAATCAATACACCACTGACTTTACGTGTGGTAATCACCATGTTGAATAAGAAATAGCCAATCAATAAAGTCCAGAGCGGGGAAAGGGAATTTAATATACCGTTTACGGCACTGCCGGTTTTGGTCATGGCGATGGCAAAAAGTAAAGCCGGTATGGCGGTGCCAAATACACCGATTTGCAGAATGGTAAAATATTTCTCGTGGGGCACCACGCGCACCGCTTTAATCAAAAAAGGGATGGCCGCTACAAACGAAACAGTAATGCGGAGCAACACCACTTCAATAGGTGAAAAAGCAATCAAACTTTTTTTAATCAAAATGTAACTCGTGCCCCAGATTAGAGTGAGCAAAACAAGTAAAAACCAATTTTGGGTATTGTGTGGAGAGTTGTTCAAGTAGAAAAAATGAGCTGCAAAAATGACAATTCGAGATTAAGAAACTACTAAATTTTTAACTGCTTAGACTTTCTAGCCTTCATACACAAGCAAAGACAATAAAAAAAGCCCATCGCAGAGAATCGCAACAGGCTTTTATACTTCTATAGAAATAGATTATTTCTTTAATGCATCTCTAATCTCCATCAAAAGTTTTTCTTGGGCAGATGGTTCAGCCGGTGGCGCAGGAGCAGCCGCTTCTTCTTTTTTAGCGGAGTTCATGGCTTTGATAATCATAAATAAAGCAAAAGCGATAATTATAAATGAAAAAACAGCCTGTATAAACTTGCCATAAGCTATGTTGGCTTCACCTACTTTAACGGCTAGGCCCGAAAAATCAACTCCTCCTGTCAATACCCCGATTACCGGCATGATAATATCGCCTACCAATGAACCAACGATGCCACCAAAGGCTCCACCGATGACCACACCCACAGCAAGGTCAACTACATTGCCTTTCATGGCAAATTCTTTAAATTCTTTTACAACGCTCATAGTCTTAATTTTTAAAATGATTAAATATTTACCTATAAAAGTAAACATCTGTTCTAACAAAAAAACTCGAAGAAGCAATTCGCCTGATTTGTCTTATATCCGTTGGAGGTGATTGACTTGCACCCAACCCACTTTACCATCGGCTAATTTGATTTTTCGCCATTCACCCACCTCATCCACCAATCTTATTTTGGTGCCCTCATGAAGTTGAAAAAGCACATCGCCTTTTTCGTTTGGCGCACTTTTTATCACTACACTTTTGCTCATTAATACAGCAAATTCAGAACAATTTTCTTTGCTGTACTCGGTGTAGGCTAGGGTTAAAATTCCTAATGATATTGCTGTCAATAAAACAGTAACAACCGATAGCCATTTCATCTTATTGACAAACAAATAAATTGCACCAAAGACAAAAGCTAGCCAAAGAAATACTAACGCAAAATTGCCCCAACTAGAAGAAGAAAATAGTTGTAAAAAATTTTGCCAATAAGTGATGACTGCCAGCTGCGGCACTTCTTGAATCTTATCTAAAGTCTTTTGTTGCGCCAACTGAAGGTTGTGTTGCACGTCTTCATCTTGCGGAGCCACAAGCTTGGCACGTTCGTAGTTCAAAATCGCTTTGCCCAATTGATTTTCTTTGTAGTAAGCATTGCCGAGATTGTAATAAACAGCCGCTTCGCGATGACCTTCTACTACAATTTTTTCATATTTCTTGATAGCCTCATCATATTTTCCGGCTTGATAGAGTGTGCCGGCTTCTTGGTAGAGCACATCAGCACTAACCGCCCAAACGGAGAATGACAGAAACAAACCAATAAACAGAAGGGAGTAATGCTTAAGCATGTGCGTATAGCCGTATGAATTTGCTAAGGGAAACGAGCGATTCATCACTTTATTTCATCTTCTAGGTCAACAATAATGTTCAAGGCCAATTCGTAATTTTGTTTCATAGCATCGCCTTCGCCCACAGGCGCATACAAAGCCAATTCACAAGTGCTAATCAACTGCTTTAGTCGACTTATTTTATCAAGCTGAATATTTTTAGCGGCTAGTTTTTCTTCCACATTGTCTTTTGACAGTTCAGCCATATCAATCGATAACTTATGGCTCAAGTAGCCCCAAATGGCTTGCGACAATTCAGTGTAAAACTCTTTTTTATTCTTTGGTGCAATGTGTTTTTCGGCCACTTGCAATCGCTTGCGCGCAAGTTTCAATGCTTTTCTTCGTTTGGTGCCCACTACATCCAGCTCCAAGTTTTCGTGACGTCTTTTTAAGGCTATCAATCCTATAAAAAGCAAAATTGGCGAAGTGTACAATGCGGCAAAAGGCCATGATCCGAAGGCAAAGTAATTGGTCGAGAAATCGGGTGTTTTGGTTTTTATAAAACGAATGTCTTTACCCAAAGCCTTCACTTCCTTCTTATTGTCATCAGCCGGAGTCTCCGCAACAGTTTTACTTGGTTCTCCCGTTACTTTTACAGTAAACTCGGGAGAGTTGATGGTGAAATATTTTCCGGCATTTGGATCGAAATACGAGAAATGGTTGGCTTCAATTTTGTAATCACCCGGCATGCGAGGAATGATTAAATAATCCGCTTGTTTACTTCCCGTTAATCCTGCCCCACCGTTCGTTATGCTTTCTTTTAATTTAGGGTCATACACCTCAAATTCTTCGGGCCAGTTTAACTCCGGGAGTTCAATAAACTTGAGGTTACCGGTGCCACTAATTTTGACCGTGTAGGTAACCGGCTCATCTGTTTTAGCTTCGCTGTTAGACAGTTTAGATTCAAAGCTATATTTACCCACAGCGCCATAAAAGCCATCAGGTTTTCCGGCTATTGGCAAATCTTTTACTTGAACAGTAGCTGAATTTGTTTTAAGTGTGAGCGGCACTTCAACAGCTCGCCCACCAAAAAAATCATCAAAGATATTTCGTGAGCGACCTTTTACTGCCACTTGTGCCACAGTCGAAACCTCAGCAGTCGGTACGGTTAAATTTCCATCGCGTTGCGGATACAAGTTGTATTTCAAAATATCTACCGCATAATACTGTTTGCCGTTGATGGTTTCAACTTCTTGTTTGCGTTTAGGATCAAGTTCTACTTCTTGATTCCAAAAACCATCAAATGCTGGAGCTTTGGTCACATTAAATCCATTCAAGTTTTGGCGAAAATAAAGACGATAAGTGGCGGTCACCATTTCGCCTTTGTATACACTATTTTTAGATACTAAAAGCTTGACAAACACGTCTGCTTTTACTTGTTTTTGCAGCTCCTCTTGGCTCACTTGTGGCTCGGGTTGGCGTTGACGGCCGCCTCCGAAAAATGGATCATCGGCAAATGGATCCCAAGGTTGACGTTGTGCCTGTTGCTGCTGTTGCGCTACAGCCTTAGTCACTTCTATGTTCAACTCATTGCTTTCCATCGTCACACCTTCAATCTCCACAGCTGCTTTCCCAAGTTTAAACATACCTTCTTTTGTGGGTGCAAGCACATACGTATACGTGACGCTTTGGGTGGTCACGCCATTTACCCATTGCATGCTCGAGGAAGTATTTGGTCCGCCTACAACTTTAAAATCTTTGAGCGATGGTAGTTTGATTTGTTTGGCTGAGGAATTTTCTACGGTAAAGCTGAGTTGGAATGCACTATTTACAGGTACTGATTTTGGTGCAGAGGCATAAAAGCGCACTTGGCCAAAGCTCAGCACAGCAGCACACAACACCGCAAAAGTTAACGAAGCATTTCGCCCATTTGCTGATTTGAAGAATTGTAAAAATAGCATGGCCATTTTTTTCATAACTGTGTGCAATATAAAATATGGTAGATAGAGAAGTCAAGTCCTTTTCTATTCCTTAAATATTTTTAGCAAGCCTACCAATCTTTCTCCACTTTTATCACTTGACCTTTCAATGTTTTTTGCTGCATTTTTTGATTCGTTTTTTGCTCTTCGTTCTCTATGGCTTGCAACAATTTTTCGGCCTCTTCTTTACTCAAGCGAGGTTGCTCACCTTGCTTTTTTTGATCCCCCTTCTGGTCTTTTTGTTCATTTTTTTGCTCCTCTTTTTTGTCGCCTTTATTGTCTTTGTTTTCGTTCTGTTTTTGGTCTTTGTTCTCTTGCTCTTTTTTGTCTTGATTTTTGTTGTCTTTGCCGTCTCCTCCGTTTTGTTGCGCTTTTAGTTTCGCATTGGCGTAAGCCAAATTGTATTTTGTCTCTGCATCATTCGCATTGTTCTTTAACGCATTTTTATACGCATCCACAGCTTCTTTCCATTTTTCTTGTTCCAGATAAGTGTTGCCCAAATTGTGGTAAGATTTAGCTTTGATAATTGGATCAACGTTGTTTTGTGCGCAAAGCTGAAATTGCTTTTCGGTTTCTTCGTAGCGCTTTTGTTTATACACAGCATCACCCAAATTGAATGCGGCTTCCGGCATGTTGTTTTTTCGGTCCAAGGCTTTTTTGTACTGCGCTTCGGCATCGGCATAATTTCCCTTCGAAAATTCTTGATTGCCCAAACGCGTATCGTTCTTCTCGGGTTTTGAAGAAAACGGAATTGTTTTCTGGGCTAAAAGAATAGTAACATTCCCTAGTAGTAGAATAGCCCATGCAGTTAAACGATAATTTACTGTTTTCATGCCCATCGTTTTAAACCATAAAATTTTCGTTCACTCAACATCCATTCTATCAGTAACAAGATGGAAGCTATAGCTAAACACCATTGGTACTGATCATCAAAATCGGTAAAAATATATTCTTCAAAATCTTTTGTTCCCATTCTGCCGAGCTCTTTCATGATGGTTTGCACTTCATCTTTGCCGCTGCCGAGTAGCATATATTTACCTTTGCCTTTTTCAGCAATGTCGCGCAACATAGTCGGGTTCATTTTTGAAAGAACAATGCTGCCGTCTTCTTCACGCTTGTAGTCAGACCCAACAGGAATTGGGCCGCCATTATCAGTGCCCACACCAATAGTGAAAATTTTTACGCCTTCTTTTACAGCTGCTTCAATGGCTTCATCAGTGCCGCCTTCATTATCTTCGCCATCGGTGATAATAATGAGTGCTTTATGTTTAGTATCTTCTTTCACAAAACTTTTACGCGCTAAGTCAATAGCGTCGGCTATGTTTGTTCCTTGCGTAGGTACTAGGCGAGGACTGATGGTTTTGAGATACATTCTGCCGGCACTATAGTCAACGGTGAGTGGCATTTGTAAATACGCTTTCCCGGCAAAAACAATCATCCCGAAACGGTCATTGCGCAGCTCATCCATAAAGTGCGACACAAAGTTTTTAGCACGTGCCAAACGACTTGGTTTGATGTCTTCGCTCATCATCGAATTAGACACGTCCATTGCTACAACCACATCAATACCTTGGCGTTTTACTTTCTCTTGTCGAGTGCCAATCTGTGGATTGGCAAACCCCAAAACAATAAATACAAAAGCAAATTGCAGTAAGAAGAATTTAAGCCAAATTTTGCCAGAGCTTCTTTCCGGTGACAATTCACGCATCATCTCCGGCTTACCGAGTTTGGCTAAACTCTCTGTTACCCAATGACGATAAAAGGCGAACAGCAACGTGAACGGCACGATGGCTACCAACATCCATAAATACTCTATGTGTTCAAATCGAAACATGGCCTAGGGTAAACTTCTTAAAAACAGGTAACGCAATAAAATATCTAATCCAACGAGTAATGCCGCTATCAAAGTAAACGCATGAAACTTTTCTGTTTTGCGTTCATAGGCGCTCACTTCAATCTTTGTTCTTTCTAGTTTATCAATCTGAGCGTATATATCTTTTAAGCGTTTGTTGTCCGTGGCGCGGAAATATTGCCCGCCTGTTTTTTGAGCAATTTCTTTCAATAGTTTTTCATCAATCTGCACATCTGCATAATCGAACATCAATTGCCCGTCCATAGTCATCGCCACAGGTGTCATCGCTTTGCCGTTGGTACCTACACCAATGGTGTAAACACGAACACCAAATTGCATGGCAATGTCAGAAGCCGTCATCGGGTCAATCAATCCTTTGTTGTTTACCCCATCAGTCATCAAGATAACTACTTTGCTTTTTGCTTCGCTCTCTTTCAATCGTTGCACTGAAGTGGCCAATCCCATGCCAATAGCTGTACCGTCTTCCAGTAAACCATTCTTAATTTCCTTCAATTGATTTTTGATAATGTTATGGTCAATGGTGACCGGACATTGCGTAAAACTTTCTCCGGCAAAAACCACTAGCCCCATGCGATCATGCGCGCGACCATCAATAAAATTGCCGGCTTCGGCTTTAGCGGCTTCTA
>Ga0315904_10003571_pt1 | contig 22758 bp, 23 predicted proteins | sample LakEriMetagenome_6_FD_203529 | JGI IMG/M metagenome (GOLD analysis project Ga0315904, IMG submission 203529) | Freshwater fungal communities from buoy surface, Lake Erie, Ohio, United States - Buoy 12 MA120 | ecosystem: Environmental > Aquatic > Freshwater > Lake | place: USA: Lake Erie, Ohio... | reverse complement strand
ACAATCTACGGAGAACTATCACTCAGCGATGGAGATGGTTCTGTTGCCGGTTTCGACATCTCTGCCATGCGCAGAAAAGATGTTCCCATGCTCCGCAGAAAAATCGGAATCGTCTTCCAGGATTTCCAGCTACTAACCGACCGGACTGTAATGAACAATCTGTTATTCGTTCTCGGGGCGACAGGGTGGACCGACAAATCGCTTATGGAACGTCGTGCCTCTGAAGTACTAAGGATGGTGGGTCTTGAACACAAGGCTTCTGCTATGCCTCACATGCTTTCAGGAGGTGAGCAACAGCGCGTATCTATCGCAAGGGCGCTGCTAAACAAACCTGAGCTGATTCTTGCTGATGAACCAACCGGGAATCTCGATCCTGAAACGTCTGAAGAGATCATGCGACTGCTTCTGGCCGTGGCTCAGGAGGAAGGGTCAGCAGTACTAATGGCTACGCACGACATGACGATGGTCGAAAAATTTCCGGGACGAGTGGTGCGTGTTGAGAATGGTCGCCTGAAGGAGATCAACACGATCAACCGTTTTGATCCATTCACTCCCTTTTCGGCAAATGCAGAATGATCAGTCTGTAATGATCAGTTTATAATTCCTCCCTTCTGTTCTAATAAAATAAATTCCAGGGCTCATGCCCGCCACTGAAACCCGGTCGGTCGTCTCAACGTCACTTTTCAGGATCCTGCCTTCGCTGTCCAGCAACTCGAACCCATCGATGGCAGAGATAAGTCTTACCCTGCCCTCAGTAATAGTGACAGGATTAGGATAGACGCCCAAGGAAGCGGTGTTCTGTTCTTCCAGAGAAAGGCCGCAATCCGGAGCAGTTCCGGACGTTTCTGCCAATACACCATTCTGGATACTCCAGTGTTTCCAGGTTCCACCGCCGGCAGAAGTCCAGTCGCTGAGGTCAAAGGTCCCGGTTCCATTCATATTGCCATTGATCTGATACACCTTAAGTGCCTGTCCGCCGTGATTCCATGTCAGTGGTGTAAGCAGTTCACATGTTTCCGGGGAAGGGTCTGCCAACTCACAGCTGGGCTGAATGAAATAGGCTATGTCGCCTGTGATCTCACCAAAGACCCTTGCTAGTCCGGCCGGATCGATACACACCGCCGTATACTCGTTACATGCGATGCCTTTCAGCATCAGCTGATCATCCTTCAGAGTACGGGCCATAAAGACTGAATGCCTTCCCTTTCTGTCAGGATTGTCATAGTGTGTATCGGTAATCACGTTCTCTAACCACTGATTCTGAATGAATGGTAAAGAAGAAACGGCCACGGCAGCGCTGTAAGGATTTGAAAGGGCCGTCGCGCTTGTCACAGTCCCATACTGAGCAGTGAAATAATGGGAGCCCTGTATGGCCATCCCGGCACTGATCCCTCCGATCACGATATTGCGCTGCGTAATGCCTTTATTGATCAGACTGTCAACCGGTGTGTCGCGCCAATAGGAAACATAGTCCCACTGGTCTCCACCGGCGATCCAGATCCCTTCCGCTTTACTGATCTTATCTTTAATGTAGTTGTCGAATGCCGCTGACGGATCATCAAAACGAATGGTTTCCACTGAATTTACTGTCACACCCAAACCATTGAACAGGTAATCATTGTATCCATCCGCACCGGTGGCTCTCAGCACCAGCACATCACCGCCATCACACCTGTCAAGGAACCAGGTCATCGCCGCATCATTCTCAGATGCTCCCCCCATAAGACAAACCCCTCCCTGCGGTTGACTTATCAAATCCGAAGCGTTTCCGGTAAGCCAGGAAGTATAGGTTTGTGCAAATCCTGATGTAAGAAGGATTGACGATAAAAAAGTGTGTAGAAGGCCTTTCATCACGCATTCGGTTTCTTGATCCTGACCTCAAACAGTTTGGGCCAGTTCTTTCCCGTCATGTAGATCTTTCCATTTGCAGGATTCACCGCGATACCATTGAGAACATCTCCCGTTCCTCTTCCTTTTCTTACCAGTTCGGTAGCATCTATCACTGCCAGAACCTTTCCGTTCTCCGGCTGGATCACCACAACGGAATTCGTCATCCAGACATTTGCATAGATCTTCCCATCGATATATTCCAATTCATTCAACTTGGAAACCGGTCCGCGGTCGTCGTAAACCTCAATTGTTCTGACCACCTGAAAATTCTCGGGATCCCTGAACACTAGTCTTTCCGTTCCATCCGACATAATCAGGTGTTCTCCGTTGTTGCAGAGGCCCCAACCTTCACCGTTGTAGGACAGGTCTTTTTCCAGCTGCAGGGTGTTCTTGTTGTATACAAAACATTTTTGTTCCTGCCAGGTTAACTGATAAAGCTTTTCTCCCAGGACAGATATTCCCTCTCCAAAATAGGTTGCATCGAGTCCCATTTTCTTCTTTATCGAACCTGAATTGAGATCAACCTGAGCGACAAAACTTTGTCCTTTCTGCCCTGTCCCCTCGAACAGCGTTCCCTCATTGAACTCAAGCCCCTGAGTGAAACTAGTTGCTTCATGGGGAAACTCATTGGCTGTTTCTGCGATCCAGATCTCCGGACGAATGTCTGAAAGGACCCTAACCATTCGATTATCCATAAACGTTGTGCCGTCATTCAGTGTAGAAAGCAGTACAAGGCTCCTGGTGCCCAGGCCGAAAAATCCTGCATTGAAGCGGTATGAAAGTGCCCCTTTCGGTTGTGTCCATGTCATAAAAACACTGTCGTTATAGATCAGCTCAAGTTTGCGGATGTCCTTGCTGTTCACCTGGATCGATAGTGGTATGACCTCATTCCATCTGGTCGCAAGATTATCCTTGAAGGTAAACAAAGCAGGAGCGTCATCCTCGGCAACAGGCCTATTCCCTTTGCTATTAAGCATTGGCCCAACGATCATGGCGACGATCGCCAGGACCAGAACCCCAATGATGATGTACTTTTTCATCTTTGCTTTATATCTTTAAGTATTGCTTCTATTTGTGTTGCGCTGATCGCGTTGTGTGAGGCGTTGTATACTACTTTTCCCGAAACAACAAGAATGGCCTGAGGCGATTCGTGCTGGATCCCGGACACTTCAGCGATCCGGTTTGAAAGATCCCTGTGCTTGAGCAGGTCAAGGAATAAGAGGTCGCAGTCGAGATCCTGATTCCATTCACTCTCGAACCTGTTCAGGGCCATCGCTGAAATACTGCACCGGGTACTGTGTTTAAAGAAAAGCGTTGGACTTTGCTTGTCCGCATCAAATGCCGAATAGATCTGATCTGCAGCAGTGAGAGGCGTCCAGTTAACCGCCTTTCCAGGTCTATCATTCCCACTAAACCAGCCCATGTCACATTGCTCCTTTGAATTGAGAAAGGAAGCGCATATCGTTCTCAGAGTATAGACGCAAATCATTAACCTTGTACTTAAGCTGAGTGATGCGTTCGATCCCCATTCCAAAGGCAAAGCCGGAGTATTCTTTAGGGTCGATACCACAGGCAATCAGTACATTGGGATCCACCATGCCGCAACCGAGGATCTCTAGCCAGCCGGAATGCTTACAGACATTGCATCCCTGAGCATCGCAGATCGTACAAGATACATCTACTTCTGCACTTGGTTCCGTGAACGGAAAGTAGGACGGTCTCATCCTGATACGTGCCTTTTCACCGAACATTTCCTTTGCAAAGTAAAGCAGCGTTTGCTTCAGGTCGGCAAATGAGACATTCTTGTCAATGTATAGTCCTTCGACCTGATGGAAAAAACAGTGCGCCCTGGCCGAGATCGCCTCATTTCGGTAAACTCGTCCGGGAGAGATCGTGCGGATCGGAGGAGTCGAATTCTCCATCACTCTTACTTGAACGGAACTGGTATGCGTTCGAAGTGCCATTTCATGCTCTCCCTTTTCAACAAAGAACGTATCCTGCATATCCCTGGCCGGATGTTCCGGCGGGAAGTTCAGCGCAGTAAAGTTATGCCAGTCATCTTCTATTTCCGGTCCTTCAGAAACATAATATCCAATCCTGCTGAAGATCTCTATGATCTCCCTTCTCACAAGCGACAACGGATGTCTTGTGCCAATGGGATCCGGTTCGCCCGGTCTCGAAAGGTCAAGTTCCTGACGGTTAGACGATGATGCCTCTATCCTTTCTCGGTTGGATTCGAATACTCCTTCCGCTTCTGTTCTGAGATCATTCAGTAGCTGTCCGATCTCACGCTTCTGTTCATTAGGTACTGATTTAAGCTCTCCAAAGAGTTCCTTCGTCTTCCCCTTTGAACCCAGAAACCGGATCCGGAATGCTTCCAATGTGACAGCATCCTTGATCTCAAATGATAGTATCTCTGATCTGACGGCTTCTATTTGTTCCCTCATTGAACGCTAAAATTAAACCGGTTGTAACTTTTTAATCCTTATCCTTGTTTAAGTACAAGGTCAACGGTAGCACGAAGGTAGTAAATATGCCCTACACGATGTTCCAGAGATTGAGAAAATAGCTTATATTTGGCTTCAAAATTTGCTTGTAAATGAAAAAGTTCGTCAAAATACTGTTGCTGCTACCCGCCGTTTCCGGCTTGTTGCTTCTCAGTGCTTGTAAGAACGACGACCCTTCCACACTGAAGATCTTCGTGCGTTCTGCAAACAACGAATTGCAGGCAGGAGCCAAGGTTGTGGTGATCGGAGATGTGAATTCAAATCCGCCAACCAACGCCTATGTTGACACACTGGTAACCAACGAATCTGGATTTGCTGCGTTTAACATGCAGGAATTCTTTGATTCATCTGATGAAACGACGGGTTATTTTGATATCGTTGTGAAGAAAGATGACAAAACTGCCTTTGGTTATGTGCGTTGTCGAGAGCATATCACAACCGTTGAAACGATCTTTTTACCTAACTAAAACGAAATGCTATGAAAGCAATGATGAGTAAATATACCCTTTTCATGATTCTCGCTGTTGCGGGAGGTGCAGTCTTTTCCGGCTGTCGTAAGAAGAAGGACACGATCGCTAAGATCTACGTTAAAGACTGGTCAAACCAGTTTGTGGAGGGGGCAACTGTGATCCTTTACGGAAAGTCAACTATCAACACACCGGCAAATGTGGTGCTTTATGATACAACACTGACGAATTCATCAGGTGTTGCTGTATTCAACTACAATGACGTGTACCAACTTGGTCAAGCCGGCGTTGCGGTTCTGGATATCAAAGCATTCAAGGACGGTGCTCAGGGACAGGGTATCATTAAAGTAGAGCAAGAAACAACTTCTGAAGAAACTGTTTATATCGAATAATAAGTTTAGTTAAATAAGGATGAAAAGCCGTCCCTGTGCATTAGTCGCCGGGACGGCTTTTTGTTTAACTCAATTTGTGAGGTAGATCTCTCCCTCCTCAACCAGAGATTCTCCTCTCATGCGAAGGAACAACTGGATAAGGGCAACTACATCTTTCTCACAATAGATCTTGATGCGATTCAGATCCTTTTCCTCGTAATACACTCTGGCTACATCTGCACCTGAGATATCATCTTTAGGCGTGGGAATATTGAATACATGACAGAGTAGTGCAAGTGACGTAAAGGCCTTGAAGTCTCCGAACTTCCATAGCTCCATGGTATCCAGATTACTCACGTCCCAGGGTTTTTTTCCGGCTGTATCCAATAGGTAGGGCAGTTTGATCCCGTGGATCAGCATGCGGCGACTGATGTACGGAAAATCGAATTCTTTTGCGTTATGCCCGCAAAGAGCATGGTAGGAAGAATTGAATCGTTCATCCAGCAAGGCTTTAAACTGCTTGAGAAGTGTTTCTTCATCGTCATGATAAAACGATTTCATCCTGATCTGCCGACCGGTGTGAGTTTCGTTCACAAAGCCAACGGAAATACAGACGATCTTGCCAAATTCAGCATAAATACCGGCTCTCTCATCATACAATTCCGGGTAGCTTTTTTCATCCTTCTGCAGAAAGCGGGTTTTCGCTTCGAACAGGTGTCTTGTTTTTTCATCAAGTTCTGTGAAATGATACGTCTGAGGTACAGTTTCAATGTCGAGGAACAGAACTTTGTCTAATGGTACTTTTTCCAACATATTGATTGTGTTTATCTCTTGAAGATAGTGAAATAATTGCTTTATCCGACTAAAAAAGGCAATTTTGTATGGTAACTCCGTAAGCATATTTATGGCAGAGGACCTGAAAATTGCAGATGGCGGTAAGTTGGAGAAATATGAACTCCTTTTGCCACAGATCAGTGCTTTAGTAGAGGGTGAGACTGATCTGACAGCCAATCTGGCAAACATCTGTGCCGCACTGAAGGAAACTTTCGGTTTTTTTTGGGTGGGCTTTTATCTTGTCAAGGAAGGCGAGCTGGTTCTTGGTCCGTTCCAGGGTCCCGTCGCGTGCACCAGGATCCGTAGGGGAAAAGGTGTGTGTGGCACATCATGGGATCGAGCCGAAACACTTGTTGTTCGCGATGTTGAGGCGTTCCCCGGACATATTGCCTGCAGCTCCCTTTCGAAAAGTGAGATCGTGGTACCCCTCATTAAAAACGGCGAAGTCATAGGAGTGCTGGATGTTGACAGTGAGCAACTCGATCACTTCGATGACACAGACCGCATTTTCCTTAATCAACTCTGCTTATGGGTAACCGGTTTGTTCTGATCATTCCATTGATATTGCTTCTTTTCGGATGTGCCCAAGTGGGTACTCTCACAGGCGGTGACAAGGATTATTTCGCCCCTTCTCCCATCGAATTCTACCCGTCCCAGAAAAGCACACGGTTCTCCGCACAGAGCATTTCGATCCGTTTCGATGAGTTCCTTGAACTGGTCAATCCACAGCAGACGATCTTCATGGTGCCCAATGACGCCAGGCCGGAAGCCCGGTTGGTTAACAAAACGCTGCACATCTCATGGAAAGAGCAGCTCAGACCAAACACCACCTATTCCATTTACCTGAACGGCGCTGTCCGCGACATTACAGAGGGAAATGACTCTCTGATGACGTATGTGTTCTCAACGGGAGATCAAATAGATTCTCTGAGCTACGAAACCGACCTGCGGGACGCAAGAACCAATGCGCCGGCTGAAGACGCATTACTTGGACTTTTTACTCATCCGGACAGTTTAACTCCACTGTATTTTGCCCGAAGTGATGAATCCGGTCATGCCCTTATATCAAACATTAAAAAGGGAACCTATACTGTTCGCGCCTTTAAAGATGAGAACAGGGATCAAAAAATAGGGCGCCTCGAACAACGGGGATTCCGTTCCGGGTTTCTCGCACTGGATTCATCCGTGATCGATTCCCTGCCCATAAAGATGTACACACCCGCTGATACAACCCCTCAAATTACATCCTTCAAGTACTTCCCTCCTGGTATGTTTGCTGTGGGGTCGAATTTGAAGGCGTTTAGCGCTGCGTCCTTCCTTTTCAACGGGCAAAACCTCTTACCTCAGCAAACCATCCCCTTGAGCGATAGTTTGCTCTTTTTTGCTCAAGTCGACACCGTCAGCAAAGCGAAACTGGTGGTCAATGGTGTCATCATCGACACACTTCAGTTATTCCTATCAACCAAGGATAGATCAACCCGCTGCACACTATTATCGGTTAAATCAGAGCCCGGACCACAGGACGAAATTGTCCTGACCACTAATGATCTCATCACAAAACTTGACACAGCCGCCATATTGATCCGCAATGACAAGGACTCGACACTGATCAAGGCAACCCGTATACGCCTGAATAAAAACAGCATCCTGTTTGAAGTCTCCAGGGCGAATGTTAAGAACCTGACTATTATTATTCCGGAAGGGGCTCTTGAAACGCTTAATCAAAAGAAACATCCGTCTTATTCAGTGCCCTTCACAATTAAAGGGGAAAAGGAATATGGTAAAGTACTGTTGAAAGCATGGAAATCAGACGTGCCGCTGTTTGCTGAATTGATCTCTTCAGATGGAAAAACGTTTCGAATTGACACTTTGAACAGTGGTGAAACGGTGAAACCCGAAAAGTTGTTTTTACCCGGTGAATACCGCGTGCGTATTATTGAAGACCTTGACAATGATGGAATATGGGATCCGGGAGACGCTGCCATGACTGTTCAGCCCGAAACTATTCATGACTACGAGTCGATAAAGGTCAGGGCAAACTGGGAGGTGGAACTTTCCTTTGATCCAAATGAGTGACTCTTCCATCATAGAACGATCCTTTCAGGGATGGAAAATGTGGCTGGGCATTGGCATTGGTCTAGGTGTTGCGTTATGGATGTTGTTCAACAGCCTTCAGGAAGTTCGCTTTGTAGAGGTTTCTGACGGAACCGGGGAATACATCTGGAAAGACGCTAATGGAAACGGTGAGATAGACAATGGTAACGCGGCGGAATTTATCCAGGTCTCAACCGGCGGAATCTACCGGCAGGAACAGCTGTCAGACACGCTATCTGAGGTCAACTGGACATCACAGTCTGTTTTCTGGCTTTTTATGACGATTCTTTTCGCGGTAGGACGGGACCTCTTTTATATCAACCGAATCAGAATGCTTACCCATAATGAACTGTCCTGGCGATCAGGCTATCGTGTGATCATGCTGTGGGAATTTGCATCGGCACTTTCACCGGGTGTAGTTGGCGGAGCTGCAGTGGCAATGTTCATTCTGAACAGGGAAAAGATCGCCTTGGGAAGATCGACAGCTATAGTGATCATCACTGCCATGCTGGACAACCTCTTTTATGTGCTAATGATCCCCCTTGTCTTTCTGTTCATTGATCATGCGCACTTATTCCCGCACAGTACCGGCGGTGGACTGGCTGTTCAGTATGTATTCTGGATAGGTTTCACTGCCATTTTCAGTATGTGTCTTTTTCTTTTTGCTTCCATTTTCCTGGTTCCCGGTCTGGCGACCCGCTTTTTATCCTTCCTGTTCAGATTCCCGCTTTTGAAAAAATGGCGTAATGGTGCGATCCAAACCGGTAAGGATATCGAGACAGCTTCCAGAGAATTGAAAAACGAGCGCTTCAGCTTTTGGATTCGGGTGTTCGGCTCAACTTTCGGGAGCTGGATTTCCCGTTATCTGGTGATCAATGCTATCCTTCAAGCATTTTTAAACCTTGGCTTTATTGATCATATTACTATCCTCGGAAAGCAGCTTGTGCTTTGGCTCTTTATGCTGGTGAGTCCGACCCCCGGCGGAAGCGGCGTGGCTGAATATGCGTTTGGGGAACTGCTTAGCTCGTTTAGTTCTTCAGCCGTGCTGCTCGCAGCACTGGCTGTGCTATGGCGCCTGGTATCATACTTCCCTTATCTCTTTATTGGGGCCTTTCTACTTCCGAGATGGCTGAGAAACACACGCCGCAAGTCACATACGGATAAAATACAGGGAATATAGACCTGTACACAGGATCACCGTCCATAACACCCATACGTCAGGAATATTGAAGAAATATAAGAGGCTGGCCGCGATTCCACTTACCGCCATGAGAACCGTCCTGTTCCGCACGTGCTGACCCCACAACTCACGTATTGTTTGTGTCCGGAACCTTCCATTTAACACAAACTCGAGTTTGTATTGCTGATATGAAACGAGGATAAGCAGGGGCAAGAGAACATATCCTTGTTCAATGCCCATTTCCTTGTATGTCCAGAACGCTATTAATTCATTCACATAAATCAGGTCCGGATGAAGAAAGCGGATTGCGATATTCATCAATAAAATTGAGCTTACCAGAAAAGCAGCACTAAAACCTGCGGCTATAACTGCTTGCGTTTTCATTCTTCCCTCTCTTGCTTTTCTGAGCTTCTCGGAACGAACCCACGTGAATACTTCCCCGATGATCAGATCAGCAAAATAGAAAAGGAGAATAAAATAGAGGCTCCAATCCCAAAGGTAAAATCCCAGTAAGGGGATAAGCGCATCACCTGCCAGCTGAATATATTGCATCCGTTTGTTCATGCTAACGCAGTGCGTCGGCCTGTTTTCTCGATAATTCGAAATCAGGGTCGTATTTCAGTGCTTTAGCGTATGACTGAAGCGCTTTGGTCTTATCCCCCTTATCCTCATAACACAAACCCATATTGTGCCATGCTTCAACAAAACGCGGCTCTGTAATGATAGCTGAATTGTAGTAGTAAATGGCGCTGTCAAGATCTCCGATCGTGAACTGTTTAATATGGCCTATCTGAAATAGCGCCTCTGCATAGGTCGTATCGATCTGGATCATTTTTCGGTACAGACCTACGGCCTCTTCCGTCTGACCAAATTTATGTTTCGCATAAGCTAAAGGATAAAGCACGTCGGGATCATTTGGCCGTAGCTTACTGGCCGTAGTATAGTATTCCAGACAGATCGGGTTCTTTTCACCCTCATACAGGGCGCCCAGCATAATATAGGCTTCATAAAAATCAGGGTCCTGTTGAACAGCTGTCTCATAGCTGGATTTGGCAAGATCGATCTTTCCAATTTTCAGGTAGTTGGAGCCCTTCAACACATAGGCATTCCTGTACCTTGGATCTATTCTTAGAGCCTGATTGATATATTGAAATGAGGTTTCAAAATCCTGAATCTGACTAAAAGTTGAAGCAATTCCTACCAGCGCTCGCGTATTCTTAGGTGCTTTCCGGATGATCACCTTATAATGTCGCTGGGCAATCATGACCTCATCCATCGTTCTCTCCGGTCGATTGTTCAATACTTCCGCATACAGCATTCGGGCCTCAAGATCTGTTGAATCGAGTCTGAACGCCTTGGCTCCATCTGCCATGGCTTTGTCATACTTGTATGTGTTAAGCATTTTATTACCCCGCTTCACCAATAGCTCCACACTGTCCGGAAACATCACGATCAAACTGTCGAGGTCTTTCGGAAGCGCTTTGGACTCTTTCTTTCCTTCGCAAGAAAGCAATAACAGGACAATGGGAAAAAGAAAAACAATCTGCCTCATGTTGCAAAGTTAAACCAAATAAAAAGTAAATGGATGCGTGCGGATATACCGCATCAACACTTCGGTCAAAAAACAGAATCAAGACTTAACACTCACGCTTTTATATTACCTTTGTCCCATGAGGAAATTGGTTCCTGTGTTGGTTCTTCTGGCTATCGCCCTTTTCACGCAAGATGTCCTTGCGCAAGGCTGTTCTCAGTGCAAGATGCTGTCCGAACAGGGTGCTGAACTTGACGAGAATTCCTTTGGGAGCAATATCAATATCGGGATCCTTTATCTCATGATCATTCCCTATCTACTGATCATGTTCCTCTTCCGGAAAAGGATCTATACCTTTTTCCGGTCGCTCCTTGTTAAGGAATGACCTTCCTATCGTCTTCCTTTGAAAAGGGCGTGACTCAAATTGGTATAGGACAAGGAAAATTCTATTGATCCGCCTGTATAAGCTTTTCTGAGAGCGGATACAGTAACATCATACGATACACCAAACTTAAACCCTCTCCAATCGATCGTGATGGCCGGGGCAATAGCATCCTTCACCCTGAAATAAGCACCGAATCCGAAATAGGCATCCTGAAAGTGTCCTGTGATTTTCGTTCCGTCCGAAAAACGGTAACGAAGTATTGTGCCCAGGATCGTTTCATAGTGCGGCCCCTGAATGAATTGCACCACGCTTCCATCTATTGCCCAATCTGTTGAGGCAATGTCAGCAGAAACACTGGCATGTCCCACCCATTTTCGGTAGAGTCTGTCACCATCCACTGTGGCATATTTCAGCTGGGGCCTGTTCAGGTTATACCCAGAAAAACCAACCTTAAGCTTAAAGTCATTGTTTCGCTGGAATGTGTTCTGACCTGCATCATACGTGTAAAACAGCCCGGCTGCGGCATCCATGTATCTGAAATTCGTGGTTGAATTCGGTTCTCCGGAAATGATAGTCTGATCAAAACCTGAACCTGTGAACTGGTTGGCAAAATTCAAGCGTGACAGATCCGCGCTGCGGTTAGCGTAACCACCCTGTAATCCAGCTGAAAAGTAATGTCCGTTGCCCGCTGGAAGCACTCCACTCAGGGTTAGTGCACCACGTTGCATTCCGAACCTGGAATCTCCTCCGATATCATTATAGAACATGAGTCCCAAGCCCACGTAGGCTTTGTCGTTGAGCCTGGATTTACCCAGGTTTATATCTGCTGAAACATTCGTGGTCATGAATTGAGTCCCGGCTCCCAACCATTGATTACGGTGATTAATGATCACCCTCTCCCAGCCGTCATAAACTCCACAAGCAGCGGGGTTTACAAGTAGCGGGGTTTCTGCCGTCTGAGTGTAGTGAATATCTTGTCCCGCTGCCGAAAGTGCTGAAAAAAATACTGCTGCCGTCAATACTCGTCTCATCACTTAGCGGATTAAAGTTATGTTGCCGGACCTCATTTCGGAAGTTCCGTCAATGTATTTCACCTCAAGCATGTAAGCGTATACTCCGGCATTGCATGGTTTTCCATTAAATGTACCATCCCAGCTAAACGTCTTATCCGTTGTTTGGACGATACGATTACCCCAGCGGTCGTAGATCGAGAACACAAACGACTGAATATCCCGACCCACAAAAAGGATGAGCTCTTCGTTCATTTCATCACCCTGACCATCAGGAGAGAAGCCGGTTGGAACATAGATGCCAAGTCCGCAATCCGGTGAAGAGTCATCAGGATCACATGGGTCAAGCGGATCTGAACCATTGTTAACTTCGATCCCGTCATTGAAACCATCGCCGTCCGTATCAGGATTAGTCGGATCAGTGCCCAGCGCGGGCTCCTGAGCATCTAAAAGACCATCTCCATCTGTATCCAACTGACAGCCAGGCAGAGTATCATCCGGGTCACAAGGATTTAGCGGATCCGTTCCACCTGTGACTTCCGCGCCATCGTTCAAGCCGTCGCCATCTGTGTCAGGATTTGTCGGATTGGTTCCCTCTGCTGTCTCCTGTGCGTTTGTTAATCCGTCATTATCCTGATCACATGGTCCGGCGTTTGGATTTGGAATACATGGATCTGTATTGGCCGGATCGGTTTCATCATTCACTCCGTCGCCATCTGTATCGGTTGTTGACGATTCCAATGCATCGATAGTACCATCACCGTCTGTATCAGTGGGGTTGTTTGGGTCTGGACCGATCTCAGCGCAATCATTTTCACCATCACCATCGGTGTCAGGATTCGTTGGATCTGTCCCCGCTGTTGTTTCATCCACATTCAAACATCCGTCACCATCAATATCCGGATTATCCGGAACAAAAACAGCGACAATTGTTTCGGGTGAATTGATCACAATGCTGTTGGAGTCTTCGGTAACTGCCAATGACATCGGGCCGGTTGTAAATTCCCAATGATCAAAAATATAACCGGTATTCGCCTGGGCAATAACTAAGGTTTGAATCCCCCCGAAATAAGATGTGGCCCATGGATAGGTTGGCGCCCAAACCGAATTCACTTTTATCTGTCCGGCACCGGCCGGAGACACATCAAATGTGGTGGCGAATGGACCTGTAAGCTGATAACAGTCGATCAATCCGTCTGTCAGTTCAGTACATCTGGAATTGATAAAGTCCCTCAAGTCCTGAACGTTCGCATTCCAGCCCGCTACAGAACCACCCCACTTTGCACAATGCGCCGGCATTTCGGGAGTTATCTCAGCGATCATGCTGTCCAAAAGAGGAATAATGTAATCACATGAAAAATGGGTATTCAACAGATCAGCATAACGTGTAATATAGTATTGCTCAACTATTGGATTCTCATCGATCAGTTTCTCGAGGATATCCGTGTGTCCCTGACCTCCCGGGTTGTTGAGGTTTTCAGCATTACATGGATCTGCAGCCGGTGAGTCGTCCGGTATACCTGTATAGTTGATATAATGACCGAAAGTGGCGTCCATATCCCACAGTGTGTATCTCCACTTCTTTTTTGTGCCCAACGGGTTCAATCCTCTCCACCAAGCTGTATTCCAGTTCAGCCAATCCTGATTGACTGTGTAAGAGTTAATCATAAAGTAATCCGCCAACGATTTCCAGTCGAGCAGGTTATCCACATAGGTAAAATTGGCCGCAATACCCATGTTATTGTTCATGATGTAATTTCTCAAAGCACTCCAGTCGGTTTGTGCCTGTGCGCCGCCATACTCCGACCAGGTTCCTCCCCATGTCTTCAAAAACTGTATGTTATATTCATCCTGATCAGAGTAATAATCGGTGAAATCATGATCATCCACCTTCTCACGCAACTCATACACACCCCAAAACTGACCATTTAAATATACCACGCATGGCCTCCATGTTCTTTCATCCAGCCTCATATCTGCTCTTTGAGACAGGGTGTGGATCAGGGCATCGCGAATGTGCGCCCCCCCGCTTTCAAAGGGGTAATTATCACTGGCGCCGGGCTTTAGGATTAGGCGCTGGAATCCAGTTCTTGTTTTGTTCGGGAAGATCTGATGGTCAATGTCGCCATTGTATCCGAACTGGTCCCTCATAATAACATCAAAACCCCTTTGAGCGTATGCCCAGGAGTCATTTCCGTGTTTATTGAACTCTCCTTCTCCTTTATCTATGAATGTTCCATCTGCTTCAAACAATTCGAATGATCCCTGAGGGGTAATTTGCTGACCGTCCAGTAAAGATTCCACACTGTTTGAACCGGATCCCATTACAGATACCACGGGCACATCGTGTGTTACATTAATAAAGTACGTCGATGATTGCGTGAAACTTGGCTGCTCAACTGAGAAAGCCTTAGCGCGCAAGACTGTTGTCGCGCTTATGTTAACCGGCCCCGTGTAGAGAGTGGAAGTAGTTGTCGGTACAGAACCGTTCACTGTATACCTGATAGTTGCTGTGGGATCGCTACATGTGATGGTGACCGTTTGTGCTCCAGCATAGAATCCCGGGCTTAAGCTAAACACGGGGGTTGGAGTGTAAAAATTGATTGCTCCTGTATTATTCGCGTTCGGAGTGGGTGTGGTAAAAAGCTTCCAGTCTGCTGCACCATTTGTCGACCTACCCACTGAATGATCGTTCTTTGTCATGTGAACGATCTTGATAGAATCCACAACATTTCCGAAGGTATTGGCAAGAATGATCCATTCCCCATCTGTTTGGGTCAGTTTAAAATTCGGGTGATACTGAGCTCCATTGACGGTATTACGGGATGAACAGAACACCATCTTGAAGCCATTCGCAGGTATCGACCCGCTGGGGATCATCCATTTTGTCAGATTGTTATCATTATCCGAAAGGTAATACCCGGTTAGATCAACCGGTGAGGCGCTCATGTTATAAAGCTCTATCCAGTCCTCACGCTGCCCGTAGGCGTCTGTTGGTCCGTTCAAATTGGAACATGAATATTCATTAATGATTACCTGTGCATTTGTTCCAAGTACCATCATGGCCATGGTAAAAAGAAGTAAAAATCGTTTCATTTTCTCAACGGATTTTAAGTTGTGCTCGTTTAGGTAAAGAACAATATTAAGAAAATATTAATTGTCTTCGTATATTCGAGACGTTCAAAGCCCAAAGAAGGTTGAATGGTCAACTCAATAAACTTTACTCATTATGAAAAAAATCATCCTTTTTTCTTTAACTGTTTCTGCTTCGATCAGTCTTTTAAGCTCATGTAAAAAGGTCGAAGGAGAAGGTGGTTCCTCTACAATAAAGGGAATCGTTATCGAAAGGAAATACAACAGTGTAGGAACGCTTATAGCAGAATATCCGGCAATGGACGCAGATGTTTATATTCTTTATGGCTCCGGTGATAATTTTCCGGATGACGACATCAAGACCAGTTACGACGGTAGCTTTGAATTCAATTACCTGCAGCCGGGTAACTACAGATTATACGCTTATGAAGATTGCAACACCTGCGCCAGCGGTACTGATGTCGTCATAGAAGAAGTGGTGATAGATAAGAAAAAATCTACTGTGGAAGCTGATACTATTTACATCAAGAAGATCTAAATGCGCATTCTCTTAGTTGGCTTTTGTGTTCTGAGTTTTCACGGGCTTTCTCAGCTCAACGAGGGACAGATATGGATTGAAACCGGGGTTACCGGCAAGGTCATCAAAGATCTTGACTGGGGCGTTGAACTTACCAATCGATTTGGATCCAATGGTCTGCAAACCCTTTTCCCTCAGGCAACATTAAAATACAAAGTGACAAAATGGCTGCGCCCTTCGATTGAGTATCGCTTCATTTCTTCGCGTCAACAGGAAGGTTATTATTTGAATTCACACCGTATTAACTTTAATGCAGAGTTCAGACATTCTTTTGACCGGCTCACACTAAAATCCAGGTTGCGTTATCAATTTGGTTTCAGAAGTTTAAGTAATACCTCAGCATATGAACCTGAGTTCGATCGCGCATTTCGATTGAAATTAGAGGGGTCGTATGACATCAACAATTTCTTCCTCACCCCGGTTATCAGTGGAGAACTATTCTATGATCCGATGTATGGACCCTATGGTCAACAGATCAATAAGCTCAGATTATATGGTGGTGTTGACTTTGATCTCAATAATTCACATGGCATTGCCGTAGGGTACCTGTATGATACGAAAATAAACCTGCCAGATCCGAGAACCAGACACGTTCTCAACTTAAGTTATTCGTATCAGATCGGCGGAAAAAAATCGGATACCGGAAAAGACAAGATGTAGTGTGGTTTATTTTTGTGTCTTTACTTCCTCTACGCGTAACCCGACATCCAGTACTTCGTCAATTTCAGATTCGGTAATTCCTTGCTCCAGAGCAAAAGTATATGTTCCTTGTTCCGGCATCTTTCGGCGCTTAAAGTTGAGCGGGAATTCAACCACTGTTCCTGTTTTTTTTCCTGCCCATGAACCATCAGGATTTGCAATGCGGATTTCAAATGGCTCTCTGGCTCTGATGCCTGAAGGTGTTGTCGTATTCAGGAAGATCCACAAATTATTGAACTTGTAATCCGTCGTGGTTCTGAGCGTAATAATGAAGTCGTATTCTTTATTCTTGTCTTTGATATCTACTTTGAATAACGGTTTCTGATCACGGCCCCAAACGGAATTCTTGAATTCGTATGATTTTTCATAAAAAGGCTGCTCCTGACACGACCCCAGGATGAGCGAGACAAATATCAGCGCCGCTATTATCCTATTGTTCATTCCCTTTGTTGTTCTGGCCTCCTCTTCTTCGATTAGGGCGATTGCGTCTCTTATTGTTGTTGCCTCCGGACTGATTGACGCCTTCACTTTTCGGGCGTTCTGCAAACGAAGCCTGGCTCTGAACGTTTTGTTGAGCCGGTTGATTCCCTCCATTATTGCCCGGTTTCTTCTTTTTCTTTTTGGATTTGAATACATGTTCAAATCGGTTCAGGCTATCTTGTCCGACAACATTGTCATAATCCGGCTCTTTCACGATGACCTCCTGTGTATACTCAAGGAGCTCCTTGGGTTTTACGCCTTCCTGATTCAACTTGATTATCTCTCTGACACGAGCTGGAGACAGTGCCACTAATCCACTTCCTATTGCCGCATCACCTTCATAGACATACCACATCTGTTCTTTGAACACATCTGTTTTTATGTGGTGCGCTGAACCTTTTTCCGTGTGAAGTCTTGTTTCAGCCTTCGGAAAGGATTTGATGCTTTCCAAATACATGTCCAGCTCATAGTTCAGACAGCACTTGAGCTTTCCGCACTGCCCGGCCAGTTTTTGTGGATTCAATGATAGCTGCTGGTATCGCGCTGCACTTGTCGATACCGATCTGAAGTCAGTAAGCCATGTTGAACAACACAATTCTCTTCCGCAAGATCCTATTCCGCCCAATCGTGATGCTTCCTGTCGTGAGCCGATCTGGCGCATTTCAACACGGATCTTAAACTCATCTGCCATGTCCTTGATCAGCTGTCGGAAGTCCACTCTTCCCTCTGCGGTGTAGTAGAAGGTGGCTTTTGACAGATCTCCTTGGTATTCCACATCGGAGATCTTCATTTCAAGTCCAAGATTAACAGCAAGAGTTCGCGATTTATACATCACTTCCCGTTCCAGTGATCGGGCTTTAATCCATTTGTCTATATCCTCCTGAGCAGCGATCCTGGAAATCTTCCTGGCTTCAAGTGGCTTGAAGCCCGGTGCCTTCTTTTTTACCTGAATTCTGGCAAGTTCACCTGTAACGGATACCACTCCGATGTCATAACCCGGACTGGCTTCAACAACCACCACATCTCCAACATGCAAGCTGAACGACTTGGCATTGCGGTAGAAGTTCTTTCGGCTGTTCTTGAACCGTACTTCTACAATATCATAGGGCGCCTGACCGGCAGGCAATGAAATGTTCGCCAACCAATCATACACTTCGAGTTTGTTACAACCTCCAGAACTACAGGTGCCATTATTCTTACATCCACGCGGAGTACCATCTCCACTTCCGCAATTCGAACAACCCATATTTCTATTCTTAACGGTATAAAATTAAACAATTATTTCCACCACCGAAATCAGGCTTTGTGGATAAACCGCATCACGTTGAAGCACAGCTCTGTGAAAAGGATGCGTGCATTGGCATTCCGCTCGATGTGATAATGTGCTTCATTAAAGGCATTCGAAAAATCAAAAATGTTATTTCCCGTAATAAATCGTGCGAAATTCATGAGAAACGCATCCTCCTCATCTGACACTCTGGTGAGTTGATCCTCGGTATAATTCCTCAATAAACTCTGACGGAACATGTGCAGTGCGTACTGAAGAAACAACTTCTGTTTTTCTTTGCTTAACCCCGCGGCATCTTCTGCCCAATCCAGCATGGCGATTACGTCTCTTTTATAACATACACGCATCAACTGAATGAACAGGTCTCGATTGGCATCCTGATCCGCATTGGCCTCTGCTATTCGCCTTGCCTCGATGAGATCTCCCTCCGCCCTAGAAACGATACTCTGGGCAGAAGAAAGGGATAAATTGAGTTTATTTCGCAAAAATAAACTTATATCGTCGGAATTAAGTCTGGGTATCTTGACTAGTTGCGTTCGAGAAACAATGGTTGCTAACAACTTATCCTGGGCATCACTCAATAAAATGAAGAGCGTTTTTTCCGGTGGTTCTTCCAGGATCTTCAACAGCTTGTTTGCACACGTGGCGTTCATTTCTTCAGCCATCCAAATGAACATCACCTTGTATCCACCCTCATAGGATTTCAAGGCTAATTTCCTGATGATCTCCTGACTCTGTTCTGTTCCGATGATCGGTTTGCGCTCCTTCGGATCTATTCTGTTCACCCAGTCATTCAGATCAAAATAGGGCTCATCAACCACCTGCGATCTCCATGGCTCGATAAAGGAATCAGAAAGCTTGCCCTTATCCGCTGCCAGAACTATAGGAAATGTAAAATGAACATCAGGATGGATCATTCCGCTGACCTTCTTACAAGAAGCGCATGTTCCACAACTGTCCGAATCAGATCTTTGTTCACAGAAGAGGTACTGGACGAAGGCAAGCGCTAATGGAAAGCCGCCAAATCCCGCTTTTCCGGTAAACAGCTGAGCATGACTGATCTTGCCGGAATTGATCTCCCTGATCAGATGTTCCTTTAGCTCCTTTTGTCCTATTACCTCTCTGAATTGCACGCTTAAAAGTACTCGATTTTTTTGGAATTGTTTTTGACAAAATCAGCGCTGAACATCAAATGTTGTATATTTAGATACCAAAAAACAAATCAACTTAACATGAAGAAGAATTTTGTGCTTGTCGGGATCATATTAGCCTCTTTTGGGTCCTACTCCATGAATACTAAGGTTACATCCTATTCAACATACGAAATCCGCGACGCTGTTTCCGTTTCTGTTTCTGTTTCCAGCTCAAACGGACCTGTTGCCGGTGCTTTGGTAAAGATCTCCAGCGGAGAAATGACCATCGGAGCGGGTACCACAGATGCAAGCGGAAAATCTACGATCAATATTCCGGCCTACAATGGTCAACCTGTTATTATCGAGGTAAGTCATTCACTTTATAAGTCAGAGAAAGTGTTTGCTAAGATTCTGGATAATGCTCCGGTATTTTTAACCTTGCGCCCAAAATCTGAGACCGTAGAAAGTGTTACCCAGAAATCAGAAGAAAAGGTAGTCAAGATCGAAGAGAAGACAGAAAACTCCACTCAGAAAGCAGAGGAATACAAAGAAAATGCAACTGAATACAAAGAGCGCGAAGAGAACGCTGTGAAATCTCAGGAACAGTTGCGCAAGGAACGTGAAGAAGCGGAAAGAATCGCTGAAGAGAAGAAGAGGAATGCAGAAGCGAACATGACTGAAGCAGAGCGAAAGCAGGCAGAAGCGGAAAAACAGCGCCAGGAAGCAGAAAGAATCAAAGCGGAAAAACAAGCACAGGTAGAGCGTGAGGCGAAGGCGCGCGAAGAGGAAGCTAAAAAGCGAGAGGCCGAGGCTGCAGCGCGACAAAAAGAGCTTGAGAACTCCAAACTTATAGATGCTAAAGCAGAAGAAGAACGTGCAAAGAAAGAAGCTGAGGCAAAGCAGAAGGAGCAGGAACAAAAAGTAAAGGACGCTGAAAAGGCCGCCAAGGAAAAGGAAGAAAAAGCCAAGGCCGAGAAGGAAGCGGCGGAGGACAAAGAGAAGGCTGAAAAAGAAGCGGCTCAAAAGGCTGAAGAAAAAGCCAAGGAAGAAGAGAAGAAAGAAAAAGCTGAAGAAAAGGCTAAAGAGGAAGCTGAAAAAGCGCAGAAAGAAGCCGAAAAAGAGGAAAAGGAAGCTGAAAAAGCACAGAAGGACGCTGAAAAGGAGGCCGAAAAGGCTGCCGAGGAAGCTGAAGCTGCAAAAGAACTTGAAGAGAAGCTTGCTAAATACGACGAAGATCAAAAAGAGATCGATAAGGAACGTAAGGAGCTGGACAAGGAGCAAAAGAAACTTGACGACAAAAAAAAGAAAGGTAAAAACCTTGAGAAACTTCAGAAGGCACAGGATAAACTTGATGAAGCTCAACGCAAACTTGATGATAAGCAGAAGAAGCTTGACGAGAAGCGAAAGAAAGCTGTTAGAAAAGCAAAATAACCAAAATTTACCATTTATCGGGGCGGCTTAAGTGATGTGTCGCCCCTTTTTTATTTAGATATGAAGACCTTTATTAAGTACATCTTTTTTTCTGTCTCACTACTACTGCCGGTTTCCTGCACTGTGGTCACCTCGACTAACCTTCCCGGTAAACAATCTAAAAAGACACCATCTTCCATGCTTGGTAAATACGCATTGGAGCTGTCAGAGGACCTCAAACTTTTCATGGGAGAAGACTATCGGATGACCATACACTTCATGAAGAAACGCATCACAGTAAATGACGGTTACAATGATTCTGATCTCAAACTGAATGATTCCGTATTCATTTCAAAAATTAAGAAGGACCTTTACTTATCACTGGGTGCTGCGCCAAACTATACCGTGATGAAAGTGAAAAAATATGGGCCGGATTTGTATCTGTTTCCCATGTACCTTGAGTCTGAAGGGGAGGCCTCAGATATATCCGCTTACTTTACATCTGCCACAGACGTGCCGGGAGAAGTGGATGAAAACGGAGAAATGGGATTTCCGAGCATTTCGGTAACGATAGACGATTCCAAATTGTCAAGCTTCTTTTCCAGTCAGCACTGTATTTCTGACTCGTTCCGCCTTAAAAGGATTCCGGTTGACAAGTGAGATGATGGAGGGGTTCGATGAAAGACCTGCTTTTATGATTCAACACCAATGCATTTACTAACTTCGCATTGTGATCTCTGGCTATAAATACCATTTACTTCTGCACCTCATTATTTTTATTTGGGGGTTCACAGGGATCCTTGGAAAACTTATCCATCTAGACTCTCTGGTCATTGTGTGGCACCGCGTATTGATCGCTTTTGTAGCCTTGGGGATCGTGCTTGTTTTCTTAAAAAAATCTCTGCGGGTTCCTAAACCAAAGGACCTCATTGCTGTGGCGGGTGTTGGGATCATCGTAGCGCTTCATTGGCTCACTTTCTATAAAGCGATCCAGTTGTCCACAGCATCTTTGGGGATCCTGTGTCTTTCGACCACCACTCTTCATGTAACCTGGCTTGAACCGCTTGTTATGAAAAGACCCTTTTCGTGGATAGAGTTCTTGCTTGGATTGATCGTTATTTACGGGATCTATTTTGTTTCGAGTGACTTCAACCCCGGAGACTATGAAGCCCTGGTCTATGGCCTGATCTCAGCCCTTTGCGCCGCGTTGTTTTCCGTATTCAATGCCCGACTCGCAAAAGACATCCCCTCCACTAAGATCACTTTTTACGAACTCGTCACCGGTTTCATCTTTATCAGTTGTGTGCTCCTGGTCAACGGAAAACTGAATTCCGCTCTCTTTGTGATGACACTCAGTGATCTGCTATGGTTGTTGTTCTTAGGTGTCCTCTGTACCTCTTTTGCTTTCCTGGCGTCGATTGAAGTGGTTAAACGTCTCGGTGCATTTACTGTGTCGTTGAGCATAAACCTGGAGCCGGTTTATACCATCCTTTTGGCTATCGTTATCCTGAATGAGAACGAAGTACTTGGAACACAATTTTACATTGGTTCCGTTATAATTGTGCTGGTTGTTATCGCCAATGCGCTGATCAAATACTCGATGGGCAACAAGAACTTACCGAAGGAATCTAGAGGGCGCCCTGATCTTTTAGATAACTGATCCACCTTGACGATTGCTTGTCATTCATGACCCTCGGAACTTTGTTCTGTGCACCCAGTTTCCCGATCGATTGCATAAAACCGTAAAATACTTTTGGATCCAGCTTGAGTACGGCAGGATCCTTCAGGGTATACTTTCGGGATGAGGCA
>Ga0315904_10003570_pt1 | contig 22760 bp, 21 predicted proteins | sample LakEriMetagenome_6_FD_203529 | JGI IMG/M metagenome (GOLD analysis project Ga0315904, IMG submission 203529) | Freshwater fungal communities from buoy surface, Lake Erie, Ohio, United States - Buoy 12 MA120 | ecosystem: Environmental > Aquatic > Freshwater > Lake | place: USA: Lake Erie, Ohio... | reverse complement strand
GGCGTATACCCCCGGCTCACCCACCACCAGCGCCCCAGCCGGTACGTCCCGTGATGCTCCCCGGGAATCTCCCCCCACTGCACGGTATCAAGGATCAGACAGTTGTACCCATGCCGCGCAAACCAGATCCCATGATGCTGATACGATACCTTGTTCCCGCAGCTGCGGCCGTCCTTGCCATACGTGGGTCCATGACCGCTGAAATACAGGATCGTCGGCCGCCGCTCCACGCCTTCCCCCGGAGGTCGATAGTAATTGGCCGTCACATACAGGCCCGGAAGAAGCTGAAAGTGCAGCTTTTCCACCACAACCCGGTCGGCGGCCACCGTTCCGGTCACCACCACCCGCAGATCCCCCCGCGGAGGCTCGGGACTCAGCCCCAGCATTTCCCGCAGCTGCTCCCGGTACCCATCCCGCTTCGCTTCCCACGCCGCCCGGTCAGGTATCTCTGCCTCAAGCCGTCGCTCAGCCGCCGTCACCAGCCCACCCAGAAACGATTCCTCCGCCGGCAGCCACATCAACCCGGCCCAAAGCAAAATCAGCATTCTCAGGATCATCCAGCCACCATGCCGCAGCCCCGGGCGTCACCGCAAGTTCCGGAAATCCGGGGCATCGCGACCTCCTTGCAGCGGCGTTCCTTGACAGCTACGTTAGTCATCCCCCCAGTCACGGCAACCCAAGGACACCCCCCACCTGCATGAACATCTCCTTCTACGGCGCCGCCGGCACCACCACCGGATCCCGCCACCTCATCGAAATCAACGGCAAACGCATCCTCCTCGACTGCGGACTCTACCAGGGCCACCGCGAAGAAGCCTACGACATCAACAAGCACTTCGCCTTCGAACCCTCCCAGCTCGACGCCGTCATCCTCAGCCACGCCCACATCGACCACTCGGGCAACCTGCCCCACCTCACCCGCCGGGGCTACCGCGGCAATATCTTCGCCACCCCGGCCACCCGCGACCTCTGCCAGATCATGCTCGCGGATTCCGCCCGCATCCAGGAATCCGACCTCGCCTACGCCAACCGGAAACGCGAACGCAAGGGCCTCCCAGCCTTCCACCCTCTCTACACAGAAATCGACGCCGAAAAATGCCTCCGGCAGTTCGTCACCTTCGATTACCACCGCCCCATGATGGTCGCCGACGGAGTCACCGTCACTTTCATCGACGCCGGCCACATCCTCGGCTCCGCCCAGGTCATTCTCGACCTCCACGAATTCTCCACCGGCCTCAAACGCCGCCTCCTCTTCTCGGGCGACATCGGCCGCGGCACCAATGACATCCTGCGCGACCCGGAATACGCGGAAAACATCGACGCCATCATCATGGAAAGCACCTACGGCGGCCGCGAACACGAACCAAATACCGATACCCGCGAGGCCCTCTGCCGCATCCTCAACGAGGCCCTCCAGAAACACGGGAAGGTCATCATCCCGGCCTTCGCGGTCGAACGCACCCAGCAACTCCTCGTCGTGCTGCACGAACTCTTCAGCGAAAACCGCATTCCGGACGTGCCCGTCTACGTCGACAGCCCCCTCGCCATCAGCGCCACCGAAGTCTTCCGCCTCCACCCGGAATGCTTCAACGCCGACGTCTACGAAAAACTCTTCGAGAAAGGCAACCCCTTCGGCTTCGATAGCCTCACCATGGTCCGCCAGGCCAGGGATTCCAAACGGCTCAATGGCCTCGAAGGCCCCTTCATCATCATCGCCGCCTCGGGCATGTGCGAAGCCGGCCGCGTCCTCCACCACCTCAAGAACAACGTCGCCGACCCCGCCACCACCGTCCTCTTCGTCGGCTACTGCGCCGAACATACCCTCGGCTGGAAACTCCGCAGCGGTCACCGCGAAGTCAATATCTTCGGCGAACCCCACCACGTCCGCGCCTCCATCGAAATCCTCGACTCCCTCTCCGGTCACGCCGACCACAGCGAATTGCTCGACTGGTTCTCCCGCACCAGCGGCAGCCGCAGCCACGTCTGGCTCGTCCACGGCGAACCCGACCGCAGCGCCGCCCTCGCCGCCGCCATGCGCGAAAAATTCCCGGAAACCGTAACCGAGGTCGCCGTCAAGGACTCCACGATCGCATGGTAACCCCAACCGGTTCCCCTTGCAGCCCGCAGTGCTGAATTGTACCGGTCGCCCACAGCATCAGGCCGGTCTCCTTCCATGAAAGTCATCCTCTTCCTCCTCTTCAGCGCCGCCGCTTTCTGGTTCGGATGGCAAACCTACCCGAGCCTCCAGAAGGCCGCGGGCAAGGGCCGCGTCGCCCTCGCGGAGGAAGCCGAGAAACTCCGGAAACAGACCCGCGGGGAACTGATCGCCGAATCCCGGCGCGACCCGGCCACCGGCAAAACGAAGGCGGAATCCCTCTTCCCGGAAACCCCGAAACCGGCAGCTCCGAGCGCGGCTTCCCTCACCATCCCCAGCCCGGGAGCCCCTGCCGCCCCCGGCACGGTGGCCGCCGGCAATCCGGCCGCTGCGGCGACGCCAGCCAATCCGGCCCCCGCTGCCGCCATGGACGAAATGGAACGCCGCTACCCCATGCCGCAGTTCAAAACGATCGAGGAAATCACCAAGGAATGGACCAGCATCCCGTACAAGGCCTTCCCACGCAAAGTGAAGACCAAGGTTCCCGTCATGTTCGATGTCACCGCAGGCAAAGTCGAACTGGCCGCCGGTTCCGAAGCCCGCGCCGTCGCCATGACCCAGGGCATGCTCGTCCTCATGAAGGAAGGCGATGACACGGCCCGCAGCATGGTCCCCCTCGCCAATACCGACCTCAAGGAAACCCTCGTCAGCCTCTACGAGAAATTCAAGGAGTATAAGCGCAACACCGTCATCAAACAGCGCGAACACGCCCGCGCCGTCAAGGCAAATGCCAACGGAGCCACCGAAGACCAGATGAAACTGGCCGGACCAAAACCCAAACAGGACGGCGGCGGAGTCGTCGGCATCATGTTCGACAGCATCCGCTCAGGCAAATACACGGAACTCAAGGAAAATGCCATCACCTCATGGGGCGAAATCAATTTCGAAATGATCGATGGCAAACCCTACTGGACCGCCACCCTCCAGTGCATGGTCGAAAATGCCATCTTCGGTCCCCAGCCAACCGAAGTCATGGCCCTCATCCGCGATAACCGGGTCGAGAAATGGCTCTACACAGGCTCCCGCGAGGAAGTCCAGTAAAGGCAGGCACCTCTGCCGCACTGCGGGCCCATAGCCCACGGGCCGCGCTGCGGCCCTCAGCCCACGGGCATGATCCGGCGGATCGCCAGAAATCGGTGCGACAGTTCACCGCTTTCCCGGTTCACAATGCCTTCAGGCGTCAGGTCGTCGATGCGCACCATGGCACTGGCATGAATGATCTCCCCGCACGGGAGCAGCATGCCCACGTGCTGGGCCGATTCTCCGGCGGGCGCAAAATACACCAGATCCCCCGGCACGGCCTCGTCCAGAGACGCCACCCGCCGGCCTTCGCGGACCTGCTGCACACAGTCCCGGCTCACCGCCACGGAAAATGCCCGCAGCACGGAACTCGCAAATCCGGAACAATCGATCCCGAAAACCGTCCGCCCCCCCCAGAGATACGGTGTCCGCAGAAAGCGCCGCGCATACGCAAGCACTTCCGCCGTGTCAGGCACGGTCCCGGCCGCAGGCAGTTCCCGCACACGGCCGCCCCACACCCAGCGTTCCCCACCCAGCAGAAAGGCCGACCCATCATAGCAAGGCAGCGGATTCCCCATCGGCCACGCGATCTCCAGTTCCCCGCAGCGCGCCGTCCCACACAGTTCATCGCTCACATGCGTGACCGCAGGAGCCGATTCTCCGGAAGGATCGGAAAACTGACGGCCATCCACCCAGCCCTCGTAACCATCCAGCATCAGCCGCACATAGCGGAATTTCCCGCGGCTGCGCAGCACTTCCGCTGCCTCCCCTCCCCGTACTTCGTTCACCATCTCGGATGCCACATCGGCCCCACGCCGCATGGCAGCCAGACTCAGACGGCACACCACATATCGAGGAGAAGATGCCATGACGCAGATCGCTGTCCCAGTCCAGGCAGACCACCAGCCTCACTCCGGAGCCGCATCATTCGGCCGCTCAATCACGACCGGCTGAATCGGATCCGTCATCCCCGGAAGACTCCCGTCCGCCGGAAGATCCGGACGGCTGACCGCCGGACTGCGCGCGTCCAGCGTGTTCTTGGTCAGGGCATCGGGTGCCGCGCCGACATCAACACGCTCAGTCGGAACCCGGCAGCCGGTCAGCAGCAGTCCAGCAGCAGCAATCAGAGAAACAACAGGCTTCATGGGGAAATGGGGAAGGATTTGTCAGTCGGCATCTCCCGGCGCACCAGCCGCCGGATCGTGAAGGCCCACGCATGGTCGGAATCCGCCGCATGGTGCACCCGCGACACTTCTTCCCAATCCCCGGAATCAAGGACCGGAAAAAACACGTCGCCCGGGAACTTCCCATGAACTTCGGTAAGAAGCAAGTCCTCAGCCATCGGCAGGGCCGCCCGGTAGGTCTCTCCACCCCCCAGTACCATGAGTTCCCCACGGCCGGCCGATGCGGCCGCGGCGACCGCCTCCGGGACCGTGCGGACCGACTGCCCCCCCGGCACGCGCAGCCCGGCCTCCCCAGTCAGCACAAAAGGCAACTGCCCCTCCCGGAACCACCCCTCCATCTGCAGCCAGGTCTTCCGGCCCAGCAGCAATGCCTTCCCCGCACAGGCACCCCGGAAATGCGCCACCTCGGCAGGCAGATGCCACGGAATCCGACCCCGGAAACTGAGGACACCTCCCGCCCCGCAGGCCGCAATCATCGTCACTTTCATCAGCCCGAAGCATCGCCCGGCCGACCCAGCCGCGCCAAGCGCGCATTTTTCCCGCCCGCCCCCCGCCAGAGACGTTCCTCCCACATGCACCATCCGCGCATCGCCATCATCGGAGCCGGTATCGCGGGCTCCGCCTGCGCCGCACGACTCGCCGCCAGCCAGCAGTTCTCCTGCACCATTTTCGAAAAATCCCGCGGCCGCGGCGGACGCTGCGCCACCCGGCGCGACAGCGCCGGCCACCTCATCGACCACGGAGCCCAGTTCTTCACCATGCGGGATCCAGGTTTTTCCGCGGCAGCGCGCCTCGCCTGCGGCGACGATCTTGCCGTGCTCACTGCCCCGGTCACCGAACCCGACGGATCCCCGGTTCCCTCGGACGACCGCTGGTACCACCGCCTCGGCAACAGCCGGCTCCCACGCGCCCTCGCCCCGGAAGCCGACGTCCGCACAGGCACGGAAATCACGAACTGCCAACCCGATGGCGACGGTTGGTCGGTCAGCGGCGAATTCTTCGACGCCGTCGTCTCCACGGCCCCGCTCCCCCAGACATGGAAACTCTTCCAGCTTCCAGGCACACCACCCGACGGCATTCCCTGCCTCACTTCAATCCTCCTGCTCGACGGTCCGCCCTGCGGCCGCTGCGCCGATGACTACGCAATCCGCGACCTCTCGGGCCACCCGCTCGCATGGACGGCCTGCGAAAACCACAAGACCGGACGCATTCAGGGGCCCGTCACCGCCATCGTCTCGCAGGCTTCAGAAGAATTCAGCCGCCATCACCTCGAAGAAGCCCCGGATACCTGGGGAACCGAACTAGCATCGCTCACGGCGGAACGCTGGAACTTCCCTCTGTCACGGATCGCCAGCCAGCACCACCACCGCTGGAGATTCGCCCGCTTCCTCCCCTCCACCCCTCCACCTCCCCTGCCCCCGCGCGCTTTCTTCGCGGGCGACGCCCTCACCGCCCCGCGCATCGAATCGGCATGGCGCTCCGGACACGATGCCGCCGCCGCCGTCGCCGCCGCCTTCAGTCTCACGATCCCCTGAGGAAGCGGAATGCCCGCAGACTGCCGCGGCCGCCTGCGGCATCAGGTCTCAGGAAACCTCAGGCCGTGGATCGCGCGACAGCAACTCCCCAAGAGCAGCCGCACACGGCTTCCCCTCATACAGAATGCTGTGCATCTGGTCGATGATCGGGGTCCGCACCCCGAACTTCCGGGCCGCCTGATGAATGCTCTCCGTATTCGGGACACCCTCGGCCACCATCCTCATCTCTCCCGTGATCTCCGCGAGCGACCGTCCCTCGCCAAGCATCCTCCCCACCCGGTGATTCCGGCTGTGCACACTGTAGCACGTCACAATCAGATCGCCCACCCCGCTCAATCCATGGAAGGTCTCGAACCTCCCCCCGGCCGCCGTCCCCAGCCGTGACATCTCAGCCAGTCCACGCGTCACCAGAGCCGCCCGCGCATTGTCTCCCAGACCAAGGCCCTCGGCAATCCCCGCCGCGATCGCAAAGACATTCTTCACTGCCCCGCCCCACTCAATCCCCACCACGTCGTCGCTCGTGTACGTGCGGAACCACGGCAGCGTGAAATACTGCTGCAGCATCCGCGCCGTTTCCACGTCCCCGGAACCAATCACAGCAGCCGCCGCCAACCGCCTCGCAATCTCCTCCGCATGATTCGGCCCGGACAGCACCGCCACCCTCTGCCCAGGCAGCTCAGCCTCCAGAATCTCGGACATCCTCAGCCCAGTGCCCATCTCAATCCCCTTCGAACACGACAGCAGCACCGCATCCCGCCGCAATCCCACACGCCCAACCGCCGCCGCCACTTCCCGGAACGACCGTGTCGGCACCACCAGCACCACCAGACCCGCATCCCGGACGTCTGCCAGATCCGCACTCGCCACCACATGGTCCGGTAGCCGGATGCCCGCCAGATAGCGCGGATTCTCCCGCCCGGCATTGATCGCTTCCGCCATGGCCGCATCCCGACCCCACAAAGTCACCCTCCCGGCCTTCTGCGCAGCCAGAATCGCCAGCGCCGTACCCCAGCTCCCGCTGCCAATGATGGCCGTGTGCCCCATCATGCGCCCCGCCCTCCCTTGGCCCGACGCTCAAAGCGGTTCTCCGTCCCATCCAGCAGCCGCCGGATGTTGCTGCGGTGACGCCAGACCGCGAGCGCCCCGAGCGCCACCGCAAACCAGCACAGCGCCACCGAGGGAGTTCCCTGACTCCAGCGCAGCGCCACCGCCGCCCCAGGCAGCGCCACCGCTGCCGCCAGACTCCCCAGCGCCACATAGCGCGACCCCAGAAACACCAGCAGCCAGACGACCGCCGCACAAAGCAGGGGCCACGGCAGCAAAGCCGCCAGCGCCCCAGCCGATGTCGCAATCCCCTTCCCGCCGCGGAAACGCAGCCAGAACGGAAAATTATGCCCCAGCACCGCCCCCGCAGCAGCCACCATCCCGGGAGCATCTCCCGCAAGACCCAGCCTCCGCACCCACCACTGCACCAGCAGCACCGGCACCAGCCCCTTGCAGAAATCCGCCGCAAACACCGGTATCCCCAACCCCTTCCCCAGCACCCGGATCACATTCGTAGCCCCCACATTCCCGGAACCATGCTCCCGGATGTCAATCCCCTTCAGCCTCCCAGCCAGATAGCCAAACGGCGTCGCCCCAGCCACGTAGGACGCAGCCAGCACAACTCCGAGCAGCTCAGGAATGGAAATATCCATGGGCTCTCTTCCACATTGGCCCGACCCCTTGTCAAGCCGCTTGCCACTGCCGCACTGCCACCTCAGCGGCCCACCTTCTGCAGTTCGTCCTCGCTCCACGGACCTTCCCGCGAGGCAATCTCCTGACGCACCCGCGCCACTTCCCCGGCCGTCACCGCCCGCTTCCAGCCATGCCACCGTTCCCCGGCATAGGTCAGCACTTCCGCCAGCTGCTCGTCCGAATGCGACTTCTCAAGGGGCGGCATCAGACCAGCCCCATAGGCCACTCCGCCAATCGGACCGGCCTGGCCCTTCAGCAGAATCCTCGCGAGCACCGCGATGTTTCCATTGTCCGCCATCCAGCGCGACTTCGCGAGGGGCGGTGCCAGCAGCGCATCCGCCGCCTTCACACCCATGCCGTCCAGTCCATGGCACGACATGCACAGATTCTCGTAAACCAGACGTCCCCGGCGCGCCGGCTCGCTCATCCGGTCAAGCCCAGCCTCGGCTTCATCATGCTTCCGCACCGCTGCCACCAACGGCAGTTCCGGACGCTTCCCCGCAAAACTGCCGGGCATGCCAGCCGACCGCCACGCTAGAAACACCTGCGTCGCCACCTGCGCATCCGGATCGTCAGCCATGCCGCCCAGCGCCACCACCACCGCCGCATCCTTCGCAGCCAGCCATGGCTCGCTCAGCTGCACCGACGCCCGCCGCACCCGCGCCGATTCATCCTTCATTCCCGCCAGCACTTCCCCAAGCTCCAGGCCCCCCAGACCCTGCAGCGCCCACCGCGCATGAATCCGCCCGTTCACATCCGAACCCGCCGCCATCTTCCGCAGCGCCGGGACCGCCCCGCGGTCCCCTCGCGACACCAGCAGCATCTGCGCCGTATCCCGCCACCAGCCATTGGCATGCGACAGATGCGCCACCAGCTGCCCGGAGGTCTCATCCAGCATCCGCGGCAATGGCCCCACCTCCCGGCCCTCAGGCACCACCCGGTAAATCCGCCCATGCCGCACCACTTTCGTCATCCCCCACTTCTTCACCCGGTGATACCGCTCCACCCACGTCGCCAGCTTGTTCTTCCGGTAATCCTCCACATACCGAGCCTGCAGCTCAGGCGTCACCTCGGTCGGAAACCATTCCTTTTCCTGAACGATCCCCCGATAAAGGTCCGCCACGTAAATCGCCCCGTCCGGCCCGCTCTCCGTCCACACCGGCCGGAAATACGCATCCTTCGACCGCAGAAACTCACTCCCCGGAAAGGCATTGTGCGCCGTCCCCTTCCCATCCCGCCAGCTGAATTTCGTCATCCGGATCAACCGCCCCACCGGCTCGCAGCCAAGGGAATTTCCATACCACTCCGGAAACAGCGGACTGCGCACCACCGTCTGCCCGCAGGTCGCCGAAAAATGCGTCAGCTGCGCCTGCCGCTCCACATCATACCCCCCATCACTGTAATCCCACACCGGACAAATCCCCCACGGCCGGAAATACCCTTCCTCATGCTCCCGGATGTCCAGAATCGGATAGCCCGCAGGCAGCTGAAACGAATGTGCCGGATTCGCCCCCCCACCCCAGCTGCACACCAGCCTCCCATCGTCGTCACGAGCCAATCCATACTGACTGATCCGCCCCCGCGCGTGCGGCATCGCCTCGAGCTTCCCACCATTCCACCGGAAGCGACGGTCATTCGTGCAGATCGTGTTGTCCAGATTCCAGAGAAGCCCACTGAGCTGATGCTCGATATTCCCATGATCCGCTTCCCCTTCCCATGCCACTTCCCGCCGGTCCGCCACCCCATCCCGGTTGTCATCGAAATATGCCCACAGGGTCTGCGATTCCGTGAAATTCACAAGCACACGGTCGTGCATCGGCAGCACCGCCCTCGGCAGTACCACGGAATCAATGAAAACTGTCCTCCGGTCCATCCGGCCATCCCCATCCGTATCCACCAGCTTCACCACCCGGCTCACCGGATCCAACTGCGCCGTCGCATGCTCGTCCTGCATGTACGTCCGCCACTCGCACACATACAGCGCCCCATTCCCATCAAAGGCAATCATCGCCGGTTCCTCCACCATCGGCTCGCTCGCCACACACTCCACTCGATACCCCTCCGGAACCTCCATCTGCCGGATCGACTCGGCCGGACTCAAAGCCGGAAATTCCCGATCCGGATTCCATTCGCCCTCAGCAACCGAATCAGATACCATGCCCATCAGAAACATTGCCGAAAACACCGAGAGGTCCATCCTGGTCTTCATAAGTCCCGCAAGGAAACCCACATGCCAAAATCCGCCAGCGGAAATCGTTCCACCCGAAAAACCATAACACAGAGACGCATTCACCCACCGCCCCGCACAGGACTGAATCAATCTCTCCCGATTGTCCCTCAACGCTTTGCCGATTTCCACCCCGCGCCCTCGCAAATAGTGAAAGACACAAAAAACCGCTTGCGATCCATTTCATGCCATGCCAAAACTGATTACAGCATGAACTCGCATAACCAAAAATCTCTTCTCGCGGCTGCCGTCATCGGCTTAGGTCTTTCCCAAGGCGCAGACGCGCAGGTCGCAATTCTCGATCTTCGCACGCCTTGGAATCCCGTGAATACCAGCGGCGGCGTCGGCACTTCGTGGGTCAAGAACAACGTCTACATCCCCGGTGGTGCCACCGTGAATGCCACCCTGACCATCACCGGTTTGGGCAATGGCACAATCGTCGGCGGAACCACCCCACTCATCCTTTCGGGCGTTGACTCTGCCACACCATGGCTGACCTACACGCTTTCGTTCGACGATGGTGCGAATCCAGTCGCAGTACAGAATGTTTACCTCACTTCCTTCGACCTCGATGGTCAAAGTGGCACGGATCTCCGTGAATTCTGGGGTTACAAGAACACCTCAGCCCCCGACATCGTGCCTCCCACCCTCGGAAATCCGACCAATATTGAGGCCGCTACTTTCCCGGGCGGTCCCGGGGACATGGCTAGCTACACGACGTTTGCCCCAAAAATTTCTACGCTGGGGACCAATGCCCCGGTAGGCGATGGGCTCAACATTGGTTCGGTGCAGGCACCGTGGGCAGTGTTCAATCAGTACGGCAGCCTCACGAGCGGTGAGTACTTTTACGGATTTACCGGAACGACTGGTGGCTCTCCCTTCAACCGTCAGGTCATTATGACCGGCCTCCAAGTCCCAGAATCCGGAACCGCCGCGGGTTCCCTCATCGTCGGTTCCGCCATGATCGGTATGGCTTCCCGCCGCCGCCGGAAGTAATTCATCTCAACACCTTCTCGAAGGAGCCACGGGCAACCGTGGCTCCTTTTTTGTGTTCCGTGCGTGATCTGACATGGGCAGCTATAAGCAAGCACCGGAGCGGGACCGGGTTCACCCGCAAGGGAATCAGGCAGCAGCAAAGCATAGTTCCAGATCCGGGAAACCAGTAGCTCCTCGGGTCCCGGATCAGCATCACGCTTCCGCTGCTTCCGGTTCCAAGACGCGACCCACGGAAATCCCTCCGGAAAGGGCCCCTCCCTGATGGCACTCCCTCACGCATCAACTGGCGCAGTCGCTCTTCCCGACAAGGCAACACCCGGATCGGCTGCCGGGCTTGCGTTCCCAGCAGGCTCTAAACTCAGGGTTCGGCCCGGTGGTACCGATTCACAGCTGGCTTCTCGATCCGGGACTTCCGGCCATTGGGCCAGACCACTTCGAGCGCATCGACCGCTGCCAGCTCACCGATTCCAAAGTGAACGGTTCTTGCATGCTGCGCCGTGAACGAATCGCCGGTCACGAGCGGCCGCACCCACGTCCTTTTCCCTGCGGTGAGACGCACCACCGCGCCATCGACCGGTCCAGCCCCCTGCCTCCCGGCGATTCGCAGGCCAATCCAGTTCCGCCCGGATTCATAATCATTGCGGAACACATGAAGCCGCTGGCTCATGGTGTCGGTCCGGTATTCGACCACGGCCAGATCCATCCGGCCATCCCCATCAAGGTCGTCACTCACCACTGCCCGGGAATCAAACTCCTGCGCCACTCCCATGAGAAACGCCGCATTCTGGAATCCTGTGCCGGCCTGATTAAGGAACAACGTGTTGTGCTCGAATCCATTCCATGAGAATTCCCGGCCGAGCTTGGCGCCCAGTTCCTTCTGAAAGAACTGACTGAGAACAACATTCGGCTTCGATGAGCCCGTGTACAGGTCGTGACACCAGAATTTCGTGCAGTAATCCTTCGCACTTCCGCCGCTCAGGTGCCCGTTCGCAATGAAGAGGTCGTCGTCCCCGTCGCAGTCGAAATCCGCGGCGGTACATCCCCACGACCACCCCGTGCGCGCCGCCGTCGCTCCGAAGGACGGCTGCTGGAGCTTGCCATCACGGATCACATAGAGCCGATTCCCGTAACTCATGGGAGCCCGCTTCTTCGTGTATTCCTCAAAGCCGGATCGCGCCAGTCCCAGCCCATCGAGGCGACGCGCCGTCGTGGAACTCATCCCGACCATGTAAAGATCGGAACCCCCGTCCCCATCGAAATCTCCAAAGGTGTGCGACATGCCAAAGCTGTGCCGCTCATCCACATGCGTCGCGGTGATGTCCTCAAAGGTCCCGTCACCACGGTTCCGGTAGAGATCGAGGCCGGAAAAGTCGGCGACCACCACAAGGTCAAGATGCTGATCGTCGTCCAACCGCACAAGGGACGCACTGAAGGTCCGGCGGTTGCGTTTGGCCACGAGTCCTGCCTTCGCCGTACCGTCACTGAATCCACCCCGGCCATCGTTGATCAGCAGATAGTCCGGAAATCCGTCATTGGCGTCGTGATACGGCGTCGGCATGGCCCCCTCGGCATACGGTGCCTTCCACTGCCCCGCATACAGATCCACATCCCCGTCGCCATCCACATCGCCAGCCGTCAGCACGTGAAGATTCAGCAGTTTCTCCCCGAAACAACGCACTCCTTCGCCCGGAAACGACCCATCGGCCTTCCCGGCAAAAAACAGCAGCGTCCCGTCCGGAGCCGATCCGCCCACATAATCATTCACCCCGTCCCCGTTGAAATCAGCCAGAATCCCAGCCTCCATCGGCTGCCGGATGCCCTTTTCCAGAAAATCACGCTTCCGGAACCGGAAGCCTCCCTCGTTCTCATAGACCAGATTGCAGCCGGCCAGCACCAACTCGGACCGCCCGTCGCCATTGAGATCCTGCAGCAGAACCGGACTGGCCCGCGGAAAACGCCCCGGTGCCTCCACCTTCGGATCCAGCATCATGGCCAATGCAAACATCGGATTCCCCTTCCGCGCCACCAGCTGCACCCCGCTCGGATCAATCAACTCCGGAACCGGCAGCCCATCCGGCCCAGCCTCGCTCTTCCAGCGGATCTTCAGTTGACCTTTCACCGCAATGCGCTGCTGCTCGTTCCCCAGCAGGGCATGAATCTCAAAGGAAACCACCGATTTCGCCGGTTCCTTGCCAGCCGCCGGCTCAAACTTCGAATGATGCCATTCGGACTGCACAATGCGCACACCCTTGGCCCGCAGTCCCTCCACCATGGCCGCAAATTCCTGCTGCGCCACGGGCTGCAGCCCGCTCTTCAATTCCACGGGCGACAATCCCTCTACCCCCGTCGCCGCCATCGTCACAGGCTCAGGCTTGCCCAGCAGAATCGAACCAAACGCAAACCGCTGGAGCACATCCATGCCGTCGCCAGCACGCATGGCATCCCACAGCTTCACAAAGGTCTCTTCATGCTTCTGCGCCGCCACCTCATGACGGTAAAGGGTCGCATCCAGAGCCTCACGTTCCTTCGCGAGCCCATCAACAGACTTTAAATCAGGGACTTGCGCAACCATCGGCACGGTCAGCAGCACCAGACCAGCCGCCACGTTCACAGACAGATGATCACAGGGACTCCCAGCCGTCCGCACCATCAGGGAAATGAAATTTCGTTTCACAGGAACTTAATCCTGCCAATCCAGCCCCGCACTGTCAATCTCCCGGGCAACAAATCCGACTCTGCTCAGTCATCCAGCCCAAGCATCCGGGCAAAGGCCGCACGGTGATTCGGCACGACGCGCCGGAGCGCCCCGGCGGGATCGCGCCGCGCGGCCTCCAGCGTCGTCGGACCCGCCGCCGCCACCACGGCATCAAAGGCCCCGGTCAAAGCCGTCATGGCCGCCTGCTCGACGATGCCTCCCACCGCGATCACTGGCTTGCCCTGCGTCCTCGCCAGCGCAGCCACTCCCATCGGTCCCTTGCCATGCAGAGTCTGCCGGTCCAGACAGCCTTCCCCCGTGAAGACCACATCCGCGGCCGCCACCGCAGCCGCCAGTCCATTGGCCTCGGCGACAAGGTCAAACCCGGGCTTCATGACGGCCCCGCAGAAGGTCATCAGCCCGAACCCAAGGCCTCCCGCGGCTCCGGCCCCCGGCAAAGCCCGGCAATCCCGCCCAAGATCGCGCGCAGCCACGTCAGCCAGCCGCTCCAGACCGGCCTCGAAGGCAGCCACCTGATCGGGCCTTACTCCTTTCTGCGGCCCGTAAACCCTCGTGGCCCCATCGGCCCCCAGCAGCGGATTGGTGACATCGCAGGCCGCCGTCACCTCCGGCCAGCCACTGCGGTCAGGTGACACAATCGCCTCGAGCCGCCCCAGACCAGCGGGCACAGGATCGATTTCCCGCCCGTCCGCATCGAGAAACCGGTAACCCAGCGCCGCCGCCATCCCGGCCCCGCCATCATTGGTCGCACTGCCGCCGATTCCGACAGTCAAATGCTCCGCGCCCGACCGCATGGCGGCCAGCATGAGTTCCCCGGTTCCCCGCGTTCCCGCCTGCCATGGATCCCGATCCTCCTCCGCCACGAGCTTCAGCCCGGAGGCCTCGCTCATCTCCAGCGCAGCCCTGCGCTGCAGCGGAAACCAGACCCAGCGCGCCGGCACCGGTGGCCCGAGCGGACCACGCACCGATGCCACCCGCCATTCTCCGCCACCCGATTCCCTGAGCACATCAGCCGTGCCCTCCCCCCCATCGGCAATCGGACAAATCCGCACATCCAGCCCGGGCCAGCACGACAGCAATCCATCCCGCAGCGCCGCACAGGCCTCCCCTGCCGTCAGGGTCCCCTTGAACTTGTCGCACGCAATCAGCACAGCCATCGGCTTCATCCGACATCCGTGATCACAGCCATGCCCGCACCGCAATCGCGCAACCGCCAGCCTCCCGCCGGCGTTACCCTTGGCCCCGCCACGTTCACGGGCTGAATCCTTTCCCTTTGCCGCCACCAATGCCCACTTCCATCACCACCCGACGCGGAGACCGCGGAGAAACCGACCTTCTGCTCGGCCGCCGCGTCCCCAAACACCACCCGCGCATGCAGGCCGTCGGCGACACGGACGAACTCAACGCCACCCTCGGTCTCGCTCGACTCCACGTCAGCCACGCCGAAATCCGCAGCCTCATCGCCCGCGCCCAGCACGACCTCGTCGCCATCATGGGCATGCTCTCAGCCGGACCGGAAAACGAAGACCGCTACCGCACCACGGGATTCGCCACGATCACACAGACGGAAGTCGACCGCCTCACCGCGGAAGCCGCCAGCCAGGAAGCCGCGTTCCCCGATGGCTTCAAAGGCTGGTCGACCCCCGGAGCGAGCGGCCACCACGGTTCCGCATGGCTCGAAATGGCCCGCTGCGTGGCCCGCCGCGCCGAACGCTCGGTCTCCGCCCTCGCCACCTCGGGCCAACCCGCCCCACCAGTCATCATCGCATGGCTCAACCGCCTCAGCGACCTCCTCTGGCTCTGCGCCCGACGCGAGGAATCGGACACACCCGCATGACGCAGATCGAAGGCCCGACGCAGGATTGAAGCCCATTCTCCGCCGCGCCTTCGGCAGCGCTGTTCACGCTTCTGCAGCCGCGAGGATCGGACTGAGGGCGCGGACCGCGCCTCCCCAGAAGTCCTTGCTGGTGATGTCGGCATCGAGGGTCCGCCGGGCGGCTTCCTCGCAGGAAGCACTGCCGGTCATCGCAAGGAAGGCTTCGTAGCGGGGCAGAAAATCCGCTCCCTCCTCGTGGAACCGCGCAAAGAGGGCCTGACTGAGGAGGTAGCCGAACACATACGGGAAATTATAGAAGGAAACGCCCGTGATGAAGAAGTGCATCTTCGAAGCCCAGAAATAGGGATCGGTTCCGTCAGGCAGCAGGGTGTCTCCATAAAGGTCGCGCTGCGCCTTCTCCATGAGGCCGCACAGTTCACCCGGCGACACTTCGCCCTGCGAGCGGGCTTCGTAGAAGCTCTTCTCGAACTGATAGCGCATGGGAATATTGAGCAGGTAGGCGTGGGCCCGCAGCAGTTCCTGATCGAGCAGCCATGAGCGCGTTTCCGGAGTGACCCCATTGCCCTTCATGAGACCGTCGAGCAGAATCATTTCGCCGAAGTTCGAAGCCGTTTCGGCAAGGGTCATGGGGTAATCGGCCGCCATCGGCCGGGCGGGCCGGAGAATGGACGAATGCCATGCATGGCCGGCTTCGTGGGCGAGCGTGACCATGTCGTGCACGGTGCCGTTCCATGTCATGTAGACGCGTTCCTCTTTGCGGAGAAGCGAACCAGTGCAGAAGGCACCCGGGCGTTTACCGGGCCGCGGCTGCGCTTCGATCCATGCCAAACGCAGCATCTCATCGAAGTAGCTGCCGAGACGTGGATAGGCCCCATGAAAGGCGCGGCTCACGGTTTCGCAGGCCTGCTGCCAGCTGAGCGCGTCGCCCCCGGCCGGCGCGGCCACCTGGGGAGCTTCAAGGTCGAAGAAGGCAAGGGCCGCCGTCCCCTGACGCTTCGCCGCAAGGCGGATGGCGCGGCGGGGCAGATCGACCTGCTCGAGAATCGCACCCAGCATGGCGTCAAGCGTGGCCCGGCTGACCGCCCCATCGAAAAGCGGCGCATCGAGGAAGTGCCCGATCCCACGGTTGCGGTAGAGGGTGAGCCGGGTGCCCGCGATGCCATTGAGGGCCGCCGCCAGCGTATCCGCGTGCTCAATCCATGGCTTCTGCCCGTCGCGGAAGGCCGCCTCGCGCAGTTTCCGGTCGGTTTCCGCCATGAGGGCTCGGCGCCGCGCCATCGGAACGTTTTCCTCATGCCCGTCCGGGAACGTCATCGGGAATGTCATCTTGCCCGTCAGTGTGTCGTACAGCCGTCCCCATGCATGCAGTCCATCGACATTGAGGTCGGCCGCGAGTTCCTCCCGCGCCCGGTCCATCTGATGCCGACCCGCTTCCCTCATGCGCCGGACACTATGCGTCGCTCCCGCGCATTCCGGAGCCGCCAGCAGGGCCTCGAATGCCGCTTCGTCCAGCGCCGCAAGGGCCGACTGCAGCAGCGCCCGGCGCTTGGCCACCGCCGCTTCCTGCGTCGCCAGCCAGGCTTCATCGCGCTTCACCGCCTCGTTGGACGCATCATCCGCCGACAGGCAGCCAAGAAAGGCCGAGAGGTGACCAATCCGTACCGTGAGCGCTTCAAAGGCCGCCACTTCCGCAGCCAGCGACGGCCCCAGAGCAGCCGGCCCCGCCAGTTCCTTCCCCAAGGCATCGCGGAATTCCACGTAGTCAGCCGCTCCAAAGGCGGAAAACCATGATTGCAGCGACCAGCGGTCAGGAGCAGGATTCGGTACGTTGGACATGATGCGCGCCCCATGACACACGGCGGCAGATTCGGCAAAGGCGAACCCACAGGCAAACCGCAGGCCCCCTCCAGCCATCGCATCATCGCGCAGCCATCAAGACCCGGTCACCGGCGGCAGGCAGCCGTCCGCGGAACTACGCGGCAGGCATCTCGCTGTCGTCCTCCTCCGGTTCGTCCGGATCTTCCTCGATTTCGCGCCGCCAGCGGCGGGAAACCCACGGGCGGACCATGCCATAGAACAGGTAGCCCACAAAAAGAACGGCGGGCATGATATACGGTTTGTATACAATCAGGCCCACAAGGAAGACCGCCGCAAGAAACCATGGAGTGCTGCGCTTCGTGCGCCATGACAATCCCTTGAAACTCGGATAGCGATGCCGGCTCACCATCAGAAACGACAGCATCACCATCAGAAACGGCAGCACCCAGCGCCACGCCCCCAACTCAAGAAAATGCTTGGCCTTCGGATTCGGATCAATCACCAGCAGGGTCACCGAAGCAATGACGCCGGCCGCAGCCGGAATCGGACAGCCGATGAAATCACGCGACGGCTTCGCCCCCGGCGTGCTCGCAAGGCAATTGAAGCGGGCCAGCCGGATGGCCCCGCAAAGCACATAGAAAAAGGCGATGAACCAGCCGGCCCGGTCGGTCACCATCCCATCGAGCACCACATAGTGCATCAGCAGCGCAGGAGCGACACCAAAGGAAACAATGTCGGCCAGCGAATCGAATTCCCGGCCAAAGGGCGATTCCTCACCAACAGCACGCGCAATCCGACCGTCGAGCATGTCAAAGAGACAGGCCCCGAGAATGAGCCAGATGGCATTCTGAGCCTGATCCGACGCCCGTTCCGTGTCGCGCAGCAGAAGCTGCATGGCGTAGAATCCGCAGAACAGATTCCCAGCCGTCATGAAATTCGGCCAGAAATGAATTTTGGGCAGGTCGTCGTTCATGGGTCGCGGGATCTTCCGGAAGGCGAGGTAATCTGCCTGCTCGGTGGCAGTGCAGGTTGACCCGAGGGTAGGCATGGCTACGCTGCCCGAAAGAGCAATCTTCCTCCATTCCCCTATCCCCATGAGCACGACCGCACCCGACGCCAGCCTGCACCCGGACATGACGATGGACGAACTGCTCGGACGCATGCCGGGTGCACGCCGCGCCCTCTTCGCCAAATACCATATCGGTGGCTGCCGCAGCTGCGGATTCGAAGGCAGCGAAACCCTCGCAGATGTCTGCCGCCGCAATGACAACCTCGATCCCGGCGAAGTCATGGCGCACCTCGCCGCCAGCGCCGAACAGGACCGGCTCATGCAGATCGAGCCGGAGGAACTGGCCCGCACCCTCGCCGAGGGCACCGCCATCCGGCTCATCGACGTCCGTTCCCGCGAGGAACACGAAGCCGTCGCCCTCCCAGGCTCGGAACTCATGACCCAGGAACTGCTGCAGCAGTTGTTCGCCGGAGACAAGACCGCCCGCGTGGTCGTCTACTGCCACCACGGCCAGCGCAGCCTCGACGCCGCCGCCTATCTCGCAGGACACGGAATGTCCCAGGTGCAGTCGCTCGCCGGCGGAATCGATGCATGGAGCCTGCGCATCGATCCTTCCCTGCCCCGCTACCACCTCGAAATGGATTGAGCCCTGCCCGCCCGCCCAGACGTTCCCCTTTCAGCCTCCCCCGCACATGAACGAAGCCGCCCTCAGCGACGCCATCGCCAACCCCCGCAACCTCGGCGAAATGCCAGACGCCGACGCCGTCGGCACGGTTGGCAACCCGGAATGCGGCGACATGGTCCGCATGTGGCTCAAATTCACCGAAAAAGACGGCCGCAAGGTCATCGATAAAGCTTCGTTCCAGAGCTTCGGATGCCAGACCGCCATCGCCGTGGCCAGCATGGCCACCGAATTACTCAAGGGCCGGACCGTGGACGAAGCCCGCACACTCTCCGCAGCCGACCTCAGCGCACCACTCGGACCCCTGCCACCCATGAAGATTCACTGCGGCCAAATGGTCGAAGGAGCACTCAAGGCCGCCCTCGACGCCTCACCAGATCAGCCGACCACCCCCACGCCAGCCCCCGCCACACCTTCCGGCAACCTCGCAGAAAGCCTCGGCGAGGCCGCCGCACCACGGCCAGGCAGGATCCGCGTGGTCCTCTCGCCTCCCTGATTCCACAAAACCCCGCGACCTCTGTCCCCCACCTTTCCCATGCATAGCGAAATCGAACTCACCCGCGAAGTCGAAGCCATTCAGATCCCGAGCGGCGATACCGTCCTCCTGCCGGCCGGCACCCGCGTCATCATCACCCAAAGCCTCGGCGGCAGCTACACAGTCGCCACCGATCAGGGACTGGCACGCATTTCCGCCAGAAATGCCGACGCCCTCGGCATCGAAAAAGATACCGCCACCTCCGCCGCCCCTGCCACCCCACTCGCCGGCCAGGAACTCGAAAACGCCGTCTGGGAACAACTCAAATCCGTCTTCGACCCCGAAATCCCTGTCAATATCGTCGACCTCGGCCTCGTCTACGATTGCTCCGTCAAACCGGAAGACGACCGCACCATCATCGAAGTCAAAATGACCCTCACCGCCCCAGGCTGTGGCATGGGCCCCACCATCGCCGCAGATGCCCAGTCGAAAATCATGACCCTCCCCGGCGTCAGCGAAGCCCGCGTCGAACTCGTCTGGGACCCGCCTTGGAATCAGGGCATGATCTCGGAAGCCGGCCGCATGCAGCTCGGCATGGTCTGACCTCCGCGTACCCCAAAGCTCACTTGCTCAGTCTCACCGATTCTGTATAAACCAGAATTGTGAGAATTCTGAGCGGCATTCTTCCCCTCCTGACCGCGCTCGGTCTGGTGGCAACTCCGCTTTCCCTCGAGGCTCAGACCAAAAAGCCCACGGCTGCTTCCCAGAGAAAGCCCGCAAAATCGTCGCCCTCGCCCCAGAAGAAGCCAGCGAAACCTTCGTCATCGAAGGCGTCGACCAGCAAGTCATCGTCTTCATCCAAAGGATCGCCGCCGAAATCCGCCCCCAAAGGATCGGCACCGTCCCGGAAAGAACGCGGAGAAACCGTGCTGCGGGCCGTTCCGCTGGAATCGGAACCATCAGAACCAATCGTGGTGGAACCCCCGCCACCTCCGCCTCCCCCGCCGATGATCGACATCACGCATCCGGACTTCCGCATGCCCCCCCGCAAGGGATCGCCAAAACCCCATGGCACCCGCCAGGATCCTCCGGACCGGAGACGCACACGCCCGCTCGACGAACCAAACGAAATTCCGCTTCCCGGCGGGGGCAAATCATCGCTTTTCGCCTTGGCGCAGGACGACCGCTGAACCAACGGTACCCTCCCACCGGACATTGCCCTGCATGGATCACCAGTCGAAAGCCCGCACCATCATCGACCTTGAAATCAGTGAACTGATCCGGCTGCGCGACCGCATCGATGATTCCTTTGCCAACGCAGTGCGGATCCTCCGGGAGACCATCGAAGCCGACCGCAAACTGATTGTCTGCGGGGTCGGCAAAAGCGGGAACATTGCCGCCAAACTCGCAGCCACCCTGACGTCCACCGGAGCCACCGCCGTGGTGCTCAATCCCCAGGACGCCCTCCACGGCGACCTCGGACTCGTCAACGACGGCGACACGGTCGTCGCCATGAGCGCGAGCGGAGAAACCGATGAAATGCTCCGGCTCCTCCCGTTTCTCAAACGCTGCCAGATCCGGATCATCGCCATCACGGGCGGCACCGCCTCAGCCCTCGCCCGCGCCGCCGATGTCGTCCTCGATGTCAATGTCCAGCGCGAAGCCTGCCCGCTCAATCTCGCCCCCACCAGCAGCAGCACCGTCATGCTCGTCCTCGGCGACGCCCTCGCCATGGTCCTCCTCGAAGACCGGGGCTTCCAAGCCGACGACTTCGCCCGGCTCCACCCCGGCGGCAGCCTCGGCCGCGCCCTCCTCACAAGGGTCTCCGATGTCATGCGCACCGGGGCTCAACTCCCCCTCCTCTCCCCAGACGCTTCCGTCATGGACGCCATCGACGCCATGCGACTCTGCCGCAGCGGCTGCGCCATCGTCACCGCACCCGACGGCACACTCGCCGGCATCTTCACCCAGGGCGATTTCACCCGCGCATGGAAACAAACCGGCGACCTCGGCCCCCTGCCAGTCGCCCAGTTCATGACCCGGCAGCCCATCACAATCCAAAGCGACCGCCTTGCCGCGGAAATCCTCAATCTGCTCGAACGGCATCCCGTGGACGACCTCGTCGTGGTAAGCCCGGACAACCGTCCCGTCGGCCTCGTCGATACCCAGGACCTGACAAGGCTCCGGCTCATCTGATCCGATCTCTCCGGATCTGCGCATTCCCGCCATCCGCACCCGCGATGGAAAAAACCGGATTCACGGGATCAATATTTTCACCGGTTCCGGAAAGAGTTCCTGTGTATGCGCTACTTTTATGTCGATCAGTTGAATCGCCCGGCTGGCCCCGTCGAAGCTTCTGTGCTCTGTGAAGCGATAATCTCCGGAGTGTTGTCGCCCGATTCCCTGATTGCCGAGGAATACACTGATGTGTGGCAACCGCTGGTGTCCCTGCTTCCCTTCTATTTCAGTCAGAACGGGGAAACCGCCGGACCCGCCAGCCTCGCGGAGATTCACGAGGCAGCCCGGGCCGCACAAGGTCCCGTTCTCATCTGCCCTCCGGGTGGCTCGTCATGGCACCCGCTGCCGGGCGCTTCACTGAGCAGTGTGCCCCCCGCCCTGCCCGTGGTGGCAGCAACTCCCGTCTATGCCACCCCCCGCGCAATCACGCAGCCCGCCGTTCCCGCCGGACAGAAACGACTCCGCACCTCCATCCTCGCGGCCGGTGTCATCTGGATCGCCCAGGCGCATGCAAGGTTGTCGACACGCTCATCGCGGCCGTCTCCCTGTTCTCCCCCGCCCCGGAACCTGCGGTCGTCGTCCTCTCCTTGCTGATCCTGCTCCTTTCCACGGCCATCGGACTCGCTTTCCTGCTCACAGGCCTCGGGACAATGCGCAGCCGCCCCGGCAATCTCGTCCGGCGCGGCATCTACTCCATCATCTGCGGTATCATCTCGCTGAGCGTCGCCGTGCTCGATGCCCAGCGGCCTCCGGAAGGCGAGGCAGGCCAGTTCGATGACATCACCACCGCCGTCACTTTCATCCTCGGCACGCTCCTCATCATCGCAGGAATCATCGCTCTGAGCCACCACCGCAATCCATGGGCCCAAGCCCGGAAGGCGCGCCCGCAGACCGCGCCGCGCCGGAAATGAGCCGGACGCCCCTCCCGGACTACGCAGGGTGCCCCTCGTGATTGCGGCCACACCGTGAGAGCCCCTCCCAGCCGGGAAGACGCATGGTAAAGCCAGACCTGCGCCACGTATCCTCCCATCCCCGGACACCTCCGGAATGCAGACCGGAAACCCACACACCAGCTGAAATGAAACGGATTCATGACATCGCTCTCCTCGCCGCGGCGGCCCTTTGGATCAG
>Ga0315904_10003568_pt1 | contig 22763 bp, 20 predicted proteins | sample LakEriMetagenome_6_FD_203529 | JGI IMG/M metagenome (GOLD analysis project Ga0315904, IMG submission 203529) | Freshwater fungal communities from buoy surface, Lake Erie, Ohio, United States - Buoy 12 MA120 | ecosystem: Environmental > Aquatic > Freshwater > Lake | place: USA: Lake Erie, Ohio... | reverse complement strand
TCAGCACATAGCCGTACATCATGGATTCATCCCGCGATTTCTGCGGAATGACGTTCACCAGATTTTCCAGTGGCTTCAGCAACCAGAAGATTACTGACACTGCCAAAGCAAACTTAAATACGCCGAGCACTGCACCTGCTACCTTGTTGAACATGTTGAGGGAAGTGATTTTCAAAACAGCTTCCATCAATTTGGCATAGAAAATAAAAATCAGCAGGATGGCGGCAAATACAATCAGAAATGACAAAATATGAAGGAGGTTTCCTTCATCCGGCAATACATCTTTCAATAAATCGTATACCAGTCCCGAAAATTTGAACCCCAGATACACCCCGGCAATCAATCCGGCTATCATGGCAAGTTCGTAAATGAGCCCTTTTCTGAAACCCATCCAGGCACCGAAAAGCAGAGGTATGGCAATGATGGCGTCTAAAATATTCATCGACGGAATTCTATGCTGGCATTGGCACCGGTTGAAAATCCTTTATCGCTGGCATGGCTGTTCAGTGAGTTGATGATTACTCGCTCAAAAATATCGGCCTTGTCGATGGCGCGATCCTCCAGCATTCTGTTGATGATGGCCTGCCGGTCATAAGGCAAATGTCTTCTCAGATCAACAATGGTCTTGCTTCTTTTTTGCTTCAGTCCCTGGGCAACTGAAATCACCTTATCGGGAGAAGTGAACTTGAGTGAATCTGCCAGGAACTGCATTTCGATCAATTCCGGCTGAAGGCTTCCGGCTTTCATATAATCGATCAGATCCCATGATTGCTGATGGAACTGATAACGGTCTGATATTTTATAAAACACCCTCGATTCATAAGTCATTTCGTTGGAGGCCATGGCATGCTGATCAATTGCAGCCATCATTTTATACCTCTCTCTTCCGTTTCTGCCAAAATAAAGATAAGTAGCTGACAGATTTGCTGCGAGCTCCCTGAATTCAGCACGGTCAGCAGAAGTCATGACCAACGGAGTTCTTTTGTGAATTCTGATATCGTATTGCTCACCTCCGGCCAATCGTGCGATTTCGCGCCATCCGGGCAATTCCTTTTCGGTATTGTTACGGGTACGGCAGTAAACCGTATTGATGGTGATACCTTCCTTGACTGCCAGTTCACAGGCATCGCGGTAGTTGCTCATCCCCATATTGACCATCCCGTTACCGATGAGATAAATGACCTTCAGCCCATTTTTATTCTCAGACCAGTCCATCTTTCTGATGGATACCTTGAGAGCCTCACCTACCATCTGATCTCCTTTTTCAATAGAGGGCTTCAACTTATAGAGCTCATGAGCCAGCAAATCGAAATCGGAAGTCAGGTCCTGGAGTACTTTTACATAAGAGTTTTTGGCGCCGAAGCTGGGACGCGAAAATCCAACCACACCAATTCGAAACTCCGGTGCGGGCCGGTAGGAATTCACCTGATTGATGATCTCCCACATCCGCTCACGCACATCGTCGATCAAACCATTGGTGCTGCCGCTGAGGTCCAGACAAAAAACCACGTCTATGGTTTCACGCTGTCTGGTGGAAGTAAAGGAATTACCCCCGAGCAGCATCAGCAGTAAGGTCAAAAGGACTATTCGGGCAAAACTCATGAAAACAGGTTAGGTTCAGTTGGTGATCCCGTCAAAGAGGAACGGGCGCTTTATAACAAAATTACAGTACTTTGCAGGGTGTCGTACGATGGAATTCTAATTTTGTTAACACTATGGACTTAAAAAATCTTGAAGAACTGAAATCAGAGTGGAACCGGCTGGTTGACAGAGTAGGAAATGATTTCGGAGTGGAGCCGGATCTTCAGGGGATCATATATCTAATTGGAATTCAAGAACTTGGAAAAGGGCCGTTGAATTTCAGCAAGTCAGAAAAACAAGATCTGATGCACATTGCCACATGCCGTTTACTCAGCACTTATGGCTATTATGTCCTGGCGGGTCACGATGATGAGGGCTGGCCGCACTGGGAGCTGACCGGAAAATTGCCTCAGTTATCACTCAAAGAACAGGATATCCTGCTCAAAAGAGCCGCCATCGAGTACTTCAGTGATATCTGATCAGCGGATCATCACTGCCTTACTGACCTGCTTCGATTGCTCAAGTCGTATGTAATCACGCGCGGTTTTGGTGCCCTTGCTGGCTTCCACAATCAATACAGCTTCCAGTTTGAAGGTGAAAAATGCCTGTCCGGCTGCATCCGTGATACCCTGTTCATTGATAACAGCCTGAGTCCCGTTAACAGGATTGAAGACACTGTCCTGCCGAAGCACTACCAGGGCTCCGGGAACCCTTTTGCCGGTTGAATCAATGACTAAGACAACGGCTTCCGCAGGACCGGTTTTTTTGCAAGAACCTAAAGCGAATGAAGCCAAAATGAGGGATGGAAGCAGGTACCTAAAGACTTTCATGTTGACACAATTTTTTCTAATATTGCACTGTATCGTGAATACTTCAAAAGTATCATAAAAATACGATTCAACCGGTTAAAAGTTACCTTATCATTACAAAATCATCCCAAAACCATGAAAAAACTGTTTTCCCTCCTCACCGCCATAGTATTAATGGCAACCCTTTCAGCGACAGCTCAAAACAAGAAAACAGGGGCTCCCGCCGAAAAAGAAAGAATTGTTGAGATCACTACCGACATGGGTAAGATCAAAATTAAACTCTACAATGAAACGCCTCAGCACCGCGATAATTTCATCAAGCTGGCGAACGAAGGATTCTATAACGGAACATTGTTTCACCGCGTTATTAAAGATTTCATGATTCAGGGAGGCGACCCTAATTCAAAAAATGCCTCTCCCGATGCCATGCTCGGAAGCGGAGATGTCGGATATAAAATTCCGGCCGAATTCAACGCGTCACGCCATCACAAAAAAGGAGTATTGTCGGCTGCCCGCGACAACAATCCTGAAAAAGCATCCAGTGGTTGTCAGTTTTACATTGTTCAGGGCCGTCAGTTTGCCGATGCTGATCTGAATGGATTCGAGGCTCGCAACAAAATCAAGTATACCGAGCAGCAGAGAAACGATTACAAAACCATTGGTGGTACTCCTCACCTCGACATGAACTACACCGTGTTTGGTGAAGTCATTGAAGGACTGGATGTGGTTGATAAAATTGCGGCTGTTCCTACCAAGCCCGGCGACCGTCCGGTATCAGATGTGAAGATGATTTCAGTGAAAGTGATTAAGTAATTTTTTCAGACATAAACTGAACCGTCTCTTTTTGTGAACATTGACCAACTGATCGCGGAAGCGAACGCATTTACCCCTGCAGGAAAAACCGAGCTTGAAGAGTTCCGTTTGAAAATACTGAGTAAAAAAGGTGTTTTGACGGATCTCTTCGCAGCCATGAAAGATATTCCCGCTGAGGAAAGAAAAGCCTATGGCCTGAAAGTAAATGAGCTGAAAAATATTGCTGAAGAGAAGCTCAGACATTTTTCTGAATTATTCGATGATCATTCTGATGCATCCGGTGAATCCGCTGATCTGACTTTACCCGGATCACCGATGCCGGCCGGTGCCCGTCACCCTGTTTCCATCATCCGCAACGAGATCCTGGAGATCTTTAATCGTATCGGATTTGTAGTAGCCGATGGTCCCGAAATCGAAGACGACTGGCATAACTTCACCGCCCTGAATTTTCCTCCTGAGCATCCTGCCCGCGATATGCAGGATACTTTTTTCATGAATGATGAAGCCGGGATGGCGCTGCGAACTCATACTTCATCCATTCAGGTAAGAGTGATGCAGTCGCAGAAACCTCCGATCCGGATCACTGCACCGGGAAGGGTTTACCGTAATGAAGCCATTTCCGCCAGAGCGCATTGTCTATTCCATCAGGTGGAGGGTTTGTATATCGACGAAAATGTTTCGTTTGCCGATCTCAGACAAACGCTGTTATATTTCGCCAAAGAAATGTTCGGTGAAAAATCTCAGATCAGGCTGCGTCCCTCCTATTTTCCTTTTACCGAGCCATCCGCTGAAATGGATGTGAGCTGCAATATTTGCGGAGGCAAAGGATGCAACGTCTGTAAATACACCGGTTGGCTCGAGATCATGGGCTGCGGTATGGTTGATCCCAATGTGCTTGAAAACTGCGGAATCGATTCGAAAAAATATTCAGGCTTTGCTTTCGGAATGGGCGTTGAAAGAATTGCCATGCTGAAGTATACCATCAAAGACCTGCGTCTTTACTTCGAAAATGATATGCGATTCCTGGAGCAGTTCAGGGGAGAATAAATTACTGACTGAAAGACTGCAGCTCGTACAGTCTGTTGTACAATCCTTTTCCGGCAATCAGGTCTTCATGTTTGCCGCGTTCTTCAATCACTCCTTTGTTCATCACCACAATTTCGTCAGCGTGCTGAATGGTTGAAAGCCGGTGTGCAATCACCAGTGTGGTTCTGTTGGCCATCAGTTTTTGCAGCGCATCCTGAACAAGACGTTCCGACTCGGTATCAAGCGCTGAAGTGGCCTCGTCAAGAATAAGGATCGGAGGATTTTTCAGAATGGCGCGGGCAATACTCAGCCTCTGTCGTTGTCCGCCCGACATCTTACCGCCCCTGTCGCCGATATTGGTTTGATAACCCTCGGGCATCTGCATAATGAAATCGTGAGCGTTGGCAATCCTGGCCGCTCTTTCAATATCCTGCTGACTCGCATTGGTGATACCGAACGCGATGTTATTGGCAACAGTGTCGTTGAACAAAATCGATTCCTGAGACACCACACCAATCAGATCACGGATGGATTTTAAACTGAGCTCTTTCAGTGAAACGCCATCGATCATAACAGCGCCCTGATCGGGATCGTAAAAACGTGGCAGCATGTCTGCAAGCGTTGTTTTTCCCGAGCCGGACTGACCTACGAGGGCCACTGTTTTTCCTTTTGGGATGATCAGGTTGATATCCTTCAGCACGTATCCTGCATCGCCTTTACGGTAACTGAAACTGACATCACGGTATTCAATCGCATTGCTGAAATCGCCGGCGTGAACGGCATTGGGCAGATCAGTGATATCATTGGGTGCATCCAGAATTTTGTTGATTCTGTCTGCGGAAGCGATACCCTTCTGAATATTATAGAAAGCATTCGTAAATGCCTTGGCGGGAGGAATCATCTGCGAAAAAATGGCAATGTAAGTAATGAACATGGCGGCCGACAGTGACGCGTCCTGTCCCAGCACCAGCTTTCCGCCGAAGTACATCACTACCACCATCACACAGGCACCGAGAAATTCGCTGAGAGGCGATGACAGATCGGTCTTCCTGTACATCCTGTTCATGGTAACAGTGTACTTGTCGTTCAGATGCTCGAACTTGCTTTGCACATGCTTTTCGGCATTGAAGGCTTTGATGATACGCAGTCCTGAAAGTGTTTCTTCAATAACAGACAATAAAACGCCGAGCCTCTCCTTGCTTTTAACAGAAGTGCGCTTGAGACTTTTGCCGATACGGGTAATCAAAAGAGCAGTCAGCGGAAGCAGAATCAAAACGAAGAGTGTCAGTTGGGGGCTGATGAAGATCATCGTGAAAAGGAAAAGCAGTATCGTAAGGGGCTCACGAAAGGTAGCTTCGAGTGAGCTCATCACTGACCATTCTATTTCCTGTGCATCGGTTGTGACCCTGGCAATGATATCACCTTTCCTTTCATCTGAGTAGTATGATAGCGGCAAGGCCATGATCTTATCATGCATGCTGTTCCGCAAATCCTTCACCACACCGTTTCGAACCGGGGCCAGAAAAAACATGGCAAAATAGCGGGTCAGGTTTTTAAAGAAGAACATCACTACCACCAGCACGCAAATCATCACCAGTGCATACATTTTCCCCCTTTCGGGATCCACAATCACGGAAGTGAAATAATAGTAGAAACTGTCAACCAGTGAATCGACCGACAGTTTGAGTTCAGGAATGCCCTTCGCCAGCCGCTCGGCATAGTCTTTCTCAGATTTGAGGAAAAGTAGGTCCAGAAATGGCGCTACCATGGTAAGTGAAAACAGGTTGAATACCACCGAAAGTATATTGAAAGAGGCATTCAGCAGGGCATAACCCTTGTAAGGCGCAACAAGCCGGATGATCCGGAAATAGGTTTTCACGCGGCAAAGATACGACTTCTCATTAATCAGGAAACTATTGTAAGCCAATTATTTGGAGATAGTTCGCCAAAGTGTTAAATTTGCATGATGGACTCAACACGTCAGCTCAAGTACGCAAGACTGATCCAAAAGGAAATCAGCGACCTTTTCAATAAGGAAGGCAAGAATTTCTATGGGTCTTCATTCATCACGGTAACCATGGTTCGGGTAACCCCTGATCTGTCAATTGCCAGAATCTATGTCAGTACCTTTCATGAAAAAGGTGAAGAGGTACTGAACAAGCTCAATCACCACCGCCGCGAAATTCGTCACGAACTGGGTAAGCGCATCCGCACTCAGGTCAGGGTGATTCCGGAACTGGAGTTCTTCATCGACGATTCTCTCGATTATGCAGAGAAAATGGAAAAGCTCTTTAAAGGGATTGATATTCCGAAGGAGGAAAAGTGAGTTCTTAGTTCTTAGTTTTGGATTCTCAAATTATTGAATAATACAATGGCCGTAATGAGTCAATTTTTGCGTCCTCACCAAAATTCAATTCAACATTTCAAACCTAAAAAACGGTTACTGATCAAAGTTCACAATTCATAATTCACCATTCACCATTCCTTTATGGAGTACGATCCAATCAAGCGCTCGCTTGGAAACGTTTTTAACAAGAGTCCATTTTTACGCAAGACTTTTTACAGACTGCTCGATTTGTTACTGCTGCGTGCCTGGCATGTACACAAGGAGCTGAGGAAATGGATGAAGTCTGCTCCAAAGAATGCGGATATCCTTGATGCCGGAGCCGGATTCGGACAATACACTTACTGGCTTTACACGAAAAGCTGGACCTACAATATCACTTCCGTGGATGTGAAAGAAGAGCAGGTAGAAGACTGCAACAGGTTTTTCAAAGCTATTGATTCGCAGCATGTGAATTTCATGGTAGGTGATCTTACACAGTATTACAAAGACCAATCCTACGATCTGATTCTCTCGGTAGATGTCATGGAACACATACTTGAAGATGTCATGGTGTTCAAAAATTTTCACCGTTCATTAAAAGACGGAGGCATGTTGCTCATCTCCACACCTTCCGATCAGGGCGGAAGTGATGTGCACGGCGAAGGAGAAACATCCTTCATCGAGGAACATGTGCGCGACGGTTACAACATCAATGAGATTCAGGACAAACTCCGGTCTGCCGGATTCAGCAGAATTGAAGCGCGTTATTCATACGGAGCTCCCGGAAAAATTTCATGGCGTTTGTCAATGAAATATCCGATTCTCTTTCTTGGTAAAGTGCCGAAGGTGATCGGCTTTTTGATTCTTCCCTTCTACTACCTCATCGCTTACCCTGTCAGTTTTATACTCAACTGGCTTGACACATCAGGAAACCATCCTACCGGAACCGGATTGATCGTGAAAGCCTGGAAATAACCGGAATGAAAACCGCACTTTTCATAGCACGCCGGTACCTCTTCGCGAAAAAGTCGCATCACGTCATCAATATTATTTCGTTGATTTCGGTGCTCGGTGTTACCGTTGGTACCGCGGGATTGATTGTAGTATTGTCGGTGTTCAACGGTTTTTCGGATCTGGTTTTATCGCTTTACAATTCATTTGATCCTGCCATTAAAATCACTGCGGTAAGAGGCAAGACTTTTGATCCTTCAACTTTGAACATCGCGGCCATCAGAAATACAGAAGGAGTATCGGGCGTGTCGTTTACACTTTCAGAAAACGCCCTGCTTAAATACGGCGAAAAACAGCATATCGCCACCATCAAAGGAGTGGATACCGCTTTCATGCAGGTTACGGGTGTGGGTGATTTCATTGTTGATGGCTCAGCTTCTCTGAATGAGAAAAATGAACCTTTTGCCATTGCAGGAGGCGGCGTAGCCTATACGTTGTCGCTTTCGCTGACTGATCCGTTTAATGTGTTGAGTATTTATATGCCCAAAAAAGGCAAACCGGTAGCTCTCACCAATCCCGAAGAAGCATTCAATGTGATGCTCATCCGGCCGGGCGGAGTGTTTTCGATTCAGCAGGATTTCGATTCCAAATATGTTTTAGTACCGCTTGCTTTTGCCAGAGAACTGATGGAAGAGAATAAAAAAGTTTCCGCTATTGAAGTCGGAGTTCATCCGGGTGTTGATGAAAATATGATCAAAGATCAGATCATGACACTTGCAGGAAATCATCTCAAAGTTCAAACGCGAATTGAACAACACGAATTGCTGTATAAAATTCTGCAGTCCGAAAAATGGGCCATCTATCTGATTCTTTCATTTATTCTGATCATCGCCATTTTCAATATTACCGGATCGCTCACCATGCTGATCCTGGAAAAGAAAAAGGACATCGCCACACTCAACGCTTTGGGTGCAGGCGACAGCTTGATCAGAAACATTTTTCTCGCAGAAGGAATGATGATCACACTTTTCGGCGCATTGGCCGGAATGCTACTGGGTGGAATCATCTGCTGGCTGCAGATGGAATTTGGTCTGATTAAACTGAACGGCGGAGACGCGTTTTTGGTTGATGCCTATCCGGTAGTCATGGAGGCAGCCGACTTTCTGCTGACAACAGGCATTGTTTCCGTGATCGGTTTTTCAGCTGCGTTGTATGCATCCGGTTCAGCCGTAAGGGCTAAAACAAATCTGCATTAAAAAATTCAACCGGCGGCTTCAAGCGATGAATACCTCTCCAGTATCTCATCCATGATTCCATGAATCTCAGCTGGATCGTAAGATGTGACCAGTTTCATCCGGTAATCCTTGAAATGATCGAATCCCTTAAAGTAATTGGCGTAATGCCGGCGCATTTCGTGAATGCCGGTAACAGGTCCTTTCCAGTCGAGTGAATGCTCCAGATGCTTTCTGCAGGTGGCCACACGACTGGCTACATCAGGCGGAGCGGCGTGTTCACCTGTTTTGAGATAGTGCTTGATCTCATTGAAAATCCACGGATGTCCGATGCTGGCTCGGCCAATCATTAAACCATCCACACCATATCTGTTCTTCATTTCGAGTGCCTTCTCGGGAGAGTCAACATCGCCGTTTCCGAAAATCGGAATTTTGATACGGGGATTGTTTTTAACTCTGCCAATCAATGTCCAGTCGGCGGGACCTTTGTACATCTGCGCACGGGTGCGTCCGTGTATTGACAACGCAGCAATTCCAATATCCTGCAAACGCTCGGCTACTTCTTCAATATTCTTGGTGTTATCATCCCAACCCAAACGTGTTTTAACGGTTACCGGTCTGGTGGCGATTTTCACAATTTCGGAAGTCATGGCCACCATCTTGGGAATATCCTGGAGCAGACCGGCACCGGCTCCGCGACAAGCCACGCCTTTCACAGGACAACCGTAATTGATGTCAATCAGATCCGGATTGGCTGCATCCGCAATTCGTCCGGCCTCACGCATGGAGTCGATGTTGGAACCAAACAGCTGGATGCCGATGGGTCGCTCATATTCGAAAATATCAAGCTTGATCACACTTTTGGCTGCATCCCGGATGAGTCCTTCGGATGAAATAAACTCAGTATACATCATATCGGCACCATGCATTTTGCAGACTGCACGAAATGGCGGATCACTCACATCCTCCATGGGAGCGAGTAAGAGCGGAAATTCGCTGAGTTCTATGTTGCCAATCTTAACCAATGTTTTTTCTTCGATAAACAGATCAATTAAATCATATCATAATTGATCATAAAAGATCTTAATGATCCTATCCCCTATCTTTACGCAAAATTAGTGAAAATCATGCTAACCGGTCTCTTTGCCGACAAACCGATATACCGTAAGTTCCTCATTCTGGGGGGAATTCTGATACTTTCCACCATCATTTTCAGCATGGTCGGGGGGTTACTCACCGAATTCATATTCGGGGTCAATATCCTGAGTGATCCGGGTGCTGCCACCAATCTGAAAGATCCGAATGTGATTGCCTCCATGAAACTGCTGCAGGTGGTTACTACCGGCATCGGGATGTTTCTCGTGCCTTCTTTCCTGGCAGGTATTTTATTTCATGCTTCACCGGTAAAATATCTGAGTTTAAGATCAGCCGTTTCACCGCTTGTTTTATTATCCACCGTTTTAATCATGTTCGCTGCAGTGCCGTTGATCAACCTGATGATGGCTTACAACCAGCACCTGCATCTTCCCGAATTTCTTTCATCAGTTGAAGTATGGATGAAAGAGAGCGAAGCGCAGGCTATGAAAATCACCGATGCATTTCTGACCATGAATTCAGCCAACGACATGCTTTTAAATCTGCTTGTCATTGCAGTGGTTCCTGCCATTGGTGAAGAGCTGTTATTCAGGGGTGTTTTGCAACGACTTTTTCAGGAACTTACCAGGAACGTGCACCTCACCGTCTTTCTCACAGCCGCCATATTCAGTGCCATTCACATGCAGTTCTACGGTTTTCTTCCGAGGATGTTTTTGGGAGTGCTGTTCGGGTATATGCTGGTATGGACGGGCAACATCTGGGTGCCGGTGCTGGCGCATTTCATCAACAACGGGGCAGCGGTATTCTTTGCATGGCTGGCAGGCATCAAGCAAATGCCATTCAACCAGGACACCATCGGCGCCGAAGCAAGCGATCTGCCCTTCGCACTAGCTTCAGCCGTAGCGGTAATCGGCTTCATGCTTCTGATTAAAAAAACAGCAGCACACCGGAGCAGTTACAACCTTCATGACTCCGACCAATAAAAACAAAAGGCCTCCCTGTGGGGGAAGCCTTTTGATTAAAATGACTGCAGAAACTTACTCTTTCTCCAATCCACCTTTCTTGGTAGAATAGTTAATCTTAAGAGCGTTTTGCTTTCTGAGTTCCTGCTTGATATCAGTTACAAGACCCATTTTGGTGTCCTTATCGATTTTCAGGGAAGTAGTCAGTTTGTTTTTCTCTGCTTCATCGCGCGCTTCCCGTTCCTTTTCCACGAACTCTGCCAGATCACCAACAGAGGCATAGGCATCATTCAATTGAATACGTGGTTCAGTTCCGAATGTCGCACGCAATGCTGGAGTGGAGGGAGGCCCTACATAGATGTAGCTCACCAGTGATTTTTTCTCCAGTTTCTGCATTTCTGTGGCATTCGGAGTTACAATCTTAACCTTCAGACTGGCATCACGAATGGTGGTAGTAACCATGAAGAAAAACAAAAGCATGAATACGATATCGGGAAGTGAGGCCGTTGAAATGGCGGGAAGACCACCAGACATTTTCTTTTTAAACCTTGACATAGCTTTTTAGTTCTTGCCGACATCTTTCGGTTCGGCTTCTGAAATTTTAACTGGATAAATGGCTTGAATTTCCTTCTGCTGAGTGTCTGAAAGCTCATCGAACTTCTTTCCAAAACGTGCACGCGACTCTTCATTACGAACTTCATTGTAGGCTGCTTTCAGTTCATTCTGAACCTGAATGTAAGCGTTGTATGAAGTCCCGCGATCATTCTGAAGAGATACCACCGCTTTAGTCGGATCCTCAGGCAAAGTTTCCTTTTTCTGAGGATTGACAATAAACTCCTTGGTGGTTGCGCGTAAAGTTGAAATATCAGTCCACTCACCTTCAACCAACAACTGATCCCTTGAATTGACCAGTACTGTAAGGACGTTTCTCTCCTTGATTTCAGGAGGAGTATCATTATTTTCCTCCGGCATAGGAGGCAGCTTGGTCAAAATTCCACTGTCAACATCCATGGTGGTGGCCACAATGAAGAAGATCAGCAGCAGAAAGGCGATGTCGGCCATAGAGCCGGCATTAATTTCAGGAATAGCTCTTGATTTTTTCTTTCCCATGTTCTATCGCATGAATAGTTTCCTGACTTCAACATAAACAGCAATAACAACGGTGCCAATACCCAGTAAATAAGACATTAAAAGGCCAGCACCTATCATTTTTGACATGGAGGCATCGATTCCGAACTCCTCATATTTCGGGAGTACTTCATTGCCGGAAATGATGAAGGTAACCAGAAAAATGGCCACCAGAACACCTACTCCGATCAGGGTGCCTTTAGCCTTTTTTGTATCGCGAAGCATATTCACAAGTGAATACACCACCATACCTGCAATCGCTGCGATGAACAGGATATAGCTTATCCAAAGACCTGCGTCGATCATATTGATTATTTTTTAGCCAGATTATGTTTAACCAGAATGTCGATCAGCGAAATAGAAGAATCTTCCATCGCACTTACAAGGCTGTCGATTTTTGAAACCAGGTAGTTGTAGAATACCTGCAGGATCATCGCAACAATAAGACCACCGATAGTGGTAATAAGAGCCACTTTGATACCACCTGCTACAAGTCCCGGAGAAATATCACCTGCAGATTCAATGGCATCGAATGCCTGAACCATCCCGACAACTGTTCCGAAGAATCCAAGCATCGGAGCGAGGGCGATGAACAGGGAGATCCAGATAAGACCTCTTTCCATATTTCCCATCATTACACCACCGTAAGAAACAACAGATTTCTCAACAATGTCGATTCCTTCATGCTCACGGTCAAGTCCCTGATAAAAGATACTTGCAACCGGTCCTTTGGTTTTGCGGCAAATTTCTTTAGCTTTTTCCACTCCTCCTGATGTCAAAGCACCTTCAATTTCTTTCAGAAGCTTATCGGTGTTGGTGGTTGCCATGTTAAGGTATATGATCCTTTCAATCACTATCGCCATTCCAATGATGAAACAAAGAAGAATGGGTGTCATGTAAAGCGGACCACCTTCGATGAACTTTGTTTTCATGACCTGGTGGAACGACTCCTCAGCTGCAGCTGCAGCAGGGGCTGCATCTTGTGCAACAGCCATAGTAACTGCACCGAACGTCAGAACTCCGGCAGTCAATAAGAATGAAGATAATTTTTTCATAAGAAAGGTTATTGGTTTTGTTTTTGCTTTTTGTTTATGAACGACTTTAATTGATGAATATTCTTATTGCGGAGAGAGAGGGATTCGAACCCTCGATACCCTTTTGGGGTATACACACTTTCCAGGCGTGCTCCTTCAACCACTCGGACACCTCTCCGTAATTCTGTTATGTCACACGCTGTTAATGATTTCCCTTGTTTCCCGTCCTCAAAATTGAGCGGTGCAAGATAGGAAAATTCCAAATGACAATTATTTTTTTGTGTTAAGGGTTTGTAAAGAATTCAATTCGTTATTTCTCCTCTCAAGTTCTTGATTATCAATTCTTTGATTTTTGAAGCAGATTTATAATTACCCATCAGGAACATCAGTTTCGACAAGGCAGCTTCCGTGGTCAGGTCAAAGCCTCCCAATACTCCGGCCTTTTGAAGCCTGGCACTGGTCGTATAAACGCCCTGTTCTACCATCCCGCCGATACATTGAGTGACATTAAGTATAATCACACCCCTGGACAATGCCATCTTAATTTCATCCACAAACCAGTCGCTCACAGGAGCATTTCCCGAACCGTAGGTTTCCAGAATGATGGCTTTCATGCCTGACCCCAGCACGGCAGATAACCACGGCCTGCTCATACCCGGAAATACCCTGACCACTCCAACAGCAGTGTCGAGACGGCTGTTGACCGTAAACTTCTTTTTACCTGGCTTCAGAATCAAATGGGGATTGAATTTCAGATAAACACCAGCCTCCGCCAGGGGAGGATAATTAGGCGACTGAAACGCCTCAAACTTGGAGGCATTCACCTTTGAAACCCGGTTACCCCTGAACAGCAGATAATCAAAATACACACAAACCTCAGGTACAGCAGGCTTTCCGTCAATCTTCGTAGCCGCTATTTCAATGGCAGTGATCAGATTCTCTTTGGCATCGGTCCGGACTTCCCCCACAGGCAGCTGGGATCCGGTCAGCACTACAGGCTTCGACAGGTTTTCCAGCATGAAGCTGAGCGCTGAAGCCGTGTAAGCCAAGGTGTCAGAACCGTGAAGCACCACAAAACCATCATAACGCGAATAATGCTTTCCAACCATTTCGGCGATTCCGATCCAATGCTCCGGCTGCATATTGGCTGAGTCCATCACCGGGTCGAATGAAACAACATCAATCTTGTAATTGAACTTTTGAATCTCAGGAACCGCGTCTCTGATCTGCCGGAAATCGATCGGCTTCAGCTGACCGGTTTTGAAGTCCTTCGCCATACCAATAGTACCGCCGGTATAAATGATAAGGATCCTTGAAGATGTTTTACTGCCGGTTTTGTTGAGGCTTTGGGCCATAACTTCGAATGATGAATTGTGAATTGTGAATTATGAATGATGTTGCCGGAAGTTGAAATCAGAAATAGTATAAAACAGCGTTCTTTAAAATCATCTCATTAAACTCTGAACAATCTTTCCGCATTGAGTGAGGTGCTTTGTGCTACTTTTTCAATAGGCAACTGCTTGATTTCAGCAACTTTTTCAGCTATCAGTCTGAGATAGGAAGGCTCGTTGCGTTTGCCGCGATAGGGGGTTGGTGCCAGGTAAGGTCCATCCGTTTCCAGTAATATATATTCTAAAGGCACCTCCTTGACAATCGAAGCAAGTGTTGAATTTTTAAATGTTACCACTCCACCGATGCCCAGATAAAATCCCATGTTGATAATTTCATCCGCCTGATTGATATCGCCGGAGAAACAATGAAAGACACCGGTGAGTCCGGGCAGATTCAAATCATGCAGAATGGCGATCAGCTCTGCCGTTGAATTGCGTGAATGGATGGAAATGGGCAAATTCATGTCAGAGGCCCACCGGCATTGTTCCCTGAAAGCGATTTCCTGCTCTTTTTTCCAGGTCAAATCCCAGTGGAAATCAAGTCCTATTTCACCCACAGCAATGATCCGGTGCCTGTTGCTTTCCAGGTGTTGCCGAATGATGTTTAACTGGTTCAGATAATCATCATTCACGTAACAGGGATGAAGTCCCATCATGGCATGGCACAGGCCGCTATATTGGTCTGTTAAATGCAACATGCTATCAATCGAACTTGCGTCGATATTGGGCATCAGCATTTTATGTACACCGGCCTGCTTCGCTGATGCGATCAGATCAGCTCTGTCGGCATCAAAGTCTTCAGCATAAAGGTGGATGTGGGTATCGGTGAGATTCATACCGGATGAAAGCGGTTCAAAGATAGCGGAAAATGACGATGCCCCTACCCCACCGCGAACCACAAATAAATCACCGTAACGAGTTTTACCAGACGCTGCCGGATTCACAATAATTCCTTACTTTTCGGCCGCTCAAACTCAAAAAACCTTATGAACGGCAAACATCCAAAAGCCCTGCCTTACCTCTTCTTATCAGAAATGTGGGAACGATTCGGTTTCTACCTGATGCTTGGAATTTTCTTCCTATACATGACCGATACCCAATCCGGTGGTATGGCACTCGACAGAAAAGAAGCTTCTGATATTTTCGGAACATTCATTGCACTGGTGTATCTCACACCATTTATCGGTGGCCTGCTGGCCGATCGTTTACTAGGATACCGATTGTCCATTACCATTGGGGGCATACTCATGGGACTTGGGTACTGCGGTCTGGCGCTTCCGGGCATGACTTCATTTTACATCTCTTTGCTGCTGGTCATCATTGGAAACGGATTTTTCAAACCCAATATTTCCACCATACTTGGAAACGTATACAATGATCCCCAATACAAAGGCTTGAAGGATGCCGGATATAATATATTCTATATGGGGATTAACCTCGGAGCATTCATCTGTAATTTTTTCGGAGCATATCTCAGAAACAACTTCAGCTGGGGTCATGCCTTCATGGCTGCAGGTATCGGGATGTTCATCGGTGTCATCATCTTCTGGATCGGACAAAAGCATTACAAACACGCCGACGTGAGAAAACCCACTCAAAAAGAAGACATGTCGCTTGGGCGGATTTTTGGTATAGTACTGCTGCCGGCTCTCGTTGCCGGTTACATCGGCTGGATCATCCCGGGCGATATCTTTGGAAGTGATTCTACCGATGCCTTTATTCTGGGTGCCCTGCCGGTGGCACTCTTCTACGTATCACTCCTGATCCGCTCTTCTCAGGAAGACCGGAAACAAATTGCGGCTCTTCTTGCCGTATTCGGAGTGGCAATCGTGTTCTGGGCCATCTTCAAGCAAAACGGAACCGCGCTCACCACCTGGGCAGAAAGTTACACCGATCGTAAGATTCCGGAAGCCATGGTTCCACCTGCCCAGGTCTTGGGTATGGTTCAGGAAGTGACTTATCAGAAGGATTCCGTCAGCTTAACCGACGAGCAATTCCGTGTGGTGCGGGATGAAAATGATAAGCCGGTCAAGACCTGGGATTATCCAACCTATTTCAAAAATATCCCACCTGAAAAACTACCTGCCGAAGGGGAAACCGTGCAGCTGATTTCCACCGAACTTTTTCAGTCAGTCAACCCGTTTTGGGTGATCCTGCTTACACCTGTTATCGTTTGGCTTTTTGCTTTCCTGAAAAAGCGAAACAAGGAACCCAGCACCCCATGGAAAATATTCTATGGTTTCTTTATCACCGCACTCTCCACACTGGTGATGGTTGGGGCCACTTATGCCTGTCACAACGGACTTGAAAAGAGTACCATGATCTGGCTGATTGCAAGTTATGGTGTGATCACGGTAGGTGAATTGTGTCTGAGCCCCATGGCACTTTCACTGGTCTCCAAACTTTCTCCGCCCAGGATCACCGCTCTGATGATGGGCGGATGGTTTTTGTCGACTTCCATTGGCAATAAAATGAGCGGTGTGCTGGCCAGTATGTGGGATAACTATGAAGACAAGGCCAATTTCTTCTGGGTGAATTTTGGTCTTGCCATGCTTACAGCTTTGGTGATTTTATTGATGCTGAAATGGCTGAATAAAATCGTAAAAGAACACGGCGCGTAAACAATTTTGAATCTGAATTGTAAGCATAAATTGGATCCGGTTGATATCAGCCGGAGGGGGCTTACTTTGACATTTATTTAACAGATTGATTTATGACCGACAGCGCCGTAAAAAACAAAAACTGGAGTGATAAATTCCTGAGTGTTGTTGAGAGAGTAGGTAATGCCCTGCCGCATCCTGCCACCTTGTTTGCGATCATGTGCCTGCTGGTCATTGTCATGTCATGGCTGATAAGCCTGACCGGACTGTCTGTGAAGCACCCAGGTACCGGAGAACAAATCGAAGCGTTCAATTTGCTTTCGCGGGATGGATTGCACCTGATTCTTAACAAACTGGTTACAAACTTTACCGGGTTTGCCCCATTGGGTACGGTACTGGTTGCTTTACTGGGAATTGGGATTGCGGAAGGCTCCGGACTGATTGGATCACTTTTAAGAATGCTGGTCCTGGGATCACCCAAAAAATTACTCACAGTCGTAATCGTTTTCTGTGGCGTGATGTCGAATGCCGCCAGTGAAGTGGGTTATGTGCTTCTGGTTCCGCTTTCTGCTGTAATATTTTTGTCGGTTGGTCGTCATCCGGTTGCGGGACTTGCAGCTGCGTTTGCAGGAGTTTCGGGCGGATACAGTGCCAACCTGCTGATCGGCACCATTGATCCGCTCCTGGCCGGACTATCACAGGAAGCGGCCAGAATTATTGATCCATTATACGAAGTAAACCCTGCCTGCAATTACTATTTCATGGCAGCATCCACTTTCTTCATCACTGCCATTGGTACCTGGGTAACAGAAAAGGTCGTGGAGCCTCGGCTGGGGCCCTATACCGGTGATGAAAAGGCCGATGAACTGCAGCGGCTTTCGCCTGATGAAAAACGCGGTGTAAAGTACGCCGGACTCACAGTATTGGTTTTAATAGGTTTGATTCTGGGCGGACTCATTCCAGCCGATGGTTACCTGCGTGATGCGGAAACAGGCAGCATCCTGAAATCTCCGTTTATGAGCGGTGTTGTGGTGATCATATTTTTCGCTGCGGCTGCTGCAGGAATAGCCTACGGAATCGGAGCCAAGACCATCAAGAGTGATGCTGATGTGATGAAAGGAATGGCCAAGTCAATGGAAACACTTGGCTCGTACATCGTACTGGTATTCTTTGCAGCGCAGTTCGTGGCCTTCTTCAACTGGACCAACCTCGGAATTATCTCAGCCATTAAAGGTGCGCAATTCCTTCAGGGAATCGGTGCCGACGGCATTCCGCTGATGATCGCTTTTATTCTCGTTTCAGCATTGATCAATCTGGTAATGGGAAGTGCTTCCGCGAAGTGGGCAATTATGGCTCCGGTATTCATTCCAATGTTCATGCTTCTCGGCTATTCTCCCGAATACACCCAGGTGGCTTATCGTATAGGCGACAGCGTTACTAACGTCATCTCGCCGATGATGTCGTATTTCGCCTTGATCGTAGCATTCATCCAGCGTTATGATAAAAAAGCCGGAATCGGAACGATCGTTTCTACCATGATTCCTTATTCAGTTATTTTCCTCATCTCCTGGACATTATTGCTGATCGTCTGGGTTTTACTGGAATTGCCGCTGGGACCGGGATCGAATATTTATATGTAAGTCGACAGTCGTTAGTCGATAGTCGTTAGTCTTCAGTCGTTAGTCTTCAGTCGTTAGTTGTTAACCAAATGACTAGTGACTAGAGACTAATGACTAATGACTAATGTCCTTTTCTATTTATCTTTCGAAAAAAACATGATCATTCATGTGATTACTAACTTATTGTAAAGTTAATCAATCAGTTCAATAACATCACTATTTACTGATTCTGTATAACCCGCTATGACGAAACCTGCAGTTTACAGCCATTTAAACGAATGATTTACAGTAAATTGTTGTGTATTAAAAGAAATCTTCCTATTTTTGGTTCAAACCTTTTCCACATGTCCGCCTCATTCAAATCGCTGTTATTTTCATGCGGTGTTTTTTGGCTGCTTCAAAGCGGAGATCTGATCGCTCAGCAAACTGTTGCTGATTGGAATTTCCCCAACAATCCCGACAATGCCATAGTAGATCTGTCGCTTCCTTCGAATACCGGAATTACCATTTCTACCCAGGGAGGTACCACGGCTCCATTGTATAATTACACCGGGGCAACCAGCTTTGCCGCCGGAGCCTCTTCCTGGCAAAGCGGTTCAGGTTTGAAGTGGTGGGAAATCACCTTCGATGCTACCGGACTCTCAAATCTGGAACTTTCTTCAAAACAATATGGATCCAGTACAGCGCCACGCGATTTCAAGGTTCAATACCGGATTGGAGCAGGCGTCTGGACCGACCTCCCGGGTGCTACGGCGATTGTGGTGGCAACCAACTGGACAACAGGAGTGATCAACGGTGTAGCATTGCCTGCTGCCTGTAACAATCAGCCGGCGGTTTCATTGAGGTGGATTATGACTTCTAACACAGCTATTGGCGGGGCAGCTGTGGCTTCTAGCGGGGTATCAAGAATCGATGACATCAATGTTTCCTGGAATGCCGACGAATATTACCGAAGTGCTCAAAGCGGAAACTGGAACAACATCACTACTTGGGAATCGTCGCCCGACAACATCAGCTGGAGTCCGGCGATTATGGCTCCGACCAATTTTTCACGAACCATAACCATTAGAAATCCACACACTGTGACCATCAACTCCAGAGTCAGAATGGACGAGACCATTGTGCAAAATGGCGCGACACTCAGCTGGGCTTCCTTTTTCATGGATATTAATAACGGCCCTGGAGTAGACTTGCAGGTTAACGGCACACTGTGGGACAATGCCACCAACAACGTCGCATTTATTGGCGGCGCTACCTGGTCGCTGGGAGCTGCTGGTACTGTCCTCAAAACCAATAACGGATCTGCGAACAACTGGCGCGACAACTACAACGGAGGCATCGCCACCATCCCGGCAACGGCCACCTGGATCATCAGAAAGATCAGCGGCAACAATCCTTCGGTCAGTTCGCTTACGATGTATTATCCAAACCTATTGATTGAAAACAATACCGCCTCACCCTGGATCGCTACCGGATCCTCCAGTTTTCAGGGCGCAGGAACCACTATCGTGGTAAAGGGATACATGGATGTTGGAGGATCAGGCAGCAATACGGTTGAATTTGAATCTACCAATATTAATCCCGCAGCGGTTGTAGTTACAGGAAACCTGCATGTTCGTTCGGGCAATACACTTCGCAACTACGGCACCGGCTTCGAGCTCTTTTCAAATTTGATATGTGATGGCAATATCACGTATGATGCGAGTGATTCCCGGCAACTGATCTTCAGCGGCGGATCCCCTCAGGTCATTACCGGAGCCGGTAACCTGAATGTGTTCAGAATGGTGATGAACAAAAGCGCAGGCGATGTAACACTGTTTCGCCCTGTGAAAGTCGATAATAACATCACCTTCAACAATCCCGGAGGACGAATTTTTACTGATGCCGTCAACTTACTAACGGTGGATATAAACGCTACAGCCACCGGTGCCAATAATTCTTCTTTTGTTCATGGTCCTGTGAGAAAACTCGGAACTGCTGCCTTCACTTTTCCCACGGGAAAAAACAACTCCTACCGTTCGATTGGAATAGGAAGCGGCAGTGGCGGCGGTGGTGGCGTATTCTGGACAGAAGAATTTGGTTCCGGATGCAACACCGGGCAGCTGGCCAACTCTTATGCAGGAACAAACGGTACGTGGAATATTGTCAATACCGGAACAAACGAAGTCTATGCCAATACCTGGTACATCAGCGCAGCCGAAAACGGACAGGGTGCCGGTGTCTGCGGTGCCGGCTGCGGGTCGAATCAAACACTTCATGTGAGCAGCACCTTTTCCGGCGATCTGGGTGCAGCCTACTTTGAATCGGACCCCACTACCTGCTCCTTTTTTGGTTTCTGCGGTATTACCGATAAACGAGTGGAATCACCGGTCATTAACTGCACCGGACAGAGCGGCATCAATCTTTCATTTAACTACATGGAATACGGTGAAGGCACAGCTGACAATGCCACCCTTTGGTATTTCGACGGCACCTCCTGGAGTCAGCTGATTGATTTACCGAAAACACTTTGCTGTGGTGGTGTGGTTTGCGACGGACTGACACAAGGTCTGTGGACCGCCTACTCAATCGCACTTCCTGCAAGCGCGAATAACAATCCGAATATTCGCATTGGTTTCCGATGGGTCAACAATGGTAACGGTGTTGGAACAGATCCTTCTTTTGCTGTTGATGATGTCAGATTGTCGGGAGCAGGAGCCACCGAGACATTTACCGCTGAATATTTCAGGGCCAATCCCCAGGCAGTTTACAACAATGTGGTCAATGCGCCGATCGATCATATCAGTCAGTGTGAGTACTGGACGCTGACGCGCGATGCCGGCACATCTGCCAGAACCGTTACACTTTCGTGGGATGCCAACAGTTGCGGCGTGACGCTTTTGACCGATCTTACTACCGCGCGTTTCAATGGCACATCCTGGGACGACCGGGGCAACGGTGGAACCACCGGTACACTTACTGCAGGCACTGTCACTACCTCAACGACACAAACCGACTATGGTCCGTTTACGCTTGCCTCCACATCGTTTCAGAATCCTTTGCCAGTAGAGTTGCTGTCGCTTGATGCGAAATGGAAGAACCAAACAGTTGAAGTGAACTGGACAACTGCCAGTGAAATCAACAGTGACTATTTCCTGATTCAACGTTCCGCTTCAGGGCAGTTGTTTGAAAATATTGGAAGTGTTCAGGCAGCCGGGAACACCACTTCTCTGAAAGATTATAGTTTCTTTGATTACCAACCGCTGAAAGGCACCTCCTATTATCGTTTACAGCAATTTGATTTCGACGGATCCAACGAAACATCGCAAATGGTGGCGGTGAAAACTCGCGAAAGTGCACCGGCTTCTGAAATCCTGAATCTGTATACCGATCCTTTTCATCTCAACATTCATCTGGTGATACAGTCAACACAATCAGAAAATGTGAAGTTGAGTATTGTTGATGTAACAGGAAGAATCGTTTTGAGTGAGCAACATTCCCTTCAGTCAGGCCGGAATGCATTGACGCTTCCTGCTGAAAACCTTGCTAGAGGTGTTTATACTGTCAGGATACTTTTAAAAGAAAATCAGCTTTCCGGAAAATTCTTTTGGTAAAAAAAAAGATTCTGACTGTAGGCGTCAGAATCTTTTGCGGACCCGAAGGGATTCGAACCCCCAACCAACAGAACCGGAATCTGTCATTCTATCCAGTTGAACTACGGGTCCTTGAAATGAAGATGCAAAGGTAGTGATTCAGGTGTTTAAAACACTTGGGGTTTTAAACTTTAACAATTTAATTATCAGACTGATTCCAAAGCCTGTGAGCCTGAGCACGAATTTGATCCGCATCAATGTCTGTCATGCATTTGAAATGCCCTTTCGGACATTGATCATAACCAATTTTGGAGCAGGGGCGGCAGGAGAGATTTTTATTTTCGATAATTACGGTCTCACCCTCGCCATATGGCAAAAACGGAACCATACCGAACTCCGGCACCGTATTTCCCCAAACGGAAATAATTCTCTTTCTTAATGCAGCTGCGATATGCATCAGGCCGGTGTCGTGGGTGATCACAAACTTCGATTGTTGTACCAATGAAGCCGATCCGTTCAATCCATACCGGCCACAGGCATTGAAGACAAGCGATCCTGTTTGTGCGGTAATCGCTTCCGCGGATTCCTGATCTTCCTTCCCGCCAAGGAGCACCACAGGTAAAT
>Ga0315904_10003566_pt1 | contig 22764 bp, 17 predicted proteins | sample LakEriMetagenome_6_FD_203529 | JGI IMG/M metagenome (GOLD analysis project Ga0315904, IMG submission 203529) | Freshwater fungal communities from buoy surface, Lake Erie, Ohio, United States - Buoy 12 MA120 | ecosystem: Environmental > Aquatic > Freshwater > Lake | place: USA: Lake Erie, Ohio... | reverse complement strand
GAGATAATCGGGTTGATGCACACCGGCTGCAATTTTCAGGTCGATTTCCGCTGGAGAAAATAACTGATCTTCCGTAATCGTTCCCTCATGTAGCAACTGCCTTGGAAGCAGATCGTACTTTTCCATTGGGAAACGATGCCCCTCCGGCAGGGGATGAATATAAACCGGATCAAAAGCTACTTTCAGCATGTTCAATAAGGAAGGACCAGCATTACAACAAGTAGCAGGTCATCCTGTTCATTCAATGTGTAAGACATCACAGCATCAAAAGTACTCGTAGAATTGCCCTTGTAGATGACCCCATCCTTGAACGTATAAAGCACATCTGAATCATAGGTTGAATCTCCCTGATACACTTTTCCGGATTCAACCGTGAAAAGCACTTCTGATGACATACCTCGGTAGATCACTCCTTCTCCAAGGGTATACTTTATGTCATCAGAAAATTTCCTTGAATTGAAATAGACTTTGTTTCCTTCAATAAAAAGATAAGGTGACCGAATGACCCTGTTTTGATAGCGATAAACTACTCCATTCTCCACTTTATAGATCATCTCTGCCGTGAATGAGGTCTCATCCATGTAAACGGCAGTCTGCGCAAAACCGGAACTATACAAGAAAAGAAAGGACAGGATCGAAATAGATCGGATCATAAACTGCGGTTAATGGTGATCTCTACCCTGAAAAAGCACAGTCTGTCGTCGATGTTCTGAAAAGAATAACCCAAAGGATGTTCACTTTTCATCCTCATGATCAGAAACCCAAGTCCAGCACCTCCCCTTCTTGTAAAAAACCCATTGTTTAAAATATCCAGATACAAGTCCTTCAACTGACTATCTGACATCGGATTTATCCTGGAAAAATAATGCTCTATGGTCTCCTTTTCTTTCTGAAGAATGAGATTTCCCAGGCTGATCCTATATACATCCTTTTCTCGTGCAATTACGACGAAGGCAGACTGCGCACCTTCAGTATCCCGCTCTCCGTGAGCTCTTATATTTTGAAACCCTTGTATGAGCATTGAAAAGACTCGCTTGATACTTGTCTTGGAATCACCATTTGAGATCATGAGGTCTTCGATCGACTCTGAAAGTCCATTGATCATGCTGTGCGAGAACTCACCGAAGTAATGAACGACCACTCCTGACCCTGCAACTGAAGAAGCATGCCGTTCGAGTTCACTCAGATAAACAGAGCGTATTCCGGTCTTGGAAATTGAGTGCAGTGATTCGAACATACCTTATATTAACGCAAAATGGCGTTTATCATCTGTACAAATGAACAAACCCATGTTTCGATTTATCATTCTCCGGGGTCAGGATATATGTGTAAACACCTTCAACTAATTTTTCACCACTAAGATCTGTACCATCCCAGCTATTATCATAATTGTCAGTCTCAAACACAATATTTCCCCATCGATTTACAACAGTTAGCATTGAATTCGGCTTTAGTCCTTCAATAATGAAAAGATCATTTACCCCATCGTTATTGGCAGTAATGACATTGGGGATCTGCAATGAACCATACACTGTTACAGTCTGAGAAACGGAGGATACACACCCATTGGCATCAGCGATTGACAGCACAACAGGATACTCACCTTCATCTAAGAAGGCATATGAAATATCTTCTGTTGTAAGGGTCTGACCGTCGATCGTCCAGATATACGTCATTGGACCGACACCTGTCGACGTATTGGTGAACTGTACATTCTGTTCAGCATCAGGAGTTGAAGGATCCCAGAAAAAGTCAGCCAGTGGACCAGAAGGCGGGCTCAGCACAACCGGACCATAAGTTGTCTGACAGCCAAAATTATCGGTAACCGTAAGCGCATAACTTCCCGGGTACAATCCTGTCATGTCAAGCGTCGTGAGCGTGGTATCCGTCCAGGAATAAGTGAAAGGTGCCTGTCCGTTAACTGCAAGACCTGTGATCGATCCTCCGGAAATACAGGTAGGCTGCTGAACGTCAAGTCCTGAATCATTGACAACAGGGCCACTAACCGCATTAACGGTAACAGTACCAGTGTCAGTACAACCGTTCTGATCAGTCACCACCAGATCGTAATCACCAGCTGTGAGGTCGGTAATAGAAATAGTGTTCAGCGAAGCGTCATTATTCCATTCATAGTTGTAAGGTAACATACCCCCTGCAACGGCCGCACCGTTTATTGCTCCATCACCTTGGTTACAGTGCTCACCGGTCACCAGTACTCCGGAGAGATCCAATACCGGAAGTGGATTAACCACCACATTCAACGCACCGGGTACAGCACACTGGCCCGCATCCGGGGTAAAGGTGTAATTCGTTGTCGTCTGATTGTTCACAGCGGGAGACCAGCTTCCTGTGATCCCCTCTAATGTTGTTTGCGGCAATGTAAGATTATCTCCAGCACAAACAGGTCCTACAGCTCCAAAGGTCGGTGTTACAGGTTGGTTCACTGTCACAGTGATTTGAGCATTTCCGGCACACTGACCAGCTGTAGGAGTGAATGTATATAATGTCGTCTGAGTGTTATTCACTGCAGGAGACCATATTCCGGTAAACCCTTCAAGAGAAGTTGTAGGCAGGCTGAAAGTCCCTCCATTACAGATCGCCGGAATCTGATCGAATTGAGGAATAAGAGGTGGTCCTACCGATACCGTCATCGTTGTCTGAACGGCACAAGTTGTCGGATCCGGAGTAAATGTATACGTAGTTGTCGTGTTGTTATTTGGTGCAGGCGACCAGGTTCCCGGCACACTTTCAAGTGACGATGATGGTAAGCTTAAGGTAGCTCCAACGCAGATAGGTGCGATCTGTGTAAAGGTTGGTGTGACTTCCGGATTGATAACCACTGTCATGGTCGTTCCGTTTGCACACTGACCCGGATCAGGCGTAAAAGTATGTACAATATTACCTGCTACAGCTGTTGACACCATTTGAGGATTCCAAGAACCGGTGATCCCTTCATTTGATGTTTCTGGCAGGATGACCTGAATGAGGATCGCATTCTGACAGAAAGGTCCCCATTGATCAAAAGTCGGAGTTACCGGACTGTTAACCTGCACCGTCATCGTGGTTGAGACGGCACATTGTCCGGCTGCAGGAGTAAATGTGTAGAGTGTAGTCGTGGATGTATTGATAGCCGGACTCCAGGTACCCGTAATACCATTATTGGAGGTTGTAGGAAGCGTGAACCCGGTCCCGGAACATACCGGAGGAACCTGGGTAAAGGCAGGAGTTAATGGCTGGTTGACCGTCACTGTTAGCGCGCCATTCGCACCACATTGACCGGCAACAGGGGTGAAGATATAGTTCGTAGTTGCCGCATTATTCACTGCCGGGCTCCACGTTCCTGTAAAACCTTGAAGTGAATTTGAAGGAAGCGAAATAGCATCACCGTTGCATACCGCCGGGTAAGGATCGAAAGTGGCCGTAACCGGTGTATTCACAGTTACCGTCATATTGGCTGTATTCGCACATTGTCCTGCTGTTGGAGCGAATGTATATAATGTTGTGGCCATATTGTTGACAGCCGGAGACCATGTTCCATTGATCCCATTTGTAGAAGTCGAAGGCAGGTTGATCGTCCCTCCTTGACATATCGGTGTAATTTGAGTAAACGTCGGATCAACCGGAGTATTCACTGTAACCGTCATTGCTGCGGAGGTTGCACACTGTCCCGCTGTTGGAGTGAAGGTATAATTCGTAGTTTGGGTGTTATTCACTGCGGGTAACCAGGTACCTGTAAATCCTTCATTGGATGAAGATGGAAGAGAAAGCGATCCTCCACTACAAATAGGTGCGATCTGGTTAAATGTTGGTGTCACCGGTGCACCCACATTCACTGTCATCGTTGCGGTATTGGCACACTGTCCAGCTGTTGGAGTAAACGTATACAATGTCGTTGTCGTGTTGTCGATACCAGGTGACCATCCACCGGAAATCCCCTCCAATGATGATGTCGGCAACGTAAAAGACCCTCCTGTACAGATCGGAGCTATCTGGTTGAATGTTGGTGTAACAGGAGCATTCACTGTGACCGTCATCGTAGTTGAAGTAGCACATTGACCTCCATTTGGAGTGAATGTATAAAGCGTTGTGGTAGTGTTATTGATCGCAGGACTCCAAATTCCCGCAATTGCATTATCGGAAGTACCCGGTAGGGTAAAGCCTCCTCCCGAACAGATCGGTGCAACTTGAGTAAATGTAGGCGTCACGCCAGGATTTACGGTGACCGTCATTGTTGCCGTGGAAGCACACTGACCGGTGTTCGGAGTAAAGGTATACAACGTTGTCTGCGTATTATCTATCGCAGGAGACCAAGTCCCTGTAAATCCTTCAATTGAGGAAGCCGGCAATGTTATGGATCCACCGTTACAAACAGGCGCAACCTGATTAAACGTAGAAGCGTTATTCGGATTGACAGTAACCGTCATTGTCGTGGACAACGCACATTGACCTGCGGTTGGGGTGAAGGTGTACAAGGTTGTCGTTGTATTATTAGTCGCCGGACTCCATGTGCCGGTAAATCCTTGAGTTGATGTTGCAGGAAGAGTAAGTGTCTCACCACTACAAATCGAACTAACCTGATTGAATGTTGCCGTTGTTGAAGGTGTAACAGTAACCGTTACAGGCATCCTGAATGTACCGGGACAGACACCTACATAATAGGTAGTTGTGGTTGTCGGAGCCGGACTTGGCGTGTACGTTGGACCGGTTGCAATTGAAGTACCTCCGAATGGTGTCGTATACCAGTTGAGAGCTCCCGGAAGCGGGACTGTCGTGGATACCGCAAGTGTTACCGGATTACCCTGACAAACAGAAATGTTGTTCGGAATAATATCGAAGATCGTAGTAGTAAGACCGGTAACTCCGACAGCACCATTGGTAGCACCGTTAACTGCCATTTCCGTCAATTGATTGGAATCCGTTGTTCCTGCATTACCACCTGTAACCAATTGCGTAGGAGATCCACTTGTGATAGCGATATTTCCACCTGAACCACCGCCACCTGGTCCGTTACCCTCCTGAGTTGCCAACGGGTTCAAAAAACTCAGGTCAACATTGCCTCCATTACCTCCACGAGCTGATATAGTTATTCCGGCCGGGATAGCTGTTGAATTTTTAATATAGATGCTCCCTCCGGCACCTCCACCTCCGGCGCCATCGTTTCCTTTGCGTTGATCACCTGTTGAAGGAAGCTGACCCAGCGGATTTGTAGTTTGTCCAATTGCACCATCAGCCTCAATCGTTCCGGTACCCGTAATCGTTCCGTAGCACGTGATGAATACAATTCCACCACCATTACCTCCATTACCGGCTTCACCACTATCCTGTTCTCCGGCTCCACCTCCGCCTCCCATAAAGAGGCGTGTAGCGTCATATGCTAAGGGATGACCACCAAGTCCACCATTAACCTTACGGGCATTTCCTCCCCAAGCTGTGTTGTTGGGCCCGATAGCGTTGGCATTCTGATCCGAAGTAGAATAGGCATAACCACCTCTACCTCCTCCGAGACTTGAAGATCCCCCAAAACCCGCTAACTCAAGATTCCATGCCGTATTATAGGTTGTATTAGGCACTCCTTTTCCGGAATAAGTTCCGGCTCCCACAAAAACATTGGCTCCACCTCCACCTCCGGAATTTTGTGTGCCTCCACCACCGCCTCCATTAGCTGGAGCACCTCTTCCGTATTCGGAATACATTGCAATATAATCAAGATTACTACCGCCAATTCCCTCTCCTTTCCTGGCACCTTTCAGCATACTGGAGGACCCTAAAAATGTATCCCCGTTTCCAGCGCCATTAGATGAAGTCGTATTCGTACCAGTTTCTCCAACTTGGCTGGTGGTAGAACCACCTTTAAATCCTAATCCGGTAGCTGAAACTCTGGCATTTGCATTTAATGTAAGTGTTCCATTCACTTCTACGGCGACAACACCACCGGTTTGCGTTGTGTAATCCCATTGTGCAGGCACGATGCTCGCATTCGAATTGATCGTCAGATTCTGAAAGCGCGGTACTCGCACAACCTGTACACGGCCATAAATGGTATAGTTCGGCATCGCAGAACTGTAAGTATAGCTATTCTGCAGCGGACACTGCAGCGTAATAGTATTGCCGGATACCGCTCTTACCTCTGCCTGTTCAAATTTTCCGGCATTGTTATAGTTTGTGATCTCCCCCCACATATAGGCATACTGAGGCCAGAGTCCATCCCAGGTATGTGCATTTGGAGTCGTGTAATTCGATCCCCATCCTCCCTGTGCTGTTGGTAATGATACGGTAAGATCGATATCTACATTGGCTCCCTGCATCTGAATGATCAAAATGAGATCACCCGGAGCCAGGGCAGTTGAAAATGCACCTCCAATCATGGAAGCATTATTAACCGAAACGCTTGTCGCACCCGAATTGGCATTAGCCATTAAATAGGTATACGAATTAACTACGGTATTCGCATTGGAGATCGTACTAAAAGGAGAAGCTGCATCTTTTCCACGCTGGGAAAAACTAAACATACATAACATCAGGAACACAGACAACGTGCCCGTAGAGAGGAATTTCATAGTCTTGTAATTACACAGTTCAAGACGAAAATAACCAAAAAAAGGTTGGCTGCAATTTATTTATTTATCAGGCCTAATGCGATCTCTGCAACGGCAGGACAGACCTCCGTATTCTTTTCTGTTAATCCCAGGATCTGATACATGTTCTTTCGGTCCGTATGCGGGTACTCTCTGCACGCCAGCGGTCTGTCCTCGTAGATAGAACATTTATTATCGTCCTGAAGAAACACACAAGGTGAAGACTTCAACACGTAATCACCATCTTCATCCATTCTCAGATAGTAAGATATGAGTTCTGATTCTCTCATCTTCAATCGCTTGGCGATGCGTTTAATGTCTACATCACGGAAGATCGGACTGGTGGTCTTGCAGCAATTAGCGCAGGCGAGACAATCTATTTTGGCGAAGGCCTTCCGGTGAAGCTCCGTAAACCTACTGTCCAGATCCTTGGGTTTTTTCGCTTTCAGTTTGGTAAATTCCTTGTGGATCAACTGCTTCTCAGCTGCTGCTTTGTCCAACTTTTCAATCAGTTCACCGGGAATTCCTACTGGTCTGCTCACGTCGATCGTAAAATGAAGTTTCTATATTTATGACGAAGATAGAAAACATGGAGAAATTCGACTTGATCGTGATCGGTGCCGGTCCTGCAGGATATGCGGCTGCGATGCGGGGTATTGATTATGGAAAAAGAGTGTGCCTTATCGAGCGGGACAAGGTTGGTGGTGCGGGGGTATACAATGGAGCCTTATCTTCTAAAACACTATGGGAGATATCAAACAAAGTATCCAATATCAACGATACGATCGTTTCTGAAGGGAGGAAGCCTTTTGAAATTTCATGGACTGAAGTTAAAAAGACCCTGGCTGAGGCCATCTTTGAGCGAAAATTTCAATATTCCTGCCACATAAAACTCCTTCAAACGGAGACGATGAATAAGCTGCTGCATTATGAGCGGGGTGACGGTTCATTGCATTCAAAAAACGAAGTTAAGATCGTCCACGAGGGAGAAGAAAAGATCATCCAGGGAGATTACATTGTCCTCGCAACGGGAAGTCGTCCGCGCAAGGTTTCCAATATTGCAGTTGATGAAAAATACATTCTGACCAGTGACGGAATCGACCAGATCGAAGACTATCCAAAAAGTCTGGTTATCGTTGGGGCCGGAGTAATTGGATGTGAGTACGCCACAATATTTTCAAACTTTGGAAAAACCAAAGTATACATTATCGATCGGCAAGAAAGGATCCTTCCTTTTGAGGATGAAGATGTATCACGTCTTGTGGCGAGGAATCTTACAGATAAAGGAGTGGTCATCCACTCTAAGGCAACGCTCGAACGCATGGAAGTGATCAATGGAATGGTCGAATATGAGCTTTCCTACCCAGATGGAAGAAGGGAAGTGATTACCGTTGAAAAAGCTCTTTTATCCATCGGACGTCAACCGAACATTGAGCATCTCGGACTCGAAAATGCCGGGGTGGAAATGTCGAAACGCGGAGTCCACATCGGTGACGATGACACCCTGACCAATATCCCAAACATATATGCAGTTGGTGATGTCTCAGGGAGAATTGCACTCGTAAACATGGGAGAGATCGAGGCCCGTCATGCGGTTGAAAAGGCATTTGGAAAAAAGATCGAGCGACTTAATTACGACAACATTTGTACGATCATGTTCCTTAATCCGGAAGTGGCTGCGGTTGGCATGAATGAGCAACAATGCGTCGAGAAAAATATTTCTGTCAAAGTTGTAAAAGTTGATTTCTCACTGATCACCAGAGCCATTGCCATGCGTAAAACACAAGGTTTCTTTAAGATCATCGTAACCAATGACGATGAAATGCGAATCCTTGGAATGCGAGCTGTTGGTGAGCATGCCTCAACGGCAATTCAAGCTGTCGGACTCCTTATCAAACTGAACATGCCCATTGAGGTTCTTTCGGAATTGATCCATCCCCACCCATCTATTGTAGAGGGCATCCAGGAATGTGTGCGGATGTTACTGAACCGATCAATCTTTAAATCATCGGTATTCAAGGACAAGTTGGCTTGTTACTCGCTGGTTGATGGAGTGAAGACACCGCTCGAAAGGTTGTAAAACAAAAAAGGGGCTCGAGGCCCCTTAAAAATATTCCTATTGAGTAATTATATCACACCCAAAACTATAAGTAAAGCGTAGATCACAGCGACAAGACCGCAAACCCAACCAAGTCCACCCAATAACCAGAAACCAACACCCCATCCTAAAATGGCAAGGATCAGATCGATCCAGAATCGATTGGTTGCACCTTCGAACAGGAATACCGCAAGCGGTGGAATGATGAGAGCCAGTATCACGAGCAATATCGTTGACACGTCTGCGGCCGGTGCACTTTGTTTTTTGAGAGGCTTGAAAGTATTCTTTTTCTCACTGATCGTTACTTCGCTTGGTTCAGAACTTGTCTCAACCGGCGTGCTTACAGTTTTAACTCCCGCAGTAACTTCATCTACCGGAGCCACAGGTGCGTCGTCATTTGTTGTACGATCCGACTCCACCACTGATTCTGCACTTACCGCATCTTCATTATAGATCGTGGTAGATGACACATACTTCTTCTGACTTTCTTCTTCGATGCTGTAGATATCAAATTCCTCTTGTTCACCGGAAGACTTGATCTTCTGGGTTCTGTCCCAGTATACACCCCCGGTATACTTTCTTTTCTGGAAAATACCTCCACCAACTACATTGTTGGAAGTTGAACACGAGGCCAGGATCAGCACTCCTAAAACTGCTACGGCAAAATAACTCAGCTGCTTCATTTTATGTTAAGATTTAAGTGGTTACAAAATTACATTATTTACCTTTCAACTCCATTGCCTTCAACGTATTGATCATCAGCGAAGCGATGGTCATTGGACCAACTCCTCCCGGAACCGGTGTGATATAAGCACATTTCGGCGCAACCGTATCGAAATCGACGTCTCCCTTCAATCTCCAACCACGCGCTCGTGAGGGATCTTCAACACGTGTAGTTCCCACGTCGATCACAACAGCTCCTTCCTTTACCATGTCTTCTGTTACGAAATCCGGTTGTCCGATCGCAGCGATGAGAATATCTGCACTTTGACAGAGCTCCTTCAGATTTTTGGTTCGACTGTGTGCAAGTGTCACGGTGCAATTTCCCGGATCGGAATTCCTTCCAAGCATAATACTCAGCGGGGTACCCACGATATTGCTTCTCCCAATGATCACACAATTCTTTCCTTCCGTTTTGATATTATTCCTTCTCAATAATTCCATGATCCCAGCCGGTGTGGCCGGAAGGAAACCTGGAATATTCAGGATCATATTTCCAAGGTTTACAGGATGAAACCCATCCACATCCTTCTTCGGATCGATCGCCTGTGTGATCTTTAATTCATCGATATGCTTCGGTAAAGGCAGCTGGACAATAAACCCATCGATACTTTTATCCTCATTCAGGGTTTTGATCTTGGCAAGCAGGATATCTTCCGGAACGGTTTCGTCGTAACGGATAAGCGTACTTTCAAAACCGATCTGATCGCAAGCCTTCACTTTGGCCCCAACGTACGTCATGGAACCACCATCACTTCCAACAAGAATTGCAGCAAGATGAGGGATCTTCTTCCCGTTGCGTTTCCTATCCTGAACTGCTTCAGTGAGTTCCTTCCTGATGTCTTCTGCTGTTGCACGTCCGTCGAGTAGCTGCATGCCTGAAAATTTTGCGCAAAGATAATACGGCTAAAAGGAATTAGCGGTTAACGCGAACAGATATATCCACACATTCTTTCCTAACAATTGTTAATTTCGTCAAAAACGTAACAATGAGACTGATCATTCTTGCAACACTGCTAAGTGTTTTTTCGGTGCGCGCTCAGGAAAAGTATTTTGAGGGGTTTGAACTTGGCTTTGACGGCTCATTTAACGCATCAAGTATTGGAGGGGTATTTGAGATCGGACCCAAATTCGGTTTTGTCAGACATGAGAACCTTGTATTCGGTCCAACCATCCGTTACCAGCGTGCATGGTCACAGCCTTACTATTCAGACCAGTCCTTCAGTTTCAACAATATTGGCGGCGGATTTTTCATTCACGGCAGGTACAAGAATACCATCTTCGGAGGAGTCGAAGCGGAGGTTCTTCGAAACAGAAATGTATTCATCGATACTTCGGCCGTTTTTAAAAAGATCGTTCCGACCGTATTCATCTGCGCCGGCTTCTCGAGAGAATTCAAAGGAATCGTCCGTCTGAATGCGGGAATTTATTATGATATCATCAACAGTCTTAACAGTCCTTTCAGGAGCTCCTACAAGATCACGATCAAGGATCCTACAACAGGTCAAATCGTTAATAGGGTTCCGCTTATCTACCGCATCTCTTTCTTCTTCCCTCTCGGAAGAGGTAAGGCGAAAGAACAAGAAACTGAGTATCCTGCTGAAGAAGAGGAACAATTCTAGATTAAAACGAAAAGGGACCGATCGATCCCTTTTTCATATCATTTCATTACCCTGACTTATTGCATACCCGGCTGAGCCTGAACCGGCTCCGGTTTCACAAAAGTTCCCTGTTTTGCATAATCGATCAGTTCGATCACAAAACAAAGGGATTCATACGGTTGGATATCCATTGTCTGGGTCTGCGGGTTGTACATACCTTGTTCTCCATACCCCTGCTGCCAAGGAACGTACAATTTGTATTTGCCGCCCTTTTTCATCTTTGGAAGCGCATAGGTCCATGCAGGAATTACGCCTGAGAGTGAAAGCGCAACCGGGTCTTTTGACCCTGTTATCTTCTTCATTTCATATGAACTCTGAAGCGTGTCTCCCTTGGCATTCATCAGGATATACTCGATCTTTACGTCGTCAGTTGCTGCCGGCGATCCACCTTTTCCTGCTTTCAGATCTTCAATGATGATTCCGTTCTCAAATACCCTTGCACCAGGAATTTTAGCAGCATTGGTGAGCATTGTGTTTCCTGCCGCCTCATTTTTCTTCTGCATCATCTTCTCCACATCCTTCAGGAAGTTGGCAAAGATCTCCCTTTTCTCTTTTTCAGGAAGGATGGTATCCTTCTTCAATAAACCGTGTCTGAAACCTGTAACGGTCATTTTAAGATCGATCTTATCCAAAGCCTCAACCTCTTTCATTTCACGGTAGAATGAATAGGCCGTAAATCTTCCAAGACACTCAGCCCCCGGAGCGGCATACGTTGAGTCGAAATCCTGAAAATACGGACCATAAAGCTTTTCAAGCGTCGCCTGACAATCACTTGGCATATTTTCATTCAGGTTAGCCTCAAAACCTTTGACGATCAGCTCCATATCCAAACGCATCACATTCGGATCGTTCTTACCCACGATCGATTGAGCATTGATCGATCCAAGCACATAGGAAAGTTTATCCTTAAAGGACTTTAACTCTACATTTTCATCCGTATTATTTCCTTCCTTACCCCCACAGGCAGTAAGAATCACAATGGCAGTTACTATATAAAACAGCTTTTTCATCTGATTACGCAATTTCAAGAAGTTCAACATCAAAGATCAGCGCACTGTATGGCTTGATCGGCCCACCCGGATGCGGGTGTGCTCCGTATGCCAGTTGCTGCGGGATATACAATCTGTACTTCGAGCCCACAGACATCAACTGAAGTGCTTCTGTCCAGCCCGGGATCACCTGGTGTACGCCAAACGTAGCCGGCTGACCGCGACGAACCGAACTATCGAATACGGTACCATCGATCAGGGTTCCATGGTAATGAACGGATACAGTGTCAGTCGGACCGGGCTTTGGTCCATTTCCTTCCTCGATGATCTCGTACTGCAATCCACTGGGAGTGATGCACACATTATCATTCATTCGGTTATTATGGAGGAACTCCTCTCCTGCATGTTTGTTCTCTTCATACAGTGCTTCACTTTTCTGCTGAAGGTAATTCTGTATGATCATATTGGCCTGCTCGGGTGTAAATTCCGGCTGTCGACCTTCGAATGCGTCTTTGATCGCACTTGCCATAATGTCTGGATCAATTCCTTCCAGATTCTGCTCCATAAGGCTTCCTGCTATACTCATTCCAACACAGTAGCTGACCGCTTTGATATCTTCGTTCATTTTAAAAATTTGGGTAAAGGTACTGAATTCAACACAACGGCGATTAAAAAGAAAAGAGCCGCACTCACGTGCTCAGCCCTTTCATTAAAATTACCATTTCTTAATCCTGCCTTTTTTGAAGATCAAGATTATAGGTGATACCTATTTGAAGTGTGTGATTCCGCTCCATCTTTACACCATCCGTCTTCACAATGATCTGGTTGAGGTATCCTAACTGGACATTGAAATCTTTATTGAATCGCCAACCCAAAGCAGCATATAAGCGGTTCTGATCCAGAATATTCTTCCCAATGCCCTTACCGAATCCGAGGAATGGCTCATCATACACGCTGGCGAACAGCGTATTGTCTGAAAGTTCCTTCTTACTTAATGGAACAGTTATTAGAAAACGGTATCTCAAGCGCTGGCGGAACGCATAACCATCCCGAAGAATACTTCCATCCATTTATTGAACCCACTGTTCCATGAAGCGTTGTTCAAGTCGATATCTGTGATTCAGTTCCACCCTACCCAACTTGTTCTTCACGATGAACTGCTCCCAGATCCTGTGTTCGTTAAAATTGTGTGCTATGGGTTGCTCTCCGTACTTATAGGATCTGATCCAACCGTAACCTGCCGTAAATTGAGCATTCTGTTTAGTGTAATAATCGACTCCAAGGCGCAACAGACTCTGTTGCCAATCATTGAAAAGATCAGATCTCCGCCACTGATATTCGGTATGGATTCCCCACTGTTCCGAAAGCCGATGATTCCCGAAATACATTACCCATCCATGTGTCTGAGTCGAGATCTGTTTCTGTGCAGATGCATTCTCCTGTCCAACCAACAGAAGTGCACACAGGAACAAAAGCCCTCTCATGATTTATTTTTTTGCTTTCTGTGCACAGCCAATTTATGATTTGACACAGTTTTAAACTCGTCAATCCCTAAGATAGATAATCGTCCCCCTTCGCTTTCAAAGTCCTCTTTGAGGTGATGTAACGTTTCGATCACTGAGTGGTCCACCAATACGCAATCTCTGACATCAAGAACTATCTCAGAAGAATATGGGAATTTAAGAATCTGAGATTTTACTTTTATGAAGTTACTGAACACTGCCGCACCCTGAACTTTGATCGTTTGTCCTTCCACTTTCAAGTGTGAATTGAACAGATCCGTTAAGGATACGCCTCTGGAAAGATGCAGGATAAACTTCAATAGAATTCCAGCTGCAATACCGATCAACAGGTCAGTTGCCAGTGTAAACAGAATGGTTGTTATAAATACGGCTATCTGATCCATCCCAATCTTCGCCATATGACCGAACTCTCTAGGATGCGCCAATTTCCATCCCACTCCGATAAGCATGGCAGCAAGCGCCGACATTGGTATCAGGTCACTGAACGACACCGCAAAAATGAGGAACAGTAAAATGAAGAACCCATGGAAGAAATTAGCCCATCTTGTTCTTCCACCGTTATTGATATTCGCAGATGAACGGGCCACCTCACTGATCATAGGCAATCCACCAAGAACTCCGGCGATAATATTACCTACTCCAACAGCCATCAGGTCCTTATTGTAATCCGACTTTCTTTTATAGGGATCCAGCATGTCGATAGCCTTCACTGTCAAAAGGGCTTCAAGGCTACCCACCAACGCAAACATGATCACAAACTTGATAAAGGTCCCCAATTGTGAGAATCCGTCGAAACTGACATTAACTCCAAGAACATCGAAGAAGCCCTTATCAAAGCTTACCAATGGTTTGAAAGTTGAAGTATTCTTCAATCCAAAAGCCATTGACATTGGAATGGCAACTGCAAGAACCATCAAGGGAGCAGGTATCTTTTTTGTGTATTTATTCTTGATCTTTGGCCAGCCAAACACGATCGCAAGGCTCACCAAACCGATCGTTGCTACCTCCCAGTGTGTAAAGAAATGTGCAAGAGTATCTGGAATCAAACCAAGTAATTCCAGCGGTTCCACCATAGATTTTCCTTCTTCCGTCATTGGATTTACCCCAACGAGAATATGAAATTGCTTACTAACAATGATGATCCCTATAGCTGCCAGCATTCCATGAACCGCAGAAAGCGGGAAGAAGTCATTCAACTTCCCGAATTTTAACAAGCCGAAACCAACTTGTAACACACCCGCTACCACCACTGCTCCCAAGGTAAGATGCCAGCCAAGTTCAGTATCCCCATGACCAAGTTCAGCAACTGCTCCTGCAACGATCACAATAAGACCAGCAGCAGGACCTTTGATTGTAAGCACGGAACCAGCAATGAAGCATACAATAACACCACCAACCATAGCCGTTATCAACCCATAAATCGCAGGGAACTCAGAAGCTTTGGCAATCCCGAGACTTAGCGGTAACGCCAGTAGAAATACTAAAAAACCAGACAGTGCGTCGGCACTGAAATTTTGCTTTAACCCCTCAAAACCATCAAGGGGAATATTCTTTTTATTGATTTTAGAAGACATAAAATGCGTTGTAAAGTTCGTAAATACATTTTTAACTACCATCAAGATGAGCGCTTAGCTGATCCGTGATAGGTTTTAATATGCGGCCCAAGAAAAATTCTGGCATAGATCCGTACAGAAGCCAAACCGTTAAGAATCAAGCTCAGCGAAATCAGTAAAGCCAGAAGGATCTGATCCTCATGGATATGAGAAAAGATCAAATCCTCACCAATGAAGGTCGGGGTAATCGGAAAACCGGACAAGCCCAAAGATGCCAACAGAAATATCAATGCGATCTTAGGATGCTCGTAGGCATGTCCATAGAACCTGTCCAGGCTGACCCATTCGCCAATACCCCTCAAGCGCTGAATACAGAGGTATCCGATCAATCCGGAAACGATCACCCCGCTGAGGTACCAGATATGGTGGTAACTGTCAAAATGTTCATTGAAAGAAACCGCAAGTGCTATACAAAGATGTGTAGTCACCAGTAAGCTCCAGCTTAAGCGTACACTTGCCCTTTCTGTAAAGCTCTTGATTGCCATCAGTAAGGCAAGAACTCCATATATTTCGGGAAAAAAAGGAAGCCAATCAGGTGAAACATACTCAATGTTGACAGCGAAGAATAGTCCCGCCAGAAAGACCACACCGAAGAAAATATAGACGTTCTTAAAACTGAGAAAACTCCACTTTGAGCCAAGGTTTTTCAGTGGATTCCACATGTAACGATACATGATCGAATCGAGGTTCCATTCTTTCAAACTCAGCACGTACAATGTGTACTCAACTTTTTTCGGCCAGCTGTCTTCGATTGTTCTCTTTCGAGGAACGAACGAATAAAACTGTTCCCTGATCTTGTAACTGACCACTGATGGTGAAACAAGCAGCTGATAGGTTCTCAAAAACGCATTTCCGGCGATATGCACCAATGCGACGGTTTCAAGTCCCAATGCGATTTCCGCGAAGATCAAACCGATCTGCGCAACTGAAGAATAGGCGATCTGACTTTTAACGGACGACTGAACCCTTGCGGAAAGCGTAGCCACAAAGGCCGTGATCAATCCAATGGCTACCACAAAGATCTTGAACGCCAATTGTTGCTCCCAGAACGGATAGGTCCTCATCAAAAGGAAGGCCCCAATGTGAACGGACAGTGACCCATAGAAGATCGCACTGGACGGCGTCGGACCTTCCATTGCTCTCGGAAGCCAGGATGAAAAAGGAAGCTGTGCAGATTTCGCTGCAGCGGAGATGTAGATTGCAAATGCGATCGCCAGTCCTATCATGGAATGTTCCATCAGATGGTCGTGAACGAGCTCGTAATTGTTCAATTTAGCGAACGATATGTTTTCCTGCCATAAATGGTGACTCAACCACATTGCCAGGATCACACCTACATCACCTACCCGATAGATCGAAAAGACTTTTACGGCATTCTTGACCGGAAGGTATCTGTCGCGGTAGAACGCGATCAGCAGGAAAGAGGAAATCCCGAGGATCTCCCATCCGATGAACAGCGTCTCGATGTTGCCTGAAAAGATGACAATGTTGTATCCGAGATAGAACAGGAGGATCACATTAAAAAAGCGCTTGTAACCCGTTTCTCTATGAAGGTAGTAACGACTGTAAACCGTGATGATGAAGGTCAGCAAAGCCCCTGTTAACAGATAGGTCGCAGTAATCCCATCAAAGTAGAAATCCACATAAAAGTCATAATCATTCGCCTTGTAGACGGAAAATTCCTTCAAGTTGATATAGTTCCCATCCGTGATCTTCCAGTAAGCCGTGAAGAGCAGCGAAACAAAGAACTGTATCCCTACCGACACGTATGCTAACGCGGACAACATCCGCTCATTCGCAGCTGGAATGAACAGGCTGAGAAAAAAGCCTGCAAAGGGCAGGATTATGAAGAAATTGATAAACCAATTGAACCATTCCATATCAAACTTCATTTATGAGGTGAACAGGAACATTTTCATGGGTGGAGAATAGAATAGAAGTGATATCATCCACAAGTGGAATGTCCAATTTCAGCGATCTGTATTCCACAAACTCTCCCTTAAGGAAGATATAATTGACTCTGCTTTCAGGATGTACGGCACAAAGCTTGACCCAATCATTATTGAACCATTCGAATGTAGCCGGATTCCGACGAATCACATCATTTACTACTTCAGGGTAGTGTTCGACGATCACCATTAGCCTAATAGGATCATGAACTTCTATCATCTGACTAGGAAGTCCTGTCCTGAGGTCTCCGTCTATCCCATTTGCGACTCCGATCAGACCCATTACATTGTGAGGCAGTTTCGTTCCCGCCCCCAATTGCTGATTGTCCATTCTCGAGAAGAAATACTCAAGGTTGATCCCCCCGCACACCGGTGCAACTGCATTCAAAATCCCCAAAAGGTAATTCCCTTCAGGATCCTTACTGTAATCGAAGGAATTCAGAAAAGCCCTTCTATCCAGGAAAAGCTGTCTCGAAAACTCTCTGCGACCCACAAGGCATAAGGTATTGGTAGCATGATTCAATTCGGGCCGCGGCTCGAAAAGGGAAACTGTTCTCAACTTTACCTTCCTGTGTACTTTGTGAACAGGTTCTTCTGAATTGATCGACATGAACCTTCTGGAACGTTCTCTTGAATTCATGGCAAGGGCCTCCTGATACAGTGCCTCGTTACGTGCATGCCTGATCAAATTGTCATTACTGAGCACTTGAAGATCATAAAATTTGATCTCATCACGTGAGGTATCGTGTAATGCCCCGACAAACTGTGTCGTTTCCGGTATCTGAATACCTCGTTCAGCCAGGATTTCTCTTACCTTCGGATGATTTCCAATGTAACAAATGACCCGAGCATTTACTGATCCCGGGCGACCGGAACAGGCACCACAGTCGTAACCGGCGTAATGCGTATTGTTCACGCTGCTCGAACCATGTCCAACTGCATAGATCAATTGGGCGAAATTATCCGTTAAGCCTATCGATCTTAAAAGTCCCTCGAGCCTATCGGTCATTTCAATCAATGTAAATCCGATCTGTAAACCTTCCGGTGATAATTCTCCACTCTGGTTTTCAATAGTCAGGTCCGCTGATGGGTCCATATGAGCGAATGAGGAAACGGATGCCTCTCCTTCAGCAGGGCGGAAGACACTCAGGAAAAGTTTGAACGCAGACCAGAATCCGACCGTATGAGTGTATAGCCATCCTCCGAGCAACCCGTGGGAGTGTTTTCCGAAATGAACATCCCTTGTCAGATTTTTATCCTCACTAACCTCTTTGATGAGGTATTTGGGTGTAACAGGTGCCGGACAAACCTTGGTAAGGAACTTACCTCCCTTCGGCTGAAAATAGAATTCCACATTAAAGAAACCTGCAGTACCAAAGGTTCTGGATTTGGGATCCAGCTTTTCAACATACCGCCTTATGGAACACTCCCTGTCATCAATACAGAATACAGACTGAAAGGAACTGTCAACCTGTGGATTGATCTTATCCACCTTTTCGACAGCACTCAACACTTCATCATAATAAGACCATTCGTAGGCTTCCTGCCAGACCTGTTTTAATACGTTCAACTTATCCAAGTTCAGCGCATCAAAGAGAGGGGTCGGTCTTTCTTGCAGTCTCATGCCCAAGGGTGCCCAGATACTTCCGAATTGATCATCAAGCGCATCGATCTCCAGTAACAATTCGAAAATGATCAGTTCACGAAGCGTGATCGGACGTTTATCGAGCAATGTTCCCGGATTTTTATCCAGAACTGCTGTCAACCCCGACCAACCGGGATGAGCAAACTGCTGATCGAATAAATACTGTTCGTAGAACTCAGGATCTCCTACTACCAGTTTTAGTAAACCCTCCAAACTGTAATTACCCGAGATCAGCAGATCCTTGACTCGCTGAGTTTTAAAAAAACTTATTAAGCTGTTCTTCTCCAGTTCCTGAATGGAGGATAGAAACCCTTTCTCATTGTGCGGGAAATTCCAGATGGCAATACCCTGATCAAGGTAGCTGCCGATGATCCTGAACAATGTGGGATGAACCAGCGAGTCCAGATCGATCTTGAAATAGATTTTCCAATTGGAACGCAAGCCTCCGATCCGAGGAATTCTCAATGCGTCTTCTTTATACTCGAACAGATCGGTCCGAAACCCATCAGGGTCAACCGTTCCTTTTTCCTGAATGACCCTATTCAGGATTAAATCATTGATCTTTCCACTATGATACAGATCCCTGTATTCATCAAAAAAGAGATAGACCTTGTATCCAAAAATCCTATCCGCCTTATTGAGCGCAACATGAAAATTATCCTTCTGAAACGCATGGAGCGTATTGTGATGAATAAAGTCTTTTAACGGTGCCTGAGATGGAAGGAAATGTTCTAAATCATGTAAAATTCGTTCTTCATCAAAAGAACGGACATGCCTATTCATATTCACGACATTTAGTGACTAACTATTAAGCGGTTACCTTATAGTTGTCAATCTAAAGCCTGAAATTGCTATAAAGAATAAATAACGGTGAATGGGAAGAAGAGCGAAACCGGCTATTATAAACCGTTGAAATAGTTCCTGCTAATTCAGAAAGACTGAGAATGTGCTCAAGGTCATGAAAGCAGCTCTTCTTATCGAAGGCGCCATCCTTGCCTTCTTCATCAAGTGATTCAACATCTGTCTCTTCAAGATCAACCAGTTGCAAAGGACTGCTGTGATTTCCGGTATAAACCTTGAATTCATCATGAGTAGCCGTATGATCAACGATTGTATCCGCACTAAAAACCAGAAGTGAAGATGCAACAATGTTACTGAGGATCACCATTCCGGTGAACAGCATGAACATTCTGACCAACTTTTGAATTCTCACAAAACAAATGTAGGCCAGACTTTACAATCTGACCTACATTTAACTAAAAAATAATGATATCCCAGTCAATAATCAATAGTGTAACTGCCACCTTTTCCTCTGATCAGCGTAAAAAGAAGCCACGCGTTCAGCATGATTTCTCGCTTTGAGCACACCTGAATTCAATGCAAGGTTCAAGTATAGTTCGGCTTGATCAAAATCACCCCTCCAAACTAGTAATTCAGCAAGGTTACAATAGATCACCGCGCTCACTTTGTCATTGATACGTGATTTTTCATCTGTTGGATTACTATCCTGTAGGATCGTCTTCCACTTGAGTACCGCCTGATCGATCTTGTCAAATGATGCCGCACGATTTTTGTCTTTATACACCAATGCAAGTGCCTGTGAAGTAGCCGTATATGCAGTAATTACATCAGAGTAATCATAATCCTTGTACTTCTTGACAGAATAGATCTCTGTCCCACGGGTCATTGGCACAAAGCCAAATTCATTATTCAAGGTTGCATTGATCTCTGCAAAAGCTCGTTTACGGGCATCCCTCTCCAGGTCTTTGTAAAATTGCTGTTCGTTATCTGTCAGCCATGCCAGGTATTCCCAGCGACTGTTGTACGATTTCATGGTCTGGTATTGAAGTTCTTCAAAAAATCGCTTCTTTAGACGATTACCGTCTGTGGGTGTATCGAAACTTACATCAACGGGAAGGACGTATTGACACTTATATTCATATTTCGTGGAAGGACCTGTCCCAGTCTTCGTTTCTATAATCCTGACGTCTCTGATCGGCAGGATATCGATCGTAAGGATCGCGCCCCCCAATCCTTTCGTAAACCCCTTGAGGTCCATTGATGCAGCAACATCAGTATCGGTAAGTTCAGTATGCATGCGCGGCTGTTCAACGGGCACGAATAAAGGAGATGCCGGATAAAGTGGTGCCGCTGGAGCTGTGGCCGCTACACCCGCATTCACATTCTTCTCATATTGTGCAAGCTGAGCATAGTACTGCTTATCGATGTTCTTCTTTTGTGTCAGCCACAGGTCATACTGTGTCTTGTAGTTCTTTTCAGCGGTCTCTTTTCTTTGCTGGAAGACCTTTGAGCTGTCCTCATTAGCCGTTTTATAGGTATGTATAACCCTAACCTCATAGCTCGTAATAGCAGCATTCAACTTTTGCATCGGGAGTTGAATGTATCCAAAGGATGCGTTGTTGTCATCGATATTCTGTGCCTGGGTAATAAACAGGGCAGCAGAATAGAAACAAGCAGTAATCAGTTTTTTCATAGTATTATTTTTGGCGCTTGCGGATTTACAAATTCAATACCAAAATACAATTACCGGACGAAAATCACCCTAACCCAAGCCTTTTTTAAGATCCTCCCAAATATCCTCGACATGTTCTAGGCCTATAGAGAGCCTCACCAAGCCATCTGAAATACCCACATCGTGACGTTGTTCAGGAGTAAGTTTTGAATGTGTTGTTGAAGCTGGATGGGTGGCTATACTGCGAGTATCTCCGAGATTTGCGGTTAGTGAGAACATATCCAGCGCATCAAGAAATTTTCTACCGCCTTCCAGTCCGGCCTTCAGTTCAAAGGAAACGATACCGCCTCCGGCATGCATTTGTTTACGAGCGATCTCATACTGCGGATGCGATTCGAGAAAAGGGTGCTTCACCCATGCCACAGCCGGATGTGTTCCAAGTCTTTTCGCGATCTCCAATGCATTGTTGCAGTGACGTTCCATACGGACATCGAGCGTTTCGAGCGACTTCGACAAGACCCATGCATTGAAAGGACTCATTGCAGGTCCGGTATGCCTTGCGAATGCTTTGATCTGTTCAATAATCGTATTGGTAGACAGAATAACCCCGCCAAGTGTCCTTCCCTGACCATCAATATATTTTGTTGCCGAATGGATCGAAACATCTGCTCCGTGATCGATCGGACGTTGAAGAATCGGTGTTGCGAAACAGTTGTCAACAGCAAAAATGATCCCCTTTCGTTTGGTAATCTCCGCTACTTTTTGCAGATCGATAATGTCAAGTCCGGGATTACTCGGTGTTTCGAGGTACAAGATCTTCGTATGCGGAGTGATCGCTTTTTCATACCCTTCGTAATCATCAAAATCGACATAAGTTGTCGTAATGCCCCATTTTGGAAGGATCTCCGTAAACAACCTGTGGGTCGAACCGAACACTGACCTGGCAGATACGATATGATCACCCGATTTGAGTAATGCACCGAAAAAAGTAAACACGGCAGCCATTCCCGATGCAGTTGCCCAACCATTCTCTGCATTTTCGAGAGCGGCCATTTTATCAATGAACTCCTGCACATTCGGATTCGCATAGCGCGAATAGATCTCACCATCCTTTTCTTCAGCGAACTGAGCACGCATGTCCTCCGCATCCTCAAAGACATAACTGCTGGTAAGGTACAGTGGAACTGAATGCTCATTGTGTGATGTCCTTTTATTCTGGATCCGGATGGCTTGGGTTTGTTTTTTCATAATCTTACTTATTCTAATTGCCTGCGGCTTGAAAGGGTTCCAAAAAGTTCAAAGCTGAGCGTTCAATAGTTCAAGTTGGCTTCGCCGTTCAAAAAGGTTCAAGGTGTTAATGAGAGAGAATTTGAAGATTTGAAGATTTGAAGATTTGAAGATTTGAAGATTTGAACTTTTAAGCATTCAAACCACCATCACATCATACGTAATCTCAATATCCTTGCTTAAAGAAGCTGAAACCGAACAGTATTTTTCCAAAGACATGTCAATCGCTTT
>Ga0315904_10003565_pt1 | contig 22764 bp, 25 predicted proteins | sample LakEriMetagenome_6_FD_203529 | JGI IMG/M metagenome (GOLD analysis project Ga0315904, IMG submission 203529) | Freshwater fungal communities from buoy surface, Lake Erie, Ohio, United States - Buoy 12 MA120 | ecosystem: Environmental > Aquatic > Freshwater > Lake | place: USA: Lake Erie, Ohio... | reverse complement strand
CCGGGTTGCCGCACGACGGGCGTGGGGGGCGCCCAGAAGCCGCCGAGCGACACTGGCGCCGCCGCGCCGAACGGCCCTCCCCCGCGCCGCGGTGGTCTGGTGCCCGCCTTCGGATCGGCATCGGCGATCGGTTCGCTCGCGAAGGTGTCTTCCTCGAGGTTGAACTCCACGGGTGGCAGCAGCGCGATCCGCTCGGGGGCGGGCGGCCATGTGTCGGCTGGCGATGCAAAGCCACCGTCTTCCGACGCAGCCAGGGCTCCGCCCATCAGCACCGCGGCGACCGCAGTCCAGATGCTGGTCATGAGACGGTAGCGCGGCGGTGCCAAGGGCGCATCCTCGATGCCCGTCGCCGGCGGCGGCAGGGCGGGGGAGGGTAGCGGGGGAGCGACCGCGTCACAACCGGAAGCCCCACGGCCTCAACTGGCGTCGCTTTCCAACGGAACGCACTCAGCGAGGGGCTGCCCATGCCCCGCGAGCCGGGCTCTGGGAGGAAGCGAACCCAGGATGGCGAAGCGCAGCGGACATGCAGGGAGCGTCGGGCAGGATGCCCGACGCGAACGTCCGGCGACGGGGCATGGGCAGCCCCGAGCCACGCCAGAGCTCGCACCTCACACGCCAACGAGCGACCGCAAGTCCTTCTCGACGGCGTCGAGTTGCACCACCAGGCGAGCCTTCGTCGCCGCAAGTTCGGCCGGCGGTGCCGGCGGTGCGACGGCGAAGAGATAAAACTTGATCTTCGGCTCGGTGCCCGAGGGCCGAGCGGCCACGGCGTTACCCAGCGGTGGGAAACGGCCGTCTGGCATGAGTGCGCCGTTACCCGGGCCCGCCAGGTCGAAGATCACCACGTCGCTCTTCACTCCCGCATAGATCGTCGGGCTGCCGCCGGGCGTCCAGGTCTGGAGGCTCGCCTGATCGCGAGTGCGGGCCACGTCGAGCCCACCAAACGACTTCGGGGGCGTGGCCCGTAGGGCGGCCATGATCTCCTTCATGCGGCTCATGCCCGTGGCGCCTGGCAGCATCACATTGATCTGCCGCTCCACGTGGCAGCCGTGCTTCACGAACAGCTCGTCGAGCAGCTGGTGTGGCGTGCAGCCCGCCGCCTTGAGGGCCGCCGTCTGCTCAGCCATGAGCAGGGCAGCCACCGCGGCATCTTTGTCGCGGACATGCGTGCCTGCCACGTAGCCGTGCGACTCCTCCGTACCAAACACGAATCGCTCCGGCCCGTGCACATCCACCGCGGAGCAGATCCACTTGAAGCCCACGAGCTGGGTGTCATCGACCGTGAGGCCGTGCGACTCGGCGATCCGCCGCACGAGGCCGCTGGTCACGATCGTGGTCACCACGTAGTCGCCGGGCCGGGCCTCGCCACGGGCCTTGCGGCCGTGGATCGCCTGCTCGCAGAGGATCGCGCAGAGCTGGTTGCCGGTGAACGTGGCCCAGGCGGCGCCGGGCACGAGCGTGAGCGGGGTGGCCGCGCCGAGCCGGTCGCAGTCGGGGTCGCTTGCCATCACGAGATCGTCACCCCGGGCCTTCGCCTCCTCGATTGGCCCCGTGAGCACTGCCGGGTTTTCGGGATTGGCCACGTGACCGGGCACGTTGGGAAAGTCGCCGTCGGGTTGCTCGTGCGGGCCGTAGAGCCGTAGCCGTTCGAAGCCGGCACCCGCGAGCACGGGCACGACGGCCGTCGCCCCGACGCCGTGGAGCGGGGTGTAGAGGATCGAGATGTCGCGCGGACCTGGGGCCGACTGCAGGAGAACCGCCTTCACGAAGGCCGCATCAACCTCCTCCTCGACAAACACCACGCGGCCCTGGGCCACGCCCTCGTCGAATGGCTGCCGCTCGACCGCGTCCACCTGCATCACGCGGTCGATGATCCCCTTGTCGTGCGGCGGAAGCACCTGCACGCCGCCGGCCCAGTAGACCTTCACGGCGTTGTCGGAGGGCGGGTTGTGACTCGCCGTCACCATGATGCCGCAGATGCTGTTGGTGTGGCGCACCGCGAAGGAGAGCTCTGGCGTGCTCCGCACGCCCCGCAGGAAGAACACCTTGAAGCCCGCGGCGAGCAGCACCTCGGTGCAGAGCTTCGCGAAGTGGTCGGAGCGGTGGCGGGTGTCGTGGGCGATGGCGCAGGTGGGCGTCTGGCCGGGGGTGAGCGTACTCCGCACGTAGTCGGCGAGGCCCTGGGCGCTCTCGCCGATCGTGCGGTCGTTGATGGCGTTGGACCCGACGGGATACATCGTGCCGCGACGGCCACCGGTGCCGAAGGGGATCACCGTCCAGAAGGCGTCATCGAGCTCCTTCCAGAGGCCCTTGTCGATCCGAGCGGCGAGTTCGCCGGCGAACTCGCCATAGCGGGGCTGCGTGAGCCAGTCGCGCATCGTGGTCGCGGAGTGTTCGGTGATCGTGCCCGCGGCCCGGGCGCTGGCGATGGAGTCGAGGAGGCGGGCGACGTCGGTGGCGGACGGCTGGGCCATGGCAGTTCTCCGGGGCGGGGGCAGGCGGGAGAGACGGAACGCGAGTCGGACTTTTATACTGCGGCCCGTATGAGCCACCCAGCCACCCGCGACGAACCGTTGATCGTGAGCGTCTCGGGCCTCCGCGGCGTGGTCGGCGCCACGCTCACGCCCGAGGTCGCGGCTCGATACGTCCATGCCTTCGCCGCCACGCTGCCACCGGGGCCAGTCGTCGTCGGTCGCGACGGCCGCCAGAGCGGGCCGATGCTCGCCGCCGCCATCGCCGACCACCTCACGGCCCTCGGTCGCGATGTGATCGACTGCGGCGCCGCCGCCACGCCCACGATCGGGGTGGTGGTCCGCGATCGCGCCGCGGCGGGGGGCGTGCAGATCTCCGCCAGCCACAACCCTGCCCGCTACAACGGGCTGAAGCTCTTTTCGGCAGCGGGCCGCGTGCTCACGGCCGACGCGGGCCGTGCAGTACTCGCGACGTATGAGTCGCTGCCGCCAGGCATGCCGCCCACACCGACTGGCGGGCCGCGGGGCCGCGTGATCGAGCACGACGGGGCGCCGGCGCACGTCGCCCTCGTCGCGGCCTGCGTGGATGTCGAGGCAATCCGGCGCCGTCGGCCGAAGGTCTGGCTCGACAGCGGCCACGGCGCCGGCAGTCGCGCTGCGCGACCACTGCTCGAACACCTTGGCTGCGAGGTCGTGATCGAGGGTGGCACGCCCGACGGCCTCTTCGAGCACGAGCCCGAGCCCACGGCCTTGAACCTCGCGGGGCTGCTGCCAAAGATCGCGGCCTGCGGTGCCGACGTCGGCTTCTTCCAGGATCCCGACGCCGACCGGCTCGCGATCGCCACGGCGGCTGGTCGCTACATTGGCGAGGAGGCGACGCTTGCCCTGGCCGTCGAGGCGGTTCTGGCGAGGAGCCCGGGGCCCGTCGTCGTCAATTGCTCGACGAGCGGGATGACCGCCGCGATCGCGCGGCGGCTCGGCGTGCCGTGCCACGTGTCGAAGGTGGGCGAAGCCAATGTCGTCGATGAGATGCTCGCCCGAGGTGCTGTGCTCGGCGGCGAGGGCAACGGCGGTGTCATCGACCCCCGCGTGGTCCTCGTCCGCGACAGTTTCATCGCGATGGCCCTCGTGCTCGAACGGCTCGCAGTCGAGGCGACCACGGTCGAACGGCTGGCCGCTGCGCTTCCAGCGATGGTGATGAAGAAGACCAAGATCGACCTGTCGCCCGAACTCCGCGGAGCGGGCCTAGCGGCTGGTCTGGCCCGGATCGAGGCGGCGTTTCCGGAATCGTCGGCGAGCCGGCTCGACGGGTTGCGGCTCGACTGGCCCGGGGGCTGGCTGCTCGTCCGCGCGAGCAACACCGAGCCGATCGTCCGGATCGTCGCTGAGGCCGGCGACGACGCGGCCGTCGATGCAGCGATCTCCCGGGCCGCGACCGCGCTTGGCTGAATGAGTCTGCCGCGGGGTCAGGTCGAGTTGCGAACGACCTTGCGGTCGCGGAGATCCTCGGAGAGCAGCCGGATCTGCTCGCGGAGTTCGCGAACCACGCCGATCGGCTGGGCGTGGATCCGGCAGCGGGGGAGCGTGACGTCGCTCGACCAGATCACGATCGACCCGAGGCTGCACACCCGTTGCAGGAGCGGCTGGCGCACGTGGATGTCCTTGATCCGGTAGAGTTCGACATCGTCTACCTCGAGCGAGAGAATGCCGTGCGTCACCCGAAGCCGCTCGGTGGTCAGTTCGTAGGTGGTATGCCGTACGAGCGCCTGCTTCCAGGCGGCCCAGATGGGCGGCACCGCCATCGCCACGAGGAGGCCCGCGATCGTCAGCGGCCCGCGGCCACGCTCCATCGCCAGGTAAAGCAGCGGTGTGAGTCCGATCATGCAGGCCGCGGCAAACGCCCAGTAGCCGCGGATGACCCGCTCCGATGGCCGGCCAATCCAGAGCAGGGATTCGCCCCCGGCAAGGTTTGCCGCCACCGAGAGGGCCACCCGGGGTTGGTCCTTCTCGCTTGCCACCCGTGCGAGTTCCGCCGCCGCCAGCGGCTGGAGGCTGGAGGCTATGGCGTCGGCTTTCGTGATCGGTTCCTCGCTCATGAATGCCCTCTCAAACACTCTAGCACGCTCCGCTGCGGCGGGGTCGGGTTGTGCCGGTGGTGCGGGTCGCCCGCAGGCCGGACTGCACGCCGGGGCCGTTTCGCGGCTATTCTGTCGCCGTCCGGCCTGTCGCCGATCCCCCCGCGAGCGTGTCACGATCGCATGCAGCCACTGATCGGACAGTCCGACCCCGCTTCACCGTCCGACGAGGATCTTGCGGCCCAGGCCGCCCGCGAGGGATCCGACGGCATCGCGTTCACGATGCTCATGGATCGCTTTCGCGAGCGGGTGTGGCGGGTGTGCTGGCGGCTGATGGGCACGGAGCACGACGCCGAGGATGCGGCTCAGGAGGTGTTCGTCCGGCTGTTTTTCGAGCGGGGCAAGTTCGCCGGTCGCAGCCGCTACTCCACCTGGCTGCACGGCGTGGCGATCCGCACCTGCCTGACACTTCGGCGGTCGCGGTCCCGCCGCCGCCGCCGTGAGTCGCCGGAATCAGGGGAGGCCGGCCTTGCCGAGACGCACGCCGATCCGCAGGCGTCGCCCACCGTCGCCGTCGATGCGGCGCACGACGCGCAGAAACTCCTTGAGCATCTCGACGAAGAGGACCGGGCGCTCGTCCTGATGCGGTTCGCGGAAAACCACGACTACGAGGAACTTGCCGAGATGTTCGGCACCACGTCGGGTGCGCTGCGGATGCGGATCAGCAGGATTCGTGAGAAACTTTCCTCGAAGGCGGGCAGGATCCTGGGGGAATGACGCTGTGGGCTGGCGAGCCTCCGCCCGCAAAGTCTTCCAGGTGGCGTTGTGGGCCGCGAAATGCCCCGCGGAAAAAACCGTGTGACACGGCGGCCGGCAGCGGCAACTCACCTTCTGACGCGAGGATGGCGGCGGCACGGGGCCGACGCCGGGGCTCGCGAAAGGCAGCGCGGAGGCGTGCCATGGATGTGCTCGACCAGTTGGCCGACGTGGCGGTGCCGCCCGTGCCGGCACAGCGGTCCTTCACGGCGGGGGTGAGGCGGAAACTCAATCCGCGGCTCCTGGCGGTGCACGTCATCGAGTTCGCCCTCGGCGCGACGGCATGGGCTGTGATCCACATGGCGGCGGCGCTGGGGGCGGCGGTGCAGTACACGGTGACGGGCACCTGGCCGCGCGGCCAGGAACCTGGGGAGACGCGCGGCGACGCGCGGTGAGACAAGACACACGCCGGCACGGCTGCCGGCGCGACGGGTTGGGTTGCGGGCCAACGAACCAATTCCCGCAGGGGTCGCCACGGAGGTCCATGAGGGGCGCCGCGGCAACGGAGGACGATGCAATGACAGACTTTGTGGTGCTCGGACAGACGGCGGCGGAAACTGCTCGCGAGACGGTGAACGTGTCGCGGCAGGCGCTGGTGGATAGCTTCACCCAGGCCTGGACGCAGGTGATCATGATCGCCCCCAAGCTGGTGGCGATGGTGGCGGTGCTTGTGGTGGGCTACGTGTTGGCCCGTTGGGTCGGCGGCCTGATCGCCGTGATCAGCGAGAAGATCGGCCTGCAGACGGCGGCTGAGAAGAGCGGTCTGGCCCAGAGCATGCACGACGTTGGTATTCGGAGGCCGGTGCCCGCGATCGTCGGCGGCCTGACGTTCTGGCTCCTGATGAGCGTGTTCGTGATGGCGGCCTTCAGCATCCTCGGCCTCGAGAGCGTCTCGCTTGCGATGAAGGAGGTGGTGAACTACATCCCGAAGGTGCTCGTGGCGACGGTGGTGGTGGTCGTGGGCCTGCTCGCGGCGACGTTCGTTCGCGGCGTGGTGGCGACGAGTGCGGACCGCGTGGGGCTGACCTACGCCGAGTACCTCGCCGGCGGCTGCTACTGGGTGCTCTCGATCCTCACCTTCATCGCGGCCTTCAACCAGCTCGGCATCCAGTTCGCCCTGCTCGAGAAGCTGATCTTGATCGGATCGGCCGGGCTCGCGGCGGGCTTCGCCCTGGCGTTCGGGCTCGGTGGTCGCGACGTGATGTCGGGCATCCTCTCGGGCTACTACGTTCGCCAGCGTCTCCAGGCGGGAGACACGGTGAGCGTGGCCGGTTTGGAGGGAACGGTTCGTGAGGTTGGCCCAGTGGCCACGATCATCGAGACCCGCGACGACGGCCGGCTGTCGCGGCATTCGATCCCCAACTCGCGGATGCTCCAAGAGGCGGTGCGGTGAGCCGCTGAACGATTCCCCCGCGACCGTGCCTCCAAGTCGGCCGGCGCGAACGAGAGCGTGACCGGCCCAGCAGGGGCCCACGCACGACACGAACGGGCCCGCGGTGCGAAAGTGCCGCGGGCCCGCAGTGCTTTTCAACTCCGTGGCCGATCACCTATGCTGCCCGGGTATGAAACCAACACTTCTCATCCTTGCCGCTGGCATGGGCAGCCGTTACGGCGGACTGAAGCAGATCGACCCGATGGGCCCGTCGGGTGAGACGATTCTCGATTACTCCGTGTTCGACGCCGTCCGGGCCGGATTCGGCAAGGTGGTGTTCGTGATCCGGCCCGACTTCGAGCGAGACTTCCGCGAGCGGGTGATGAGCCGGTTCAACGGTCGGATCGCGACCGACTGCGTGTTTCAGACGCTCGACATGCTGCCGGCAGGGTTCTCCATCCCTGAGGGGCGTTCGAAGCCCTGGGGCACGACGCACGCCGTGCTCTGCAGTCGCGCGGCCGTCCATGAGCCGTTCGCCATGATCAATGCCGATGACTTCTACGGCCGCGACTCGTTTGCCGTGCTTGGGCGGCGGCTTACGTCTCTGCAGGTCGAGTCGTCGGACTACTGCATGGTCGGCTTTACGCTTGAGAACACGCTTTCCGAGCACGGCACCGTCGCCCGGGGCGTCTGCCGCACCGACGACAGGGGGTTTCTCACCGACATCCGCGAACTGCTTCAGGTGCGACGGACGGCCGACGGCGCGGAGGACACGGGGGCGGGGGGTGTCACGAGGCTCACGGGCAAGGAGCCGGTATCGATGAACATGTGGGGCTTCACGCCGTACGTGTTTTCGCAACTCGACGAGTCATTTCGCGTGTTTCTGGCCGCTCACGGCGGCGAACCCAAGAGCGAGTGCTACATCCCGATGACGGTTGGCGATCTCGTGAAGGACCGACGGGCGACGTGCGAAGTGCTTCGGACCACGTCGAGCTGGTTTGGCGCGACGTACGTCGAGGATAAGCCGATCGTGCAGCGGAGCATCCGGGCACTCGTGGAGGCGGGCGACTATCCGGCCAACCTCTGGGACTGACCTGCCACGGGGCGGACGCCGAAACTACTGCCGAATCAGGACCTTCGAGCCCGGGCCCAGGATGTCGATCAGCTCGGCCAGGTCGCGGACCGACACCACGAGGCTGGTTGCCGGCGAGGTGTCGCTCGCCATTCCGGGGTCTTCGACGGCTTCGATTACGAGGCCGTCGGCGAGCACGATTGACGGCTTCGCCAAGGGGTCGGTCATCGCGGCGGCCGCGATCTGGACGTCGCGGCTGGGGCTGCGGCGGACTTCGGCGACCGGGATCGAACTGCCGACGCGGGCCAGGAACTGTCGGCCCACGACCACCGGGAAGCTGCCCGCATAGTTGCCGCCGAGTTGCAGGCTGATCCGTCGCCGCGACACGCTTACCACGGCGTCGAACGAACCGCGAATCACCTTGAGGTGTTCACCCGGCACGAGCCGTTGCGGATCCTCGACCCCGTTGATCTTGGCAAGCAGTTGCCACGACACCCCCAGCGGCAGTGCGATCCCCGGAAGCGTCTCGCTGGCCGCGACGATATGCGGCGGCTGGAGCAGATCCTGCTGCGAGTAGATGACCGTGCCAGCGAGTTGGCCGAGCAGATCCTCGAGCCGTTGGCTCTCCTCGAGACCGAGCGAAGGATCGTCGTACCAGATCGAGAGCGCGGCCAGCGCCTCGGCGTAGCGGCCCGCCGCAAGTTTCTCGTGGGCGTCGGCCCAGGCCGTCGCAAAGGCGGCCGAAGAGCCGGTCGCAGCCGACGACGTCGGCGGCGCGACGCCGCCAGGAAGGGGCGACATGGGCGCGGGTGGCGTGTTGGAGAGCGTCGCGTAGCGGTCGGGTCGCTCGGCGGCTGCGGGAATCGGCGGCGATGCGAGTGAATCCTGGGCCGGTGGTGGTGCTGATTCGGCGGTCAGATAGGTGGGAGCAGTCGGCGGCGTCTGGGTGGTTTCGATCGCAGCCGCTCCGATGGCGGCCCCGGCGCCGGCAGCGACTGCCGCGATCGCGGCGGGTTGCAGGCCAGCAGCCGGAGGTTCGGCGGGCATCGCGGGAGGCGGTGACGTCGGCATGACAGGTGGAGATGGGATGGCCGTCGCGAAGGGGGCTGCCGGCGCCGCTGGCGGTGCGCTGACGACGGCTGCGGGTGCGGGCGGGAACGCCGGCAGAGCGGTCGGTGCGGCCGGGATGCCAGGCGCGGGAGCCGGTATGGCGACCGGAACGGGTCCAGACGCAGTAGTGGCCAGCGGCAGCTGTCCGGAGGTGACGGGCGGGTTGACCGGGGCTGCCGTCATGGCGGCAGAGGCTGGCGGTGTCGCGATGTCGACGGCGGGTGGCGCGAACGGCGGCGCCTCTGCCGCGGCACCATCGGTCGTCGATGGGCCCTTCTGCACGACCGAATAGGCGCCGTAGAGAATCGTGCCGAACAGCACGAGCACCACGAGCGGCTTGAGAGCCTCCATCGAGTCGGAATCCCTGTCCGAACGGCTGGAATGCCTGGGGCGGCTGGCCATGAAACTGCTTCCTCGGGGTGCGATGCCAGCACGTGAATGCAGGCACCGGCCATCGCCGCCGGCGGGCAGGCTGGGGCGCAGGCTCTGGGATGGTAGAAACCGCTCCGCCCCCCCGCCAGATCGCTTCGCCCGGCAGAAACCTGCCTGCGGCCGCCATGTGGCGTGGCCCCAGTTCGCCGGGGCCACGTATATTCAGGCTGTGCCCAAGCGCAACTTCATCCTCTTTGTCGTGATCTGCCTCTCCTGTCTCGCGGCCTACGCAGCCCGGGAGCAGGCCGCGCCTGGCCGCCGTTTTGGGGAGGTGCTGTCGCTCGTCGAGTCGTCGTATTTCGAACGGATCGACCGTGATCACTTCTTCGACGCTGCCGTCGACGCGGCCCTCGGCGACCTCGATGAGCATTCCGCCTACATCCGCGGCGATGTCCGCACGGACCTGGAGGCTGCGCTCGATCAGAAGTTTGGCGGTGTCGGTCTCGAACTCACGATCGACGAGCGGCTCGGTCTTCCGGTCGTCGCGTCGCCCGTAGTGGGTTCGCCCGCGTGGCAGGCTGGTGTCAGGGTTGGAGACCGCATCGAAGCGGTCGACGACGAGCCCACAGCAGGCGTGCCGCTCCGCGACATCGTGGCTCGCCTGCGTGGTCCATTGGGTGAGAAGGTGGTCATCCGGGTGGCTACTCCGGCCGCCGAAGTGGCGGCCACGCTCGATCCCGGCGCCACTGCCCGACCTGAGGTCGAGCGACGCGATGTCATTCTTGTCCGCGAGATGATCGAAACGCAGAGCGTTCTCGGAGATCGCCGCACGCCGTTAGGAGGCTGGGAGTGGATGCTCGAGGGGGTGCCCGGTGTGGGATTCGTGCGGATCGTGTCGTTCGGTGAACGAACCGCTGCAGAACTCGCGACGGCGATCGATGAGATCGCCGCGACGGAAGATGTTCGTGGCCTCGTGATCGATGTTCGCGGCAATCCGGGTGGATTGCTGACAGCGGCCGTGGACGTTTGCGATCTCTTTCTCGACGAGGGAGTCATCGTGCACACTCGCAGTCGGCGGTTCAGCGACGCCGACGCTGCGGCCACCCTCGATGCCCGCCGGGCGACGGTAGGCGCGAAGCTTTCGGCAGTGCCGATGGTGGTGCTCGTCGACGGGCTCACCGCCAGCGCCGCGGAAATCGTCGCCGCCTGCCTCCAGGATGCGGGCCGCGCGAGGGTCGTCGGTAATCGCACGTTTGGCAAGGGAACCGTGCAGTCGATCATCCCGCTCTCCGATGACCGAGGCTTGCTCAAACTCACCACGTCGGAGTATCTCCGGCCAAGTCGGGCGGCCATTCACCGCCATTCAGGTGACGGTGACGACGTCGTCTGGGGCGTGTTGCCCGACGTCGGGTATGAGGTCTCGCTCACCGCAGAAGTGATCGCGAGGGTGGCCTCGTGGCGGCGGTTGCGGGATGCGGCGGGGAGGGTGCCCGACGCCTTCGTTGCCCGAGGCCTGCCGCGGGATGTCGATCCGATCCTCGCCCGCGGGCTGGAGGCTCTAGGCGTCAATCTCGGCGGCCAGGAAGAAGCTTCCCGCAACGACGACCATTCCGCCGCTGCCGGCGAGTGATCGTGCCGACCGCAGTGCTGCCGCGGGGCTGGCCGCCTCCTGTGGCGCAGGAAGCCCGGCCGATCGGCATGCGGCCCGCAGTCTGTCGATCGGCGCGGCCCGCGGGTTTTTCAGGTAGCGGGTGATGACCACGTGGTCGAAGAACCCGCGCACGGTGCCGAGCATCTTCTCGATCTGCTTGTCGGCACTGGCGGCGAACACGAGCACCCGCGAGCGATGGCGACCAAGCACCGGGCGAATCGTCTCGACGAGCGACTCCATCGAGGCCACGTTGTGGGCCGCATCGACGATGACGAGCGGTCGGCGGCCCACCGTTTCGATGCGGGCCGGGAGCGTGGCCCGCGCCAGGCCGCGGGCGATTGCCTCGTCGGTCACGCGTATGCCCCGGTCGCGGAGTTGCTCCACAGCCGCGACAGCGAGTGCGGCGTTCTCCACCTGGTGGTGGCCTGCGAGCGCGATCGTGTAGGTGATGGTCGGGCCATCGGCAGGCATGCGCAGGTCAAACCTGCCTCCTGAAAGGGTGTCACCGCTTGGCCGCGCGTTGTGGTGATGCACGATAAAGTCGTGGCCGAGTTGTAGCAGCCGCGCCCGGCGACGGGCGGCGATCGCTGCGATCGTGCGACGGGCCGACGGCTGAGTGGCGCCGCACACCACCGGACAACCCCGCTTGATGATCCCCGCTTTCTCCGTCGCGATTCTCGGGATGGTGGGTCCGAGGAGCTTCATATGATCGAGGCTGATGCTCGTGATGACCGTGACGAGCGGCTGGCAGATGTTTGTGGCGTCGAGCCGGCCCCCCAGTCCGGTTTCGAGAACGGCGACGTTTACGCCGACGTGGGCAAAGTGTACGAAGGCTGCCGCGGTCATCGCCTCAAACCAGGTCGGGCCGCGGCGGCCAGTCCTGGCGGCAACTCGATCCATGGCGTCGACGATCGGGATCACCTGCTCGAAGGCGGCGACGAACTCACGGGAGGAGATCGACTCGCCGTTCACGGCGATCCGTTCCTCGACGGCGTGCACGTGGGGCGAGAGATATCGTCCCACACGGTGCCCCGACTCCTCGAGAATCGAGGCCAGCATCGTCACGGTTGAGCCTTTCCCCTTCGTGCCCGCCACATGGGCCACGGCAGGGCGGAGGTGGGGATTGCCCAGATCACGAAGCAGTCGCCGCATCCGCCCCAGTCCGAAGGTCGCGGACGTGTTACCGGAGGCAGGCACCCGCTCGTAGTTGGTCCTGGCGTCGAGCCAGGCGATCACGCGGCCGCGGTCGCGGTCGACGGTGCGTCGGTGGGGCGACGGTCGCTTTCGCATCTTGCGCAGGTGCCCGTGGCGGGCGTTTCCGGGCCGTGTGATGGGTCTTCGGGCGGTTACGCGGGAGGAATGGAGAGTCTAGTCAGGAGGTTGATCGGATGGGTGGGAAACAGGGATTGACGGTATCCGGCCAGTATTTGACTCTCCGCCTCCCCGGTTGCCACCCGGCCGCGATCTCCGCGGCGTGGGGGTCGCCGCGTTCGCCGCCATGTGCCATGCGACCACGTTCTGTCATCCGCCGCTCCGTCGCGACCCTGGCTATCTTGCTTTGGGCGGCCATCGGCCTCGGTGGCTGGGGCAGCGCACAAGACCCCGACTTCCACGCGGCGTCGGTAAGCGATGCCGGCCCTACCGTCGCCTCGCCATCGCCCATGTACGTCGCCGATCCGATCGCCGGCGACACGTTTGCTGCGATGCCGGTCGGCGTTGGGGATGGCCTTGCGAAGGCTTGGCCCAGGTGGTTTGCCGGTGCCAGCGGGCTGGTGATGACTCGAACGCTGCCGGCGGGGACCGCCACGATGCAGCCGCTGGGGGGCGTGCAACTTGGCACCGGTGACACCGGTGCCAACTGGCCCGGGGGCGTGGACCTTCATCTGGGCCGTTGGTTCGGCATGCGGCAGCAGCACGCCGTCGAGTTCATCTACTGGGGCGTCTACGGTTTGGGCGGCTCGGCAGATGTTGCGGCGTCGAGCGGCATCGACGCCATCCCGCAGGCTCCCGGTGTCACGGTGGCGGGGCAACCGTCATCAGTGTTTCTATCGAACCTCGACGGTCAGCAGATCAGCCGCTCCGATGTCATCAGCGACATCGAGATCAACTGGGTTTATTCGTTGTGGGAGCGACCCGAGTTCCTGCCCCGCGAGCGGAACGTGAACGTGATGTGGCTGGCTGGATTCCGGTTCTTCCAGGTGGGCGATAACCTCTCGCTCCAGAACAACCCGAGCGACTCGTCGCTCGGTGATCTCGATTTCAACGTGGCCGCGAACAACAACATCTACGGCGGGCAGGTGGGAGCAAAGTTCGACTGGCGATTCCTGCCGGTCATACGGCTGAACATCGTTCCGAAGTTCATGATCGGTGGCAACTCGATCACCAACACCAGTGCCCTGATGCAGCCGGACGGTGCCTACGGTACCTTTACCGCCGACGGCAGCCCGGCGAAGGTTCACTCCACGCTCGGGGTGTTTTCGTGGCTCGGCTCCGTGGATACGGGGCTCGCCTGGGATGTGACCGATCACTGGACCCTGAGCCTGGGATACCGTGTGGTCGGTGTGGGCAACATTGCCCAGGCGGACGGTCAGTGGCCCACGTCGATTACGTCCCCCGACTCGCTCTCCGGGATTGCGGCCGGATCGAGCACGGTCGTGCATGGTGGATTTGCAGGCTTCGAGGGGCGATACTAAAGGGCATGAACGAGCCGAAGCCGTCGCAGAGTGCCGTTGATCTTGCCGCCAAGAAGTGCGTGCCCTGCGAAGGGGGCGTGCCCAGGTACTCCACCGCTGAGGCGGAGGCCCAGATGGCGGCGCTGCCTGATTGGCGGCTGACGCACGACGCCACGCGGATTCGCCGCGACTGGAAGTTGCCTGACTTCCGTGCGGCGATCAAGATGATCAACAACGTCGCTGCGCTCGCGGAACGGGAACAGCATCACCCCGACCTGCACCTCGAAGGCTACCGCAAGGTCTGGATCGAGATCTTCACCCACGCCGTCGGCGGTCTGTCGGAGAACGATTTCGTGCTCGCCGCGAAGATCGACGCCGTCACGCCGCGGTGATCACGACTCCGCCTCGGATAGCCATTTCCAGACATCGACCGGGCGATCCTCCGCCAGTTCATGGAGCAGGTCGCCGGCCACTGACCGGGCGCGGAGCATGCCGCGGTGTTCGGCTCGGAGGAACCGCTGGTCGGCGAGCCGGTCGAGGAAGGCGAGCAGGGGGTCGAAGAATCCCGCCACATTGAGCAGCCCGAATGGTTTGTGGTGGATGCCGAGCTGGCCCCAGGTCCAGATCTCGAAGAATTCCTCGAGCGTTCCGATGCCTCCCGGCAGGGCGATGAAGCCGTCGGCGAGTTCGGCCATGGTCGCCTTTCGCTCGTGCATCGACGCCACCACGCGGAGGTCACTGAGGCCGAGGTGGGCCACTTCTTTCTCGAGGAGTGATCGGGGGATCACTCCGATCACCTCGCCGCCGTGCGCGAGCGCAGCGTCGGCAACTGCTCCCATCAAGCCAATTCGGCCCCCTCCGTAGACAAGCCGACGGCCTTGGTGTGCAAGCAGGCGGCCAACCTCCTCGGCGGCGGCGAGGAAGCCATGGTCGACGCCAGGGCTGGAGCCACAGAAGACGCAAAGCGAGTTGAGTTTCGGCATGCGGCACCGTGCGGGGATTCGAGCCTGAGACTGGACCTTTGGAGAGCAGAGTCGCGGTGAGCCTCAGTGGACGTCAACCGAGGCCGCCCATTGCTGGTAGAGAGTCATGAGTTTCAAGGCTGCCGGGGGGGGCTGCGGGCTCGGGTTCCTGTTGAACCGCCGGTCGCAAGGCTCTTCGCTGCTGCTCGGCGAGGGCGTGCCGTGCACGGGAAAGAAGACCCGGATCGCGACGTTCTGAAGCCACCTGGGCGAGAGCCGTCAGGGCACGTGAGTCATAAGGCTGAAGACCAAGTTGGTGTGCGGCGACGCGACGCACGCGCGGGCTCGGATCATTCGTCATGCGATCGATCAACGCTCCTGTCACATCGATTCTCAGTGGACTCGCCTTGCACTGCTGGCATCCGATCGCGTGGACGGCGTGGCGGCGAACGAGAGGTGAGGTGTCATGCAACGCTGCGAGCAGCGCGGCATGGCAGCGGTCGTCGGCCAGGTGATCGAGAAGAGCCACACACCCTGCGCGAACCCGCGGCCGACGGTGGGAAACGCCAGCCACAAGAAGGTCGATGGCATCAGAACCCTTGGCGAAGAGGGTTTTCGATGCCCGTTCACGGACGTCCCAGAGTTTGGAGTCCAGTGCGGAAAGTTCGTCGGTCGTATCGGGAGTCATGCTTCTCCGCATCGCTGAGCGGATGAGACGCTCTGCGAATGTCGCTGGTCATGGCAGCGATCACATGAGAGGATTCATCAGCGTACGCGAGAACGGGTATGAGGCCAAGGTGATTCGCGGCATTCGTATTGCGCGTGCTGAGCAGCGGCTGTTGACGGCGGTTGAAAACGGCGGCGCGGGGCGGTCGAAGACGGTGCCCTTGTGATAGTCGCCACCAAGTAGAGCCTTGGGATTCAGCTTGGCGAGAGCGTCTATGATCGCCGTGATCTCGGCGTGAAAGACGTCGAAGCCAGTGAGTGACCGGCTCGGAGCCAACCAGTTCACCATACCGACGTGGACGTATCGTGAATCCGCTGAAACGGGTGGTTCTTCCCGCTCCCAAGCGAGGTCACGTGGGCGGACGGCGATTGACCCCCATCGGGAGTCCATCAGTTGCGCTGCCCAGGCCTGACCGGCTCGCCTTCCGCATCTTTCACAAGCCATTGGCCGCCTTTTTTGTGCAGCAAAACCTTCACGCCTACCAGAACGGTGCCCGGTGTGCCCTTATCAATAACGTTGCCGGACACCCGCACGATGAGGTTGGCAACGGCCTCCGGCGGTCTTCTTTCGGCCTCCACAGCAATATCGGCGCTCGTAATCGCTACTTCGGTTGGCCGCACCTGCTTCAGCACCTCCTCAGCTTCTGCACGTAGCGGGCGAAGGTCTGGATCGAGGGCGGCCAGGATTGTCCCCACGTCCTGCTTCTCTGCCGCGAGGGCTAACCGAGGGAATATCGCCTGCAGATGCTCGCGGTCGGTCTCAACGAGGAAGTCTGCAACGAAGGCACCGAGGCCCGCGATTCCAAGAAGGGCGGCCGCCGCGAGCAGCCATCGTGATTGCACGCGCAGCCAGATGAATAAGACTCCGATGGTCCCGAAACCGCAGGTGACAAGGAGCGGAAGTGAGGATTCTAATGGCATAGGGCATCACTGGTCGGCTACGGCACGCGACCAAAGGATTATCCGCGACGCGATGTTGACGTACGGGAAGCGGCGGATGCGGAGGGATCGTACCCCATAAGCATGGACGCCAACCCACTCAGGATTTCGCTGTATCCGTGCGAGGGGCTCGGAATACTCGACGACAAAGTCCCAGCCGAGCCCAGCGAACCGGTCCTCGTACCACATACGCCCAGCATCGAGGTCCGCGACGACTTCGGGGCGATGCCGAAGTACAAACAGTATCGACTATCACGCAGGCGATCGAGAACCTCGTCCCAGCATTACGACGCGACGTTCCACGATATCCAATAGCTCTTCCGGAAGGTCGCCAAGCTTTCGCATCAGCTTCACGGTTGGATACGTTCCGATACCCTGCACATCGAACGCGCCATTCTTCAGCCTCCCAATACTCGTTGGAATCTCAAACCGCGTTCCTCGTACGCTTGTTGTATGAGGAATGACCGTTTTCAATGCACGTTCATCGTCGAGGACCGGACCGCTGGGAACTAAAGCCGGATGCACCTTCGCTGCTTACCCCATATCTACGAGCCAGACCTCACCCCTTTTGGGATTCGCCATGACCGGCCTCCTCGGCGTCATACATGGCGAACACTGACTCACCGGCCGCCGTAAGTTCCTCATCCGAGAGCGGGCCGGCGTTTGCCTTGGAGATTCGAGCCAACTCGAGAAGAACTGCATATTGGTCGCTACGCGATAGGGCGGAGAACTTCTGTATCAGTTCGAAGGCGGCATCGCACATGCGTAGGTCCTCACGCCAGCAACAATACCGCACACAGAGACGGCACGCACACGGTATCAGCTTTCACGCGGCTAACGACACAGCTGATCAGCGGCGGACCAAACGGCTCGCCACGCCGCCGGACGCTGCCGCGAGTCAGCTCCAATACCTGGTTCGCCACGCCCCCGGGGTTTACCCCCGTGATTGCCAGGAAGAGGGATCCCGCGCGCCGTGGAGGACAGCCAGCACCTCGACACGATCTGCTGGCAGGATGAAGTAGACGAGATAGCGGAACTGCTTAAGCCTCGCGGCACACAAATCTTGCCAAACCTCCGGCGCCGCAGCGTTGGTAGCCAATCCCATCGGGGAATGTTGGCGATCAGCGGCCCGCGAACCATGGCTGAGCAATCATCCCCGACGATACCCGCGAGCCCTTTGCATCGTGTGGTTGGCCATTGCGACGGAGCAATGGGTCGTACTCCGCATGGCCTCCAAACCAAAATCGAGACGAACTCTCCATCACGCTCGATCGCTGGCGATCGATGGTGCAATCCTACGCGGACCGACCAAAGCCTTCCGATCCGCTTGAAATGCAGCGACGAATGCCGCGGATCCTGAAGCAGCAACGGATAGCCACAGTCCGCTAAGTGCTGAAGTTCGTCCGGCAAGGCCCGGTAGTGCCACCAGAAACGCGGGCTTGCTCGATGCTTCATCGATCGGTGCAGCGATCAGCGTCCAAGTCATTTACGGCTTCTTGGACCAGCCAATCAAGCCAACCTTCAGCATCATCAGCTGAGATCAGTTGATCCCACGCAGCGGCGTCAATCTCTGCGAACCAAGCACGAAAGGCGGCCATCTGATCAGGCGGCAGTTGCTGAATCGCGGCCTTGATTTCTTCTACGGTACTCATGGCCATCAGTATCCCGCACGAGCCCACTGCTGCCAACGGCTGGCATCAGAGCTAACGGCAATAGCCCTCGGCGAGGTCAGCTTCCGCATCAGAGGAAATGCTGACAATCATCGACCGAGCTGCATTAGGCGGGCTTTTGCGTCAGCCCAGGCCGACATCGTCGCGCGCCCATCCTCGAGGCGCCGCCTGCGATCCTCAAGAATCTCGCGGTGCCACTCCGGCGACTGCACATCATCGGGGTGGGCGCACAGGCTTTCACAAACGCTTTCGAGAAGGCGCACCTTTCCGGCGACAGAGATTGTTTCAATCGAGATATCCGTTGACATCCGGGCCTCCTCGAATGACTTCAGTATACCCGGTTGCCAGAACGGCAAAGCTTATCAGTGGCTCGCAAACAAGGGAGCATTCATGCCGACCGACTTCATCGCGAGCCCGCTGCATCGCCTGGTTCTGCGTCCCGTGAACTGCCGTCGTCGCTCCGTTGCTCTTTTGAATCTTCCGTGAGCATTCGAATCATTCGCCTCGCAAGAGGCTTCTTGACCTCACGGTGGCGAGGCACTGGCTAAGCGACGCCTGTGACTAGATTGCGATACCAATCATGCCTGCCACCATGCCTCACCAACACGCAACCGCTTGCCTCGAATGCCTTGATCAGATCGACACGCTTCATGGCATGTCGAGCTCACCAACCTTGCGAGCGCCTGGAATATTTCCGCCAGACAGATCGAGATAGAGATCCTTCAAGTGCTCGACCAAATCTTGCAAGGTCTCGCCTTGCGTCCAGTAATCCGGATATTCCTCCAGGTAGCCGAGCCACCAGTCGCCTTCTTGCCAGTGGACGTACTTAACCGAATGCATGGGACACCTCGCCAAACGTCGTGACGGAGATCGCCGACGGTTCAAGTTCACCGCGAAGTTAGCGTAGAAGGCCAGCCTAGGCCCCACGGCCGAGCCGCGGCATACTTGCGGCAGACGACGAAGCTGATCAGCGGCGGACCACAGACTCAGATTCACCGCTGGACGCAACCCGCCGTCTGATCCAGCGACTGGTTAGCTGGCCTTGGCCGAAACGCGCGGCGCTGGGGCTCCTCGAAGCAAGCCGTCGACGCTGAGATCCTCGTCTATCTCCGGCCAGTGGATGCCATACCCTCCACCAGCAATCACGCAACTTGATCGCTGCTGCGGCGTCGCGTGCAGAAGGCGCGGATACCAGGCCAGCGGAGCAGAGAGTGTCCGGCCGTCGGCCAACTCAGCGACGACGGAATCTTCGTTGCAACTGGCCCGCATGATTCGCTCACCCGGGTTCGCCATGGACTGCCTCCCACTCCTTCAGCAAATCATCGGCGTGATCCTCGATCAGCCGCTCGATGTCGCGCAACTCTGGAGCTCTAAAGCCGAGATTACTCGCCAAACTTACGGGTGACAACCAAAACTTGCACGACGCTTGGTCGCGGTCGATATGGACGTGCGCAGGCTCGTTGGACTCGTGCTATTAGAACTAGACGCGGTACGGGCCACTTCGCAGCACTGTGGGCATCGGGCGTCTCTGCTCTGACTACGGGTAGACGATGCGAAGCCAGCTATCGCTGGAGCTGATCAGCGGCGGACTACGGACACCGCTTTACAACTGGACTCCATCCGCCTTCTGATCCAGCGCCTGGTTAGGCCGAACGCTTCGCAAACGCTCGGACCGCTGCCTTCGGCACCTCAATCGGCACGAAGAAGGTGTCTGGGTAGAGGTAGTCCTCGCCCGACTCATCGACGACGCGGACAAGCCCTTGGGAGGCGGCTTCCGCATCCGCGACAAGGCGATACACCTTTCGCAGTTCCAGCGATGCGGGAACACCTGCATTGCGGATACAGATCGCAAAGCGAGCAGACTTTTGCACGGCTAGACCTTCACAAAACGCTTGAGTTTGAACTCTTTTCGCCCGATTCCTTGGGACTCGGACCAATGTACTTCGGCAAGACGCCGCGTGCCATTCGGAAGGCGGACCTCGGCTATTCCCTTGAGCTTCCGCCACCGAACACCGCCGTAGAGCTTGCGAAGCCGAACTCGCACTCGCACCGAGCGGCCAAGGGCGATGGGCTCAATGTCGTGAATCTCGCTAACGATCGTGAACCACATGGTGCCTGAACCTTGGACAGAGACTGCCTTGGCCTAACGACCCAGCTCAGCAGCGGCGGGGCACGCTGAGCTTGAACTCCCAGAAACGAATCATGCCCCGCTGTCTGCTGCAGCGCCTGGTTCGGCCTGACGTCATTGCAACGCGGCGATCGCTTCGCGCATTGCCGAGAGGACTTTTGCCACTTCTCGGGCCGGATCGTAATCCTTGCGGCCCATCGACAGGGTCTCGATCGGCACGAAGCCGCGATACCCGCCGTCGCGAATGATCGTCGTGAGTCTCTTGTAGTCCGTGAGTGGCGTTTTCAGGCTGCTGCCGAGCGTCTCCTTGATCTGCCAATTCACTGCGTGCGGCACCATCGCTGCGATCTCCGCATACGGGTCGTCCGTGAGATACTTGCCGGTGTCCACCAGGGCACCGCACCATTCGTGATCGACCCGTTTCAGCAGGCTGAGGTGCTCGGGGGCCGAGTTGAGAAAGTCGCCGTGGTTCTGTACGGCGACGATCACCCCAAACTTCTTCCCGTGCTCGGCGCATTCCCGCAGATCGTCGGCCATCCAGCGTTCGACCTCCTCGCGGGACGTCTGGCCGGAGACGTCCCGCCAATCCATGTTGTTATGCGGCCCGGCGAAGACGCGGATGACCGGTGCCCCGAGCCTCGCGGCGGCTTCGATCCACGCCTTCGTCAGGCGCACGCCGTCCGCGCGGACACCCTTGTCCTTGGTGGCGAAGTCGTTCTTCACGCCGGTGCCGCTGATGACAATGCCGCGATCGTGCGTGTACCGCTTCATGCGATTCACATACGTTTCATGCGGAACCCTCGGATAGCCGGGGAAGAAGTAACCAGTCAGGTCCACAGCCTCGATGTCGTGGCGTGCACAAAAATCGCAGACGCCGAAGAGGTCAATCCCTTTCGACGGGTCGGACTGGCTAGCGGTGAGCGGTTCGAGGAACGAGTAGGCGTTCAGCGTCGGCGTCAGCTTGCCTTTCCCCACCCGGCGGATTGGCGTCTGCGCGGCGACCGGCGATGCCGCCGCCAGCAGGGCGGAAGCGGTGAGGCGAAGAAAGCCGCGACGGGCGGGGTTAATCGACATAGCATTCCCTACAAGGCTTGAATCCCGGAGGTCCGCAAACGCCCTCCGCGACCGAACGATGGCGATCAATGGCTTGCGACCATGGGCTGTCCATGCCCCCAGACACTATCGCGAGTCCATTGCATCGCTTGGTTCCACGCCGGGTACTTTATCGGCCCATCACAAGGTCGATACCGGAGAAGATGGCTTCCATCTGTCGCCTTGGGATTTTGCCGACTCGCTCGGTCAACTGCCGTTTGTCGACGGTCACAAGTTGCGACACATTCGCGATGGAATCGCGGTCTAATCCAGTGTGCTTCGCATTGAGAAGCACATTGCCCGGGGCGACAGACCAGCGAAGGTTGCTTGTCAGAGCGACGCACACGACCGTCGCAATCTGGCTTTGGTTCAGCGGATCCGACTGCACCACGACCACCGGCCGACGATAGCCCGGGGCTGAGCCTATGGGTTCAGCCAGGTCGGCCCACCAAACCTCGCACTGGGCGATTACCATTCGACCCGCTGCAGCGATTGCTGGGCAGCTGCCTGGACAAAAGCGTCGGCCTCACCGCCCGCCTCTCGAACAGCCTGATCCATAAGCGACGTGACTCGGTCATCATCATGTCGGGCGACGAACTCCGCGAGGGCCCGAGCGTAGAGTTGGCTGCGGGAAGTACGGAGCCGAGACGCTAGTCGCTCGGCATCCTCGAATACGTCGTCAGGGATCGAAACGGCGGTTTTCATACCGCAAGTATAACCACCCAATGGTCGCGAGTCAATGCCCGTGGAACGCCCGCGATCAGCAGATCGCAGCCAACGGATTATCCACGCCGCAGGACGTTATCGCGATTCTGCTGCATCGCTTGGTTCGGCCTGCTCGGGCTTTCACTCGCGGCTCTGCCACACAGCAGCGTCACGGTTGCCCTGGACCACGGCCAACACCTCAAGACGATCTGCGTGGACACGGTAATAGACGACATAGGTGAAGCGCCGCAGTCGTGCCGCACGCACGTTCCGCCAGACGATGCCATGTATCTCGGGCATACCTGAAATCCGAAGCAGGACATCTTGAACTTGAATCAAGAAGGCCTGCCCCAAGCCAGGTCGCAGTGCGTCGAAGTAACCAATCGCCTCTACCGCGTCCTTCGTGGCTTCCGGACGCAGGACGACGGGCAAGCTCATGGACTCCTCGACAATCGCGCCAGCACCGCCTCCCAAGGTTCAGCGGCGTCAGGATTGGCGTCAGCGGCTGCAATTCGCCGCTCCAATTCTTGGATATGCCAGTCGGGGGGTGTGTATGGCGCATCGTCGGGAAGACTGTCCCAGATCAGACCAATCAACTCCACCCGCTGCTGTGCGTCGAGGCGGTCGATGCCGAATTGCGATAAGTTTAGGCTCATTGATGATGTCCTCCGCAGTTGGAAGAAGCCGTCGTCGATCATACCGGGCGGCAATCACACGAGGAAGTCAGCGTAGTGGCCGAACGATGGCGATCAATGGCTCGCGGCCACTGGATGAACCATCACTCAGGACGCTGCCCGCGAGTCCATTGCATCGCTTGGTTCCGTGTGCTTCTTCACCGAACCGGACACGATCCGCCGCCCTGACGCGCTCTGCCTCTCACGCAGGCGCTGGCGGAACTTTGCGACATCGTCGCCGCTGGCCTCCAGCAGGC
>Ga0315904_10003562_pt1 | contig 22770 bp, 19 predicted proteins | sample LakEriMetagenome_6_FD_203529 | JGI IMG/M metagenome (GOLD analysis project Ga0315904, IMG submission 203529) | Freshwater fungal communities from buoy surface, Lake Erie, Ohio, United States - Buoy 12 MA120 | ecosystem: Environmental > Aquatic > Freshwater > Lake | place: USA: Lake Erie, Ohio... | reverse complement strand
AGTCACCCTCACCATGCCGACCAGGAACCGTCCCACCACTATCCAAATCCGTGCCGTCAACACCACTGGCAACGGACCCACCCAACAAGCACTCCTCTAAGAACAGGACAGCACCATGACGACGACAGGTAGGCGGCTCATTCGTACGGGAGCTGCTATGGCTGCTGCCCTTGCAGTCACCGCCACAAGCCTCGCCCTTACGACTTCAGCGATCGCCTCTACGACGTGGTCTTTCACGGGTCAAGTCACGACTCCAGATAGGTACGGTGGGAAGGCGACGATTGCTGGAGATATCTCCATTCCTGAAGGGGTGTCGTGTCTGGGAACTGAGGACATTGGTCAAAATTACCGGATTTCATGCGCAGTCTTCCTCGTGCCACAGGATGCAGACGGGAACATCCCAAGTTTCATTCCGGAACGAAACTTCGACTCAAGCGGGCTGCCGCGATACCACGTTATCCCCCTTGCAACCGTCCCGAGAGGTGTCAACGGACCCACAACCGTCTACATTTCCGGCGAGACTTATGGCGATATCCCAACCGGCAAGACATGGCGCTGGGTTATTGGCGGGTACCAATTTCGAGCGGGATGCACGGCACCCGGTTGCATCTACGGAACGTACATCTCCGCAAACCTGGCTGATTTCTCTCCTGCAATCACGATGCCCACTCAGGCCAGCGAACGCTTCGTCACTTCCTCCAGCGTCCCGAGCATAGTCTCCGGAGGGTCAGTCACGCTGTCCATGACGCGTCGAGTCATGTGGTCGGACGGAGTAGAGACGATCGAACCCACGACGCAACCCATTCAACTCCAATTTCGCGCCACTGGATCAGCCACCTGGTCAGACGCAGGATCAGGCACTTCAGTGACGCTGTCCCCCGCGGCTCCCGGCGACTACCGATTCCTAGTCAACGGAAGAACAACTGAGCCCGTCTTTGTCAATGTGATTCGTCCGACGTCGGCGAATCGTGTGTCGGGTGTGTCGGTGTCTCCTTCGTCGGCGGTGGCGAACGTGCCGTTGGTGTTTTCGGGGGTGTTGGAGACGCAGTATGACGATGAGGTGTGGCGTCCAGCGCCTGTGGGGACGGCGTATGAGTTGCAGTTCTTGGCCGATGGCGGGTCGGGTTGGTCTCGTCTGGCGTCTGAGCGGGTGACTCAGGCGGGTGTGGTGTCGGTGCGATGGCCGATGCTGGGTTCGGGCCGGTTCCGGATCGTGGCCGGTGCGGCAACGAGTGAGTCGGTGGCGGTCACTGAGGTGAAGCCGACATCGGTTGTAGCGGCGGATCCGTTGAATCTGCCCAGTGAGGTGTTCCCCGGTGACCCAGTGGATATCTCTGTCGGGGTGGACGTGCAATTCTCGGACGGGGTGTATCGGGATGCCCCGGACGGGACACCGTTCGCGGTGGAGTTCGCTGAGTCTTTCGACCCGAATGCTGTCGCAGCGACCGCGCCTCGGTCGGCGCTGGTGTGGAAGACGCTGGCGACGGGGAAGACCGAGGGCGGTAAGGCCGATGCCCAGGTCTCGCCGAGGACATCGGGTTTCTGGCGGATGGCTTTTGGGCAGAACAGGACCTCACCCGTTTATGTGGAGGTCGTGGGATCCAAGCCTGAGGCCCCTCGGCCGGTGGCGTTGCGGCTGTCGGGCTCGCCGTCGACCTCGTCGGTGTCGTGGGCATTCACGCCAGTGGCGGGCGTGACCTATGAAGCATCGGCATCGACTCGGTCGGGTCGCGTGGATGCCTCTCAGATCACCCTGGAGCAGTCGGGTCGCGTCAGCGTGTCCGGTCTGCCGGCGAGGACAGCGGTAACAGTGCTCGTCACCGGAACGGACTCTTTCGGGCAGACCGACGGCGGAGCAACGGCCACCGCCACGACAGCGAACTCGACACCGCAGCCAGGGGTTACCCCGGGACCGGTCACCGCGATCAACGTGTCGGCTCCCAGCCGTGGCAGGGTCACTGTGACGTGGACTCCCCCCACCACAGGCGGGACGGTCACGAGTTACCAGTACCGCGTCCGGGCGGGCAAATGGACGGCTTGGCGCAGCGTCACAGCTCCGCGAGTCACCCTCACCATGCCGACCAGGAACCGTCCCACCACTATCCAAATCCGTGCCGTCAACACCACTGGCAACGGACCCACCCAACAAGCACTCCTCTAAGAACAGGACAGCACCATGACGAAGCGCCCCGTAGGCCTGACTCGCGTAATCACCAGTGCGGTGGCGAGTCTCGCGCTCCTGACGACAGGCCTAGTAGGTGCGGCATCCGCATCCACCAACGGCTGGGTCTTCACCGGCAGCCTCAGTGCACCCATTAGAGACTCTGATGGTCGGGTGGCCATCAAGGGTAGGGTCACGGTCCCTGCTTGCGCGGATCAGCAGCGTGGGTGCTGGCTTGCCGTCCACCGTGCGGAAAGTGGAGCCAACTCGGGTTGGCAAGAGATTCAAACGAATGGCACTCGATTGGTCTTCCGGACAGCGGGTGTCTACGACATCTCAGGATGGGCGATTCTCACGGAGGGATCCTGGGATGTAGGTGTCGTGGCGGGCGTGGATGCGCAGGGCAGAGCCCAAGGCGCTGTCATCGCATCGGGGCTCACGCCACTGGTAAAGGTCCCGGGAGTTCGCGCCACTCGGCTTGTCACGCAGGCATCGGCTGTATCGGTGGTGCAAGGGGAGAGCTTGACGATCTCCGCGTCCGAGGAAGTCACGTGGACAGACGGCGTTACAACATTTCGGGCTGTTGAAGGCTACAAAGAGCTTGCCTGGCGGCCGACAGGTGCAGGTCTTTGGGACCGCGCCGGGGAGGGCATGGACGAGTTTGCCGTGTCGCCATCGGCACCAGGCGACTATCGGATGGTCGTCGACGGCCGCGCTGGCGAGCCCGTGTTTGTCAATGTGTTCCGGCCGACGAGCGCGCATCGACTAACTGATCCCTCCGTATCAGCTACTGCCGCCATCGCAAATAGCGTTGTCACGATGTCCGCGGCGATGGAGACTCAGTACGACGACAAAGTGTGGAGAGCAAGCCCCGTCGGCACGCGTTACGAACTTCAATTCCTCGCCGAGGGCGCCCAAGCATGGGCGCGAATGCTCACGAGCACGGTGCGTGAGCCGGGCGTGGTCGAGTTTCGGTTCAACATGCTCACGACGGGAAGGTACAGAATCGCAGCTGGTGGAGCTACCGGCCTGTCGGTGCTAATTGAGGAGATCGTCCCCGTGGCGGTTCCTGCCATTGAGCCCCTGGCGCTGCCAACTTCCGTTGCGCCAGGGGAGCCGATCGATGTCAACGTCGGGGTCGATGTCGAGTACTCAGATGGGGAGGTTCGAGACGTTCCGGACGGGACTGACTTCATCGTTGATTTTGCGCCAACCCAGATTCGTTCTGCCGCTGGCGAGTTTGGAGAGCGCGCCAAGCCTCGTTGGCGTCAGTTTGCCAAGGGCAAGACGAAGAACGGGCAGATCTCGATTCAGATACGTCCGAAGGTGTCAGGCTTATGGAGGATACGCGTGGGGAAGGCAGTTACTTCAGGTGTGCTTGTCCGCGTGCAGCGCCGCTAGTCGACAGTGAGATCTGTGGCCAAGATGTCGGACATGAGCTGCTCCGGTCTAGGCTCCTTCATACAGGACCTGAATGCGGTTTAACCTAGGGCCAGAGGTAGTTGTCATGCGTCCAGACAGGCGTGGACATGCCAAGTGGAGTCTGGCGCCGAGTGACGTGTGTGGAGCGGTCCAACACCCGTTGTCCAATCAGGAACCTAGCAACTGCCACACAATCGGCACTGGTCGCAGCCACGACTCAGGTGGCATATCCATTCGTTTCGTGCGCGCTCCCTTGCGTGCGAAGAGTGCGGTTGAGCCGCCGCCATCCAGCACGACAGCGGTAGTGGCACCCAGCGTTCGGGCCACGCGAGCGAGCTCTTCCTTGGTGAGGCCCCCACGCCGGATGCCATCTGCGGCATCGGGAAGCCCTGAGCTCGCAGCGAGTAGCCAAATGCGCCCGTCTTCGTTCCAGGCAAGCATGCTTCGCGGTCGAGGGATGCTCTCGTACGGGGAGCAGATCCGCTCCAGTTGGCCTTCGCGGAGCGCGATGCCTCCGTGGCCGGCGGCATGGACGATGTCTTGATGGTTCGAGGACGTGTAGCTCAATTCAAGCTCTACACGGTCATCTACAACAAGGCTAGGCAGAGCATCTACGGAATCGGCCACGATGATGTAGCCACCACGTGGGACCTTCAGGTCCTTGGAGTTCGGGTACCTGGCGACAACTGTCTCGCCCTTGACAACGACGCCAGCCATCCCGTCAGGGACATGAGTCCGATGCCAGTCGGCGTTCATCACCGCTATCTGCCTTCCGCGCACCGTGGGGTCGTTGAGTGCGTCCACCGGCCACGACTGGCTAGCGGTTGCCAGGCTCGCGTCGAGAGAGACATGTGTCGTCCGCAAGCGGTTATTCGCGTTCCAAGTCACGACCCTGGACCAGCCAGCAGGGACAAATATCGGTCGGGTGTCAGTGATCAAAGCGCCCTGTGGTAGCGCGTCTCCCTTAGGCAAGGTGTCGAAAAAGTCTCCATTGATGGCCGCTAGCGTTGCACTTCGCCCTGCCACTTGGTCAGGATCTGTCATTGTGGGGATGCGTCCGATGGGGCGGACTTGCGCCCGACCCGGCTCGGCGTTCACGACTGACACCCGCACTTGGCCAACCCGCTTGGCCGGCTCAACCCACTGCCATGAACTTGCACGGATTCCCGTGGCAACCCTCCACTCGCGGCTGGGCCTTCGAGGCATGTCAAGTGATCGTTGACATGAGAGGCTCACAGCAGACTTGTCAGCGAGCGACGCTTCACCAACCGGCGTTGCATTGACATCACTTTGATATGCCCATGAGGCGGTCACCACGACAGCGGACAGAAAAATTGTCCCGACCGCTTCCCCCCAGCGCTTCACAGCAATAGCCTAGTCAACCGGGCGACTTGCCGGCCGGAAAGCGTCTGTTCGTTACGGGGGACCACATGCGAAATCCAGCATTCATTGCCGCGCTCTGTTTTGTGGCTGGGATAGGGGTCCTTCAACCCACGGTCGCGGCGGCGATGACACCAAGGACCGCCGCACTGACATCCTCGGGCCTGAACTCGGTAAGCGTCTTCACGTACCAGGACTCAACCGAGGGCTGGATCACATTCCGCCTGCGGGACTCCGCGGGGCTCGGAGCAAATGTCTCACAGTGCGATGTCACGAGTGGCGGTGCTCGAGTTGATTGCGACACCTACAGGCTACGTCCAATGAACTATCGCGGTGGCGAGTGGAAGATCCGCCAGACCCCGGGCGGCTGGCTCATTCGAATCTACGTCGGCTACTACAGCGCCTCCGCCAAGTACTGCTGGGAATCTCGCGCTGGTGATCGATCAGGGGTCCAGATCGCAATTCTCACCGGCCGCGAGCGGTTGGTTGTCAAGCGCACTCACATGTACACGCTTAGGTGCGACGGAGTGGCAGCCAAAGCCTCCGGGCCTTCGGTACTCACTACCCGGGCCGGACAAAGTTCGTTGCCATTCTCGGTAACAGCAGATGTCGTTGATCGACGGCGAGCTGTCGCGGAGATCGAGCGGTGCTTCTACGACGTCGAGTTGGACGAGACAACTAACTGCTCCACCGATCCGACGACAGCGGTTGCAAGGCGAACTTCGAGTGGATGGATGATCAAGCGCGCCGTCGGCCTAAACAACGTCTCGGTTAGTGAATGCAAGTATTACCAGAGGGAGCGACCGAGATTGCGATACGACATGACCTTCCTCGACGGCACCGGTGAGGTACTGGGTGAGACATCCTGGTCGTTCCGTCTCACCTGCCAGGGCTAGGTAGGGTCAGCCGACTCGTTCGTGCCGAAACGCCGCTACTGGAGGGCTCGCCTCCGGGTGCGGGGCCCCGGCGGTCTTTTTCAATGCGGCAGATGCACGCTCCAACACGGCGACGATCCGCTGATCGCGCTCCAACCCTGTCTGAATGGAACATGCCCGGCGCACGAGGCTTGGCGATAAGGCGTGCTGTCGATCAGCAGCGCTTCGACGAGGCTGAGACGTCCACGGTTGAGGGCTTGGGGTTCACTCCGTTTCTGGATCTGGCGTGGGTGCTGGGCTCCCTGTCCTACCTCGGCGTACAAAGCACGCTTCAAGCAGCTCCCGTCGTACACGCCCCCATCCCTCCAAGCTCCGGCTCCCGGCAGGGCCTCACGGCTGGAGGCGTCCGCTGCAACACGGGGAGGATCCGCTCATCCGGTCGTGAAGCGGCCAATGGCGTGGTAGTCATGTCCCGTTGATCAAAAACTGATAGGTAGGTCACATGGTCGACACAGGGCGCCTTCCCCTTCGCTCACTGGTCCTTCGCAGTGGGGCAGCCGTGGTCAGCCTGTCCGTCTTGTCGGTCGTGGCGGCCACTAGCGGTCAGGCTGGCCAAGTCGGCCAGCGAAGTGCTCCTCTGGGCCAGGCCACGGCGTATGCGGTCATTGCAACCATCCCGACCGAGTTCACTGCTTTGGAGATGGCATTCGCCAATGCCGATGATGCGGATCCACGCGATGACACGCTCTTCATCGGCACTGACAAGCTCTACGTGTATCCGCCGCTAGCCGGGACTTCATCGACGTGGACGGAAGTGACGCTGTCAGGCTTCGTTCGCTCTCTCGGAGTCGGAGCCAATGATCTATACGTGGGCCTACACCGCGGCGTAGATGACACACTCGCGCGGCTGCCGCTGAACATTAATGGCGCCACTACTCCTCTGAGTACTGCGAGTCTTGTCGAGCAAGCGGAGGCCATCGTGGCTGGCCCTGATGACTCGGTGTACGTGAGTTATTACAACAATCGGTCTGTCATTGACGCCTTCACCCTCGATCTGGGCACGACCCGCGCGATCACGCTGCCCGCCTCCTCTGTCGGGGCACCCTCGGGTATCACCAGGGTCGTGGTCACGGATGACACTCTTTACGCCGGGGGCTGGAACGCCAACAATGGCTATCTCGGCCAGGTGTCACTCGCGAGCGACGATTCGGAGTCCTACACCCCCGGGGTTGGTGTCAGCGGAATGGCAGTGGGAAGCGGCCGCATACTTCTGGGGATGTCGGCACGAGACCTGCTCAGCCTGAATGCCAGTAATTGGGACGATAGCTACAGCGCCGGGTACCGGGGTGATGATGTCGCCGTGTGGGGCACGAAGGCCTTTGCCACGGGCAACACGGCAAACACCGTCACAGTGGCTCCCCTGTCAACGCTCATCGCGGAGCAGACCGTCGCCGTCGCTGCCGGATCAGCCTTTCAAGGGGGTGTTGAAGTTGCCGGCGACGGCGTCGTCTATGTCGCAAGGGACACATCCGGTGTGGCCGTCCTCGCGCCCGCATCGGCAAGCCTGATCACCGCGGCGGGTGCGGCTGGCACATCTGTGCAAGTCGACATCGGATTGCCCACGTATCGGCAGATGGATGACTCCACGGTCACAGCCGTCTGGTGGGGTGACGACACGCTCCCCTTCGCCCGAGTTGTGGGTACCAACGCTGTCGGAGTCACGGCACCCGCCGGGGCTGGGGCTGTCCCAGTCGTCGTGCAGCTCAATGGGGGTGGGGCGGTGGTTGCGGGAACGTTCACCTATATCCCACCTCCGCCGGTGCCGTCGTCCGTCCCGCTCAATGTCGCCGCCACGGCCGGCATTTCCTCGGCATCGGTGTCGTGGTCGGCACCTGCGTCTTCGGGATCCTTCCCCATCACGCACTACCAGGTCGTCTCTTCGCCGGGCGGCCGCACGTGCTTGGCGGTGACCCTGTCGTGCACGGTGGAGGGTCTCACGAACGGCACGGCGTACACCTTCACGGTGAAGGCACTGACCGGAGCGGGCTGGTCGGCCGCATCGGATCCGTCGAATGCTGTCGTGCCACGTGCATCGGCAGGACCGTCGATCGTGATCACGGGATCCCGCGATGGCGGCCGGATCCAGATCGGCGGGACGACGACGGGCTTCGGCACGGGTGGGGAGTTGATCCCGTGGGTGCGGCTTGCAGGCCAGGGCACTTACTCGTCGGGGTCGAGAACGATCCTGGTGGGGATGGACGGGACCTTCGAGTGGAGTCGTCGATCGGCGAAGCGGGCTTCCGTGTATGTGGCGACACCCACGGGTGACGTGCGGTCCAACAGCGTCACGATCGCCGCGAGGTAGGCAGGAGCGGACCCACCGGTTCTGGAGAGTCTTCATTGAGGCCCGGTTTGGGGCCGCTGAGCTGCCGCGTGCGCCAATCTCGCCACCCGCGGAGCCCAGGGCCTGGTAGAAACAAGCATGATTTCGCCCAGCGGGCGCGTGGTCGTCGTCCTTGCCGCCTTCGTTTTGGCCCTGGCGCTGAACTCGGGCGGGGCAAGCGTGGCCATGCCTGGAGTGGCCATCCCGACGCGTGGCGAGATGGCCCCGACAGTGTCGACGCGCTCCGCTCAGCCTGCCAATGGATCATGGATGCAACTGGGCAGTGGCTTGGACAACGACGTCCTCTCGATTGTGAAGGGGAGCGACGACACGGTCTACTTCGGCGGGGGCTTCACCAGCAACAACGCCGGACAGACCTTGAATCGCATCGCTGCGTGGTCGCCATCCGGTCAGATCTTCGCGCCACTCGCGAATGGACTCGACAGCTCCATCGCGGACATGGTCGTGAGCCGAGATGACACGCTCTATATCGGTGGCTACTTCACGACCGCGGTGGGAGGTCCATCACTGGCGGGGATCGGTGCGTGGTCGGCGCGCACGCAGTCGTACACGCCAGTGGGCCCAGGGATGAACTCTCACGTCAGCAGTCTTGCACTGCAGGACGACACCCTCTACCTGTCGGGCAACTTCTCAACATATGTCGGCGGGCCTGCTAACTCTCTGCGCAAGATGGCGCAATGGGGCCCCATCACCAGCGGGGGCGGCTTTGCCCCAGTGGGTGGCGGGCTGGACTTCGACGCTCAGGCCCTGCACTTCCCAGCGAGTGACGACACGCTCTACCTCGGCGGGTGGTTCAGTCAGGAGGTAGGCGGAGCGGCCAATGGCCTGCGGTTCGTGGCGCAGTGGGGGCCGCTCGCTTCCGGGGGCTCGTATGACCCCCTCGGCACGGGGCTCGACAGTCTCGTCTTCACCATGGATTCCGGGAACGACGACTCGATCTTCGTGGGAGGGCAGTTCACGAGCTCGATTGGCGGTGCGCCCCTGAGGAACATCGCCGCATGGCGCTCGGGCGCCACCTCTGATGCTGGCTACGCCCCCCTGGGGCTAGGACTGGACAATCGCGTTGATCACATCGCGGTCGACGATTCCCACAGCCTCGTATATGCGGGAGGACTATTCAGTTACGCCTGCGGAGATGTGGCCTGTGCGGCGTCCCATGACGACACGGTGCTGCTCAATGGCGTGGCGGTCTTCGACCGTCGTACTCAGTCGTGGTCTCCCATGTCAGCGGGTGGCGGCGTCGGTGTGATGAACTCCGGCGTGTTTGCGCTGCTCCGCGACGGGAGTTCGCTCTACGTGGGCGGTGCCTTCACGCAGACGGGCAGTGGGACTCCGCTCGCCCGGGCAGCCCGTTGGACCTGGAACCCTCCCTCAGGCTCACAGGTCATCTCGAATCCCCCCGGAACGGCGGTCACCATCGAGGGCACCGGCCTGATCGGTGTCGACTCCGTGACCGTCGGCGGCCTGGCAGCCCCCATCGACTACTCAACTTCATCGGGCACGTCGATCACCATCACCCTTCCGGGTGGCCTCGGGCCCGGAAGCCACGCGATCGTCGCGGATGCGGTCGGTGGTCTCGGGGCAATTGCCTCCTATGTGGTGGCGGGACCCAGCCCTCCGCCGGCTACCCCGTCTGATCCCCCGACGAGCGTGAGTGCGGTGCCAGCCGATGCTGCTGCGGTGGTGACATGGGCCGCCCCGGCTTCTGCGGGGTCCTTCCCAGTGACCAATTACCTGGCCACCTCCTCTCCCGACGGGCGGACCTGCCTCGTCGCGGCGCCCGCCCTCACATGTGAGGTGACCGGTCTGGCGAACGGCGCGGCGTACACCTTCACGGTCAAGGCACTCACGGGTGCGGGCTGGTCGCCGGCATCCGATCGGTCCAATGCGGTGGTGCCGCGCCCATCTGCTGATCCGTCGATCGTGATCACCGGCACCCGCGAGGGCAAGCGCATCGAGGTGTCGGGGTCGACGACCGGCTTCGGCATGGGAGCAATCCTCAACCCGTGGGTGAAGCTGGCCGGCCAGTCGGCGTACTTGAGGGGTGCCGCCCAGGTGCTGGTGAGCATGGACGGCACCTTCGAGTGGAGTCGCCGCTCGGGGAAGAAGGCCTCGATTTACATGCAGACACCTGATGGAGCGGTGCGGTCCAACACTGTGGTTATCGCGGCACGCTGAGCCCCTCGGTGGGTCGCTGCGATGCTTGTCGACGGGTGTAGCTCGCTGTCAGATGCCCCCCGCAGGATGTCACCGTGGTGCACCCGGCGCCTAGGTCGAGTCAGTCGACTGAGTGGTCGTTCCTCCCGTGGGATAGCCGCTTGGATCGGGCCAGCTTCGACTGCGGGGAGCCCGCACTGAACCAATGGCTGCGTGAGCAGGCGGGGCAATCGGAACGACGCGACTCTGCGAGGACATTCCTTGCGGTGGATACCGCCGGTGACTTGGGTGGATATGTGAGCCTGTGTGGCGCAGATTGATGCAGGGCATGTCAACGTGCCCGGGCTCACTGACCGCTATCCCGTATCTGCCATTCGCTTGGCCCGACTGGCCGTCGACCTGCGGTACCAGGGGCAGGGACTGGGCTCCTACCTACTCGCCCAAGCGGTGCGGCTAGCTCACGAGGTCATGGAACGGGCCGCCTTTCAGGTGCTGGTGGTGGACGCCCTCGATGTCGACGTCACGGCCTTCTACGCCAGATGGGGCTTTCGCCGGTTCAGGGATGACCCCTGCCGCCTTTACCTCACGGCGGCTCAGATTCGTGCCTCCGTGACCGAGGCCAAGGGTGGAGATGAGGTGTAATGTACTCACTATGTATGTACATTAGTACTGAGGGGAGTGAGAGATGGCACCGAACCAGAAGGCCAAGTCTGAGCGACTCAACCTGCGACTGAGTCCCGAGTCCGATGGCCTGATCCGACAAGGCGCCACTCTCTCGGGGCAGGACGTCACCTCATTCATGGTGAGCGCGGCACTGGATCGCGCGCGCTCTCTCATCATCGAAGACGCTCTTGTGCGGTTGAGCCCTGTGGATGCGCGTGATCTCATCCAGGCCATCGATCGCGAGGCGTCACCCGTGCCCCAACTCGTCGAGCTTCTGAGGCGCACGAAGGATGACAGAAGCTCAATGGGCAGTGGTGCCTTGAGCGCATTGGTGGACTGACCACGCACTCCCGCACCGTGGGCATCATCTAGCGGAGGATCTTGACGCGATTCGAGGCGATGCCATCCCCGGTGACGTAGACGTGCACGGTCTTGCCGGCTCGTATTCGCCAGGTGAAGTTGCCCTGTGCGCTTGTCGTCACCTGGCCTCGGTCGACGAACTCCTGCTCACCGCGGAGGCGGACCATCACGGTCAACTCCTGCCCCGGCATCCCGGCCGACGTTCCGGAGATCACGACTGCAGGTCCCTTGCGGATCCCCGTGATGACGATGCTGCGGGGCTTGACCGGAGTGACGGCAGCCGAGGGAGCGGACGGAGCACTCCAGCCCGCTCCGGTGAGCGCCTCGACCGTGAAGATGTAGGGCGTGCCGTTGCGCAAGCCGCTCACGGTGCAGGACAGGCTCGCCGTCAGGCAGGTTCGGCCTTCGGGTGAGGACCGCACCAGATATGTGGAGACGGCGTAAGACCCGGACGAGGCAGGCGCGCTCCACGTGACGACGGCGGATGCATCACCAGGCTGGGCAGCGACGCCGGTCGGGGGCGTCGCTGGCACGGGAGCAGGAGGCGCAGGAGGCGCGGGCGCCGTGCAGGTCCAAGTCTGCTGCTCGGCCACCCACTGCAGGAATGGGTAGCCGCTGTTGAGCCACTCGCAGATTCCCCAGGTCGTGCTGAGGTTCGGCGTGGTGTCGTCGATCGACCAATTGCCGAAGGTGGCGAGGGAAGTCATTTGCGCGGTCGTCCTCGGAGCGCCGAGATTTGCGGCGGTGGTGTTGCGCCCGGTGGTCTGCGTGTCCCAGTAGGAATCGGTGATCGTGACACTGCCGTAGGGCGAGTCGCACTGGCTAGAGATGAAGTTGTCGTAGAAGCAACCCACGAGGCCGCCCGCGTCTTGGCTGGCCGTGACGGGACCGGCGGCGTAGGAATCGGTCAGAGCGAAGGTCTCACTACCCGACGACTCGACGTAGATGCCGATCAGGCCGCCGACGTAGATGTAGCCACTCACCGCAGCGGTGGAAGAGGAATCACTCACGATGAGCTGCGATGTGGTCGTGCTGCCAATGAGGCCACCCGCCCCGCGGCCGTAGGTGGATGTGCCCACATTGACAGTGGCCGTCACCGACCCCGACGACCAGGTGCTGCTGATGGCCGTCGGCACGCTGTCGTCGATCTGGCCCGCGAGGCCCCCGACCGAGCAGTTCGAGGCGTTGCTGGTGCACAGCCCCGTCACAGTGGCATGGACCTGCGCATTGTCGACCGTGCCGCCGTCCAGCAGCCCGACGAGCCCGCCGACCTGGCGGTCACCCGTCACCTGCAGGTTCGTCAGGCTGACATTCGTGAGAGTCGCGCCGGTGGTCACGCCGAAGAGGCCCACACCGTTGCCCGAGCTGGTGATCGTGAGGTTGTCGATGGTGAAGCTGTTGCCGTCGTAGGTGCCGTTGAAGGGCATCGCGGCGGATCCGATGCCGTTGGTCCACGCGGCGTAGTTGGACATGTCGATGTCTGCGGTCTGGAGGAAGTGGAAGCCACCCGCCCAGTAGTCATTGGCATTGCTCATCAGGCAGTCGAGGTTGGCTTCCGTCGCGATGAGGTAAGGGTCCTGCGCGGTGCCCGCCGCGGTAGGGATGCAGCCATTCGCCTGGGCCGGTACAGGTGCGAGGACGAGTGCGCTCGCGGCGAGGGCGATCGCGACAACACCCGCAAGCCATGTCCGTGATTGGGCGATGGGAACCATCTGTCCGATTCTGCCCTGGGGATGCTTTCGCGGACGCGGAGGCCCCTTAGGCGGGGGGAATCACTCGAGCCGTGCTCGTACGGTTCCTGATTTCAGTCAAGACGGCTACGTCGGCGGCTGTGCGTACCGATGACGCCGGGCCGCGAGACCCTCGTGTCAGTGGACGGCACCTTCACGTGGTCACGGCAGGCGAGCCCTCGGTCCACAGGGCGGGTCTACGTGACGGCCGAGGACATGCGCTCCAACACCGTGACGATCCGAGCTCGGTAGGAACTCGCTTTCGCCAAAGCGAGCAAGCACCGTCGATCACATCTATTCACTCGGGCGCATGACATTTGTTCGGCTCTTCCCCGGGGCGTGGTCCAGATTCCTAGCGTGAGGTCATGCATATCGCGCCGCTACGCACATCGATCCTGGCAATCGTGACGATCAGCCTCATGCTGGGGATGGCAATCGTCGCCGCTATGGGTGCCACTCCGGCGCGGGCCGACGCCCAGGTGGCCTCGATCGCGCTCGGGCAGCCGCCCAACGACATTGTGATCGACTCCACCGGTACCTACGGCTACGTCGTGAGCTGCGCCTCGCCCGCAAGCGTCAGCCGGATTCAACTCAGTAGCTTCACCGTAGACGACTCGATGGTCCTGTCGGGATCTTGTGCCTTTGATACGACGCTTGTCGACGATTCCCTCTACGTGACGACGTCCGATCGGCTCTACCGCTTCAATACTGCGACGTTCGGCACCTCGACCGACGACTCGGTCGCGATTCATGAGTACGGCGCGTCAGTAGCGGTGCAGGGAGGCGTGGCCTACGTCGGTCATGTCGCTGGCTCTCATGAACATCAGATCACCAAGATCAACGTGAACACCTCTCCCATGTCGGTTGTGACCACCTTCGCCTCCGGCGGCACCTATCCCGTGAACCTGAAAATCGATCCCGCTGGCACGCACATGTACGTCGTCCACACGATGTCCCATTCGCTGACCAAGATCAGGTTGTCTGACGACTCGGTGCTGGGGTCCGTCTCGGTGGGCCAACAGCCCTATGGACTCGGCATAGATGACACGGGGACGTACGCCTACGTGCCGAGCGCCTCCCGTGAGACCTGGGACTCCTACTACACACCGCCGTGGCTGGTACGGGTCGACCTCGCATCCTTCACCGTGGACGACACGGTCACGCTCCCCTTCTACTGGGGCTACTCGGTGGCGGTCGACAACGCGCGCGGGACGGTCTACGTCGGACAAGCGCGCGAAGGTGGGCGGATCGCCAAGGTGGGTCTCGGCGGCACCATGAGTCTGACGGAGACATTCACCGTCGACAACGGCCCGAGCGCCCTCGCCCTGAGCCCGACCGCTCCCTATCTCTATTCGGCCAATCCCTACGACGGCCAGAACAACACCGTGAGCAAGATCGCCATCATGGCCCCCGCCGCGCCGACAACCACGTCGATGCTGCCGGTCTCGGGGCCGGCGACGGGTGGCACGTCGGTCACGATCGCTGGCGCGGACCTGGCCGGCGCCACTGTCCGGGTCAATGGCGCGGTAGTGAGCACCACCGTCAACACTGCGACCACGATCGAGTTCGTCACGCCGGCATCCGCAGCAGGGAGTGTGGCGGTCACCGTGACCACAGGTGGCGGCACCGTCACGGCTGGCACCTTCACCTTCGACAGCGCTGATCCACCAGCCCCCGTCACGCCCTCACCGGTCCTACCCACGCCCCCCGTTGCACCGGTCGCGGTGATCGTCAGCGGCACCTCATCTGCCGATATCACCTGGCAGGCACCCGCGGAAGCCGGTTCCTATCCGGTGTCCACCTACCTCGTCACGTCGTCCCCGGGCGGTCGCACCTGCATGACGGCGGCCCTGTCCTGTCGGGTCCACGGACTCACCCCGGGCACGGCGTACACCTTCACGGTGAAGGCGCTGACCGGAGCCGGGTGGTCGCCGACGTCACCGGCGTCAAATGTGGTGACGCCGGTGCGGATGACGATCACCATCTCGGGGGTCCGTGATGGTCGGCGAATCACGATCAGCGGATCAGCGACGGGTCTGGAGGCGGGTGCGATCGTGCGTGCGTGGGTCAAGCTCGCCGGTCAGCGCAACTACGTCGCGATGCCGTCTGATGTGCTGGTGAGTGAGGGCGGCAACCTCGAGTGGGCTCGCCGGGCCAGCAGGAGCACCTCGATCTATCTGCAGACCACCGATGGCACGGTGCGGTCGAACACCGTGGTAGTTGCCGCGCGCTGACGGGTCAGGCTTCACCGTCGCGCGGCACCCACGCGGTGACGGTCGTGCCTCTACCCGGTTGCGATTGCGCCGACCACTCGCCACCGAGAAGTCGAGCCCACACCTGGCTCGTGGCGAATCCCCCACCGGAGGTTGCCACACTCGGATCGAATCCGACGCCATCGTCGGTGATGAGCACGCGGACTCCCGCGACGCCCTGGCGCGGTTGGGCAGATATCGATACCTGGGCTTGGCGGGCCTGACCGTGTGCTGCTGCGTTGAGCAGGGCCTGCTCGACGATGCGGTAGATGCCCAGTGCCTGGTCGGCCTCGTGCGGATCCGGTGAGGAGGGCGCAATGTCATCGTCGATGGAGAGGCTGACCTTGAGGGCGGGAGACCATCGATCGGCCAGTGAACCCAGCGCGGAGGCCAGGCCGGTCGACTGCACCAGGGGGCTGAGGGCGCGGCTGGTGCCGCGCACATCGTCGTGACGCACGCTCTCAACGACTTCGGCGATCGAGGCGAGCCTGCGTGACAAGTCTTCGGGAGCATCAGCGCTGACCCGGCGCAGCTCAATAGCGATCACCAGCAGGTCGGCCTGGACGCGATCGTGGAGGAATTCGGCGGCGATCCGGCGGGCTCGCTCCTCGGAGACGACGAAACGGCGCTCCTGTTCGTTCAGTTGTGTCAGCGCCTCCTCGGCGCGCTGGGCAGACTTCGAGACCCGTGAGCCGATGAGACCGATCGACACATGCAAGATGACGATCAGCACGATGTAGTGCATGAAGGTGAAGAAGGGTGTGGGCGTGGTCTGCGGCAATCCCTGGAAGTGCTGCATGACGATCCGGAAGACCACGGCCCCCAGCGCACCGGCCACCATCATGAGCACATAAGCCCAGACCGGTTGGGATCGGCCGCGCGGGGTCGTGAGCCGCCAGACGACCCATTCGAAAGCTACGACCACCGCGCCCATGGCCAGTGAGGTCAGGCTGCGCACGATCACTACCGGCACGATGGATGTGCCGCTGAGTGCGGTGTTGAGCGACTGGTCGGAGGCCTGGAGCAGTGGATCACCGAGCCCCCAGTTCTGCACGGTGACGAAGAGCAGGAACATCCAGCCCGGCCTCAGCGGCCACGGGCCGAGGAAGCTCCATCGACTCATGTGAGATCCGCGCGGTGGGCGTGCGTGGCACGCAGGTAGGCCAGCACAGCCGAGGTGCGCAGGTCGGTGCCCGGTGATGGATCGGGCACCAGCACGGCGTAGGCCTTGGACAGTTCTTGACGCACGGTGCCGGGGGCCAGACTCAACTCCGCAGCGATCGCGGTGGAATCGCGACCGGATGACGCCAAGGCCATGATCTCGCGCTGCCGCGGAGTCAGGGCCTGAACCGGATCGCCCTGCACCACCTTGCGCGCGGCCAAGATCTCGGGGTCGACGACGTTGAGTCCGCGTGAGGTGGCGATGAGCACTTCGGTCAGGCGCGGCAACCGCAGGTCGGCTCGCTTGGCGATGAACGACCAGCCCTCGCGATAGCGATCGGGTAGATGGTCGATGAAGTCCGGGACGACGTGCTGGCTCATCAGGACCACGCCGGTGTCGGGACGCAGCTCGCGCAGGCGGATCCCCAACTCGATTCCGGTCAGTTCACCTTCACCGAGGGCGAAGTCCAGGAGTGCGACGTCGATGGGTCGGGCGCGTGCGATCTCGAGCGCCTCTGCCGAGGTGCCGACCGAGGCCACCACCTCGAGCTCGGGGGCGGTCTGCAGCAGATCGGTGAGGATCCCTCGCAGCGTCGGGTCGTCTTCGACGTAGAGCACCGAACGTCGGGCCCGCGAGGTCACCACGGGTCCACCGTAGGGGCAGAAGGGTTCAGGTGGTGGTTTCGCGCTCATCTGTTCGCTCCCGCGCTGAGCATCTATTCGCTGTTTCGGCGCCGCACCGTCCGGACTCCTAATGTCAAAGATGTGATCAAAACTATGTACGGCTGGGCGGCACGTTCGGTGGCTCTCTCAGCAACGCTGGCGACTGTCGCCCCTCTCGTCGTGATGGGTCCGGGAGTCTCACCGGCCTCGGCGACCGCACCGGAGTCGGGGCAGTGGCAGGCCCTGGGCACTGGCCTCAACGGGAATGTGCGCGGCTTGACCATGTCGCCGGACGACACACTCTATGTCGGTGGCGAATTCACGTTGGCGTCCGGCGCCACCGCCAACCGGATCGCCACCTGGGCTGACGAGTCGTGGTCGACCATGGGCACGGGCACAGGCGCCAGCACCGCCGTCTACAACCTCACGACCACGTCGACCGGCACCCTCTTCGTCTCCGGTGGATTTGCCAGCATCGGCGGCGTCTCCGCCCGTAATGCCGCCCAATGGGATGGCGCGACGTGGAGCGCACTCGGCTCCGGGATCACCGGCAATATCGCGACCGTGCTGGCCCTCGCCGACGACTCAGTGCTCTATGGCGGTCAATTCACCGCCGCCGGCGGCACGCCAGCCAATGGACTCGCGCTGTGGACCGGCAGCGGCTTCTCGGGAGCCTTCGGCAGCATTGATGATGAAACCGTCTACGGCCTGGGTCAACTGGGTAATGGCGACATCGTCGCCGGCGGAACGTTGGCGAACATGGGCGGAGTCCCGGTCCGCAAGGTTGCGCAGTGGCACGACGACACGTGGACCAATATGGGTGGTGGCACCGACAGCGAGATCTATGCCATCGCCCCGAAGGGCGCGGATGCCGTCTTCGTCGGCGGGTATCAGACCGCGGCCGGCGGTGCCACCCAATCTGACGTCTCCACGAACAAGGTAGGCCTGTGGCAGGACGACACCTGGAATGCGCTCGGATTCGGCATCGGTCGCACCAGCGACGTGGTCTACGGCATGGCCTACGACGACACCCACGGACTGCTCTATGCGACCGGCCTCTTCCGCTATGCCTGCGGGAGTCCCGCATGTCTGGTCACCGATGACACCGTGCCGCTCAGCAATGTCGGAGTCTGGGACGTCACGGCCCAGCGGTGGCGCCCACTCGCGACGGCGACGGGGCAAGGGATCAACAACACAGGCAACTCCGTCGTGACTAGCTCAGACGGCCGGACCGTCTATGTCGGCGGCTCCTTCACGAGCGCTGGCGGTGTGAGCAGCACCAGTCGCATCGCCCGCTGGGTCTGGACCGCCCCCGACCTCACCGCCATCTCCCCCGACTCCGGCCCACGCGCGGGCGGCACGTCCGTCACGATCGACGGCACGAATTTCATCGGTGTCAGTCGGGTCCTGGTCAACGGCAGCCCGGCACCCTTCGCCTGGGTAGATGACTCGACCGTCACGGTCACCATGCCTGCGGGGTCCGGCAACGCATCCATCGCAGTCGAAGCCGTCGGCGGCACGACGTCGACCGCGACCTACACCTACGTGGGTGCGGACCCCGTCGTGCCGGTGGCTCCGGGAGCCCCCACCGACGTGCAGGCGCTGGCTGCGGATCGCTCGGCATCCGTGTCGTGGACGGCACCTGAATCACCAGGTTCCTTCCCTGTCACTCACTACCTGGCGACGTCATCATCTGGCGGTCGGACCTGCCTTGTTTCTGCGCCCACGCTCACGTGCGAGGTGACGGAGTTGTCGAATGGCACGGCGTACACCGTCACGGTCAAGGCGCTCACGGGCGCGGGCTGGTCGGCGGCGTCGAGTCCTTCGAATGCCGTGGTGCCGCGTGCACCAGCGAAGCCCACGATCGTCATCACGGGCTCACGCGACGGTGATCGGATCGCCGTCAGCGGCACCACGACCGGCGTCGGCATGGGCGGGGAGCTAAAGCCGTGGATCCGCCCCGCAGGCAAGGCTGCGTTCACTCAGGGTGCCGCGACCATCCTGGTAGGCGTGGATGGCACCTTCGAGTGGGGCCGGAGAGCCGGGAAGCGAGTCAGTGTCTACGTGCAGACGCCCGACCGATCTGTCCGCTCCAACACCGTCACGCTCCCCGTGCGCTGAATGGCCCGTGTGGACAGCAGGGGGCGCCACCTGCGCTGACGAGGCACCATCGCAACCCATCGGCGGATGGAGGTTGACGAATGGTTGCGATTGACATACGGTTGCATGGTGAAGCGAGCAGGGCGGGCGCCATGACCCGCGCCTCCGACCTGATGCGCGAAGTGGTCGCCGATCCTGACGCTGTGGCCCAGCGCCTCCTCGCTGCCGACGAACCCGCGACGCGCGCGCTGGCCCAGGCCATTGAGCGCCGGCTCGCGACAGGATCACTGGACCAGCTCGAGCGCGTGTGGGATCTCTCTGCCGCCCAGGCCGCGTCGCTCTTCGGCGTCTCGCGACAGGCGTATGCGAAGTGGCGCGTGGGCGGAATCCCCGCGGAGCGCCGTGCGGACGTCGCGGAGATCAGTGCGATCACGTCAGCGTTGCTCAATCAGGTCAAGGTGGATCGGATCCCCGCCGTGGTGCGCCGCGATGCAGAGGCACTGGGCGGTGGGAGCATCATCGATCTTGTGCGCCGGGATCCTCGTGCCGCACGGCTGGCCGTCGAAGCCATGCTTGATCTGCGCCGGGTGCAGCCTTGACGTTCGTCGGAGTTGCCCTCCTACCCATCGGTCACCGGTGGCTGCGTGTCGTGGCACGCGACTGGGACGATCCCCTCGACCCGACGTACGCGCAGCGACTGGGGGGCAGGTGGAACCCGCCCGACTCATGGCCGACGCTCTACCTCAATCGCGACCTCGACACTGCACGCGCACAGATCACTCGACTGCTCCAGGGCACGCCCATCACTGCCGATGACCTCACCGACGATGCATTTGCACTCGTGTCGGCAGTGCTGCCTCCCGCAGAGGTCGTGGACTGCATCTCCGCAGAGGGGCTCGTCGGTGCAGGTCTGCCGCTGACGTACCCGGTCGACGACGCGGGGCGGGTCATCGACCATGACGCATGCCAGCAGGTCGGTCGCGCGGCGCATGACCTGCACTTCGAGGGCATCGAGGCCAGGTCGGCTGTCGCAGGTGCGACCTCACCGCAATCTTCGGAGTTGGCCTGGTGGGGACACGATGCGCGGGCCGAGCTGGTCGGTCCTCGGGTGGCGTACGGCGAGTGGAGAAGTCCGGCGACGTAAGGAACAGCTGTCGCCGGGGCGTGACGGTCACGCTCCGCTGAGCCTGGTCCACTCCGGCGGGATGAGTCCCTCGATGGTGGGGCCACTGGCGAACCAAGGGTCAGGCGCGACGACAGGTGTGCGCGGGGCATTCATCCACGCGCCCCACCAGCTGAAGGTGGAGTTGGCGATCACGTTGCCCGCGGCGTAGGACATGGCCAGCATCTCGGTCGCCGGGCCGTCGGGCGAGGTGACGGGCTTGGCGTCGTCGGCGTACCGACCTAGGGCCTGCCGAGCGACATCGGGCTCATCGGAGAAGAGCCAGATCGGGCCGTCGACACCCTCGCTCCGCAGCCACTCGATGGCGGGCTCGTAGTAGGCCGGGCCGAGCAGGCCGAACTCGTCGACCATCTTGTAGTCACCGCGGCGCACATGCACGGCAAGAGGACGCTCGCTCGCCGCACGCTCGATGGCCTGCTCGAGCCAGGTGCTGGGCTGCTTGAGACTCGGCCGGCGCGGATAGCCGCTGTCGACTGCGTTCTGCACCGTGCGCCAGGACTGGAAGTAGCCACGCAGCCGAGTGCCCGGAGGCTGACTCAGCAGGGTCGGGTCGTGGCCGACGCCGGGAGCCTCGTGGATGCGCAGCGGCTTGCGCAGGGCGGGGATGTCGCGCAGCGCCTTGGCGACCGCGCGGCCGGGGATGGTGCCGGGAGCCGAGAGCTTGGCTTTGAGGCTGTTGTTGGGGATCCACTCACCGGGGAGATCGAAGCGCAGGATCTCGATGCCGTGGTCGGTGATGCCGTGGCGGGTCCACGACGTGTCGAGGCGCAGAGTCGTCTTGTGACGCGCGGAGAGTGCTGCGCCGGCGTAGTAGCCGAAAAGTTGGTTGCCCAGGCCGCCAATCAGTCGCACGGTGATCGCCTTGGGCATGGGACGAGGGTATTGCCTGTGGACAGCACCGGTCGGGCCTCCGGATTCTTGCTGCAGAAGGCCGCCCAAGCATCCTCTTCGCTTTCCACGGGTCGAGGAGCGTGCCTGGCTGGATGGTCAGGCGTGTCTTGACTCAGCAGGTCGGACTGACGGATGCTGAAGCCCTGCGGCACGTGAAGGAGGGGTGACGATGCAGTCGGTCACCGTGTTCTACCGGCTCCAGGATGGCTATTGGGGTGCGGGGTGCCCGCAGGTGCCACAGCTTGTCGCGGGGGACGCCTCTCTCACGGACCTCGTGGGCTTGGTGCACACAGCCCTTCGTGACTTCACGGGCATGGCGGACCTCGAGATCACGGATGTCATCGGGGAGTCTGCGGGAATCGGCTGATGCCGTGGCGCGTCCACGCGTGTCGAGCCGCGGGCAGAAGGCATTGCAGTGGGCGAAGCGCACCTGTCCGAAGTGAAAGGAGGGGCGATGACGATTTCGTGCGAGTGGGAGTTCTCCATCGCCGGCCTTCATTCAAGTGAGCTGCTCCAGGCTAAGGGAGATCGCGTGATGTCGGCCCTCCTAGACCTTGAATCGGCGGATCTGCGACTCGCCGACAGTGCCGTCAGTCTCGGCACCGAGACGATGACCATGACCATCGGTCTCGTCGTCGATGGGAATGACTATCAGGAGACTGTCGCTCACGCGCTCACCTCGATCAGGACCGCGATCCATGCCGCTGGTGGATCGGCACCGGATTGGGACGCAGCCGGGGGCGCCCTCGAACCCCAGGGCTTCAGAGCCGCGGCAGTCTGAACCGGACTCATCCGGGCACATGGCACGCTTTACCCCGTGAAGGTCCTCCACGTCATCGCCCGGGTCAACCTCGGCGGCACCGCACGCTGGCTGGAGACCCTCACGGCCGAGCAGACTGCCGCGGGGCAGGAGGTCGTGGTCGCCACCGGGCACGTGCAGGGCGATGAGGTCGAGGACCCGGGCGCCGACACGATGCCGCTGGTGCGGCTCGACCGACTCGGGCGCGCGGTGTCGCCCTTCGATGACCTCATGGCGTTGCGCGAACTGCGCGACCTGATCGGTGACCTGCAGCCCGATGTCGTCAACACCCACACGGCGAAGGCCGGCATGGTCGGCCGCGCCGCCGCACTCTCCATGGGCCGCCGCCGACCGGCGCTCGTGCACACCGTGCACGGACACCTGCTCAAGGGCTACTTCTCTGGCCTCGCCGTGCGCGGCATCTCCGTGTCCGAGCGGCTCATGGCTGCCGCCTCGGATCTCGTGCTGGCCGCGGGGCAGAAGGTGCGCGATGACCTCGTGGCCGCGCGGATCGTCTCGGAGGACAAGGTCGTGGTCGTGCGGCCCGGAGTGCGCGACTTCCCTCGGAC
>Ga0315904_10003560_pt1 | contig 22778 bp, 18 predicted proteins | sample LakEriMetagenome_6_FD_203529 | JGI IMG/M metagenome (GOLD analysis project Ga0315904, IMG submission 203529) | Freshwater fungal communities from buoy surface, Lake Erie, Ohio, United States - Buoy 12 MA120 | ecosystem: Environmental > Aquatic > Freshwater > Lake | place: USA: Lake Erie, Ohio... | reverse complement strand
CCGATGAACGCCCCGATGAACGCCCCGATGAACGCCCCGGAGGGCAGCCATGACCGTCTACGACGGACCTCGAACCGAGATCCGCAGGATCCTCCACGACGGGCACGCCCAGTGGGCCACGGTCGAGGACGACCACGTGGAACTGCCCGACGGACGCGTGGTCTCCACCGATGAGGCGATCCACCTCCCACCCGTCGAGCCGTCCACGATCATCTGCGTGCACATGAACTTCGACTCCCGCCGTCAGGAGTTCGGATTGCCACCGATCGACGCTCCGACGTACTTCATGAAGCCGGTGACCACCCTGAACGCCCACCGCGGCACCGTGACCCGCCCGGGCCGAACGACGCTCCTCAACTTCGAGGGCGAGCTCGCCGTCGTCATCGGGCGGCCCACCCGCAACATCGCACCGAACGAGGTCGCGGACCACATCGCCGGCTTCACGATCGCCAACGACTTCGGCCTTCACGACTTCCGGGACACCGACGCCGGATCGATCCTGCGGGTCAAGGGGCAGGATGGGTTCTCCCCCATCGGGCCCGGTCTCGTCAGCGGCATCGACCCGCGCCGGTCACGCATCCGTACCTACCGCAACGGAGCGATCGTCCAGGACGACCGGCTCGACGCGCTCCTCTTCCCCATCGAGTACGTCATCGCCGACCTCGCCTGCACCGAGTACCGGATGTCACTCCACCGGGCTCAGCGTGTCACGTCCACCGACATCTCGGTGTCGCTCGACACGATCGTCGACCACATCCCTGCTCAGAGCGCGAAACAGGGAGGACGCCATGACCAACGCCATGGACATCCTCCCTGCTCGAACACCCTGTTCAGGCGCTCGTGCTGGATCTCACCTCTGTTGCATCAGATGCAAGGGAGGAGGGACTCAGCTGCAGCCGCTGGTGGTGCCGCAGCTCGGGCAGGCGTGGCAGCTGCCCGCACGCACCATCTGCACCCCGCACTGCATGCACATCGGGGCGTCGCTGTGGCGCACCGCCGGCTTGGCGGCGATCTGTGCCGGCGACGTCTCCGGGCGGGCGATGCCGCCGGGGTTGGTGACGTCGTTGTTCGGCGCAGCGGGTGCGACGCCGAGCTCGAGCTGGGCGGCGAACTCGTCCACCGACGGCACGCTCTTCGGGTCGGCCACGACCTCCGAGCCGGTGCGGGTCTCGACGATCGACTCCTCCACGCCGGGCAGCGTGGGCTGCAGGCGCTCGTCGATCGAGAAGATGCCGAGCTCGGCGCGCTCGTCGTAGCTCATGTACTCCAGCGCCAGGCGGCGGAACAGGTAGTCCATGATCGACGACGCGAAGCGGATGTCCGGGTCGTCGGTCATGCCGGCCGGCTCGAAGCGCATGTTGGTGAACGCCTCGACGAAGGCCCGCAGCGGCACGCCGTACTGGAGGCCGTAGCTGATGCTCTTCGCGAAGGCGTCCATGATGCCGCTGAGCGTGGAGCCCTGCTTCGACACGGTGAGGAAGATCTCGCCCGGCTGGCCGCTCTCGTACTCGCCGATCGTGGCGAAGCCCTTGCAGTCGGCCACGCGGAACTCGAACGTGCGACCGCGACGGCTGCGCGGCAGCTTCTGACGGATCGGCTGGTGCACGACGCGCTCGACGATCTTCTCGATCACCTGGGTGGCCTGCGCGACCGGTGCCTCGACCGCGTCGTCGGCCTCCGCGCCGTCCTTCTTGGCGGTGCTGAGGGGCTGGGCGACCTTGCAGTTGTCGCGGTAGATGGCGACCGCCTTGAGGCCGAGCTTCCAGGACAGCAGGTGGAGCTCCTCGATGTCCTCGATCGTGGCCTCTTCGGGCATGTTCACGGTCTTGGAGATCGCGCCCGACAGGAACGGCTGCACCGCACCCATCATCCGGACGTGGCCCTCGTAGTGGATCGTGTTGTCGCCCATCGAGCAGGCGAACACCGGCACGTGCGCTGCGGCGAGGTGCGGGGCGCCGAGGATGCTCTTCTCGTGGTCGATGTAGGCGATGATCTCGTCGACCTGCTGGGCGTTGTAGCCGAGGCGGCGCAGGGCCCGCGGGATCGTCTGGTTGACGATCACCATGGTGCCGCCACCGACGAGCTTCTTCATCTTGCACAGGCCGAGGTCGGGCTCGATGCCGGTGGTGTCGCAGTCCATCATCAGACCGATGGTGCCGGTCGGGGCGAGCACGGACGCCTGGCTGTTGCGCACGCCGTACTCCTCGCCGTCACGCACGGCCGACTCCCACGCCTGCTGGCCGGCGGCCACCAGCGCGGCGGGCACGACGTCGGCGCCCTCGATCTCGTAGCTCGCGTCGCGGTGCATGCGCAGCACGTTGAGCATGTAGGCCTCGTTGTCGGCGAAGCCGGCGAACGGGCCCATGCGGCTGGCCGTGCGGGCGCTCGTGGCGTAGCTGTGGCCCGTCATGAGCGAGGTGAGCGAGGCGGCCCAGGCACGCCCCTCCACCGAGTCGTAGGGCAGACCGAGCGCCATGAGCAGCGCACCGAGGTTGGCGTAGCCGATGCCGAGCTGGCGGAACTTGCGGCTGTTCTCGCCGATCTTCTCCGTCGGGTAGTCGGCGCGGCCGACGAGGATCTCCTGCGCCGTGAACACGACCTCGACGGTGTGCATGTAGGCCTCGACGTCGAAGCTGTCGTCGCCCACCGAGTCGAGGTCGAGGTACTTCAGCAGGTTGATCGAGGCGAGGTTGCAGGCCGAGTTGTCGATGTGCATGTACTCGCTGCAGGGGTTCGAGCCGTTGATCCGGCCGGCCGCGTGCGCGGTGTGCCACCTGTTGATCGTGGTGTCGAACTGCAGGCCGGGGTCGGCGCACTCCCACGCGGCGGTGGCGATCTGGCGCCACAGGTCGCGGGCGCGCACGGTGCGCACCGGCGAGCCGTTGGTGACCGCACGGAACGTCCAGTCGGTGTCGTCGACGACGGCCTGCATGAAGTCGTCGGTGACGCGCACCGAGTTGTTCGCGTTCTGGTACTGGATCGAGAAGCTGTCGGCGCCGTCGAGGTCCATGTCGAACCCCGCGTCGCGCAGCACGCGGGCCTTGCGCTCCTCACGCGCCTTGCACCACACGAACTCCTCGACGTCGGGGTGGTCGACGTTGAGGATGACCATCTTCGCTGCACGGCGGGTCTTGCCGCCGCTCTTGATCGTGCCGGCCGAGGCGTCGGCGCCGCGCATGAAGCTGACCGGACCCGACGCGGTGCCGCCGCCGTTGAGCAGCTCGTAGCTGGAGCGGATCTTCGACAGGTTGACGCCCGATCCCGAGCCGCCCTTGAAGATCACGCCCTCCTCGCGGTACCAGTTGAGGATGCCGTCCATCGTGTCGTCGACCGACAGGATGAAGCAGGCGCTGGCCTGCTGCGGCACGCCCTTCACGCCGATGTTGAACCACACCGGGCTGTTGAACGCCGCCCGCTGGGTGACGAGGATGAACTTCAGCTCGTTGCGGAACGACTCGGCCTCGTCGGCGTCGACGAAGTAGCCGCCCTCGATGCCCCACGTGGTGATGGTGTCGGCCACGCGGTCGATCACCTGGCGCAGCGAGGTCTCGCGCTCGGGCGTGCCGAGGGTGCCGCGGAAGTACTTCTGGGCGACGATGTTCGTGGCGTTCAGCGACCAGGTGGCGGGGAACTCGACGTCGAGCTGCTCGAACGCGACCGAGCCGTCCTTCCAGTTCGAGATGCGCGCGTCACGCCGCTCCCACACGACCTGGTCGTACGGGTGGACGCCCGGCGTCGTGAAGTGACGCGTGATGCCGATGGACAGACGCTCGGGCGCCAGAGACATGGATGCTCCCTTTTTCTTGACGAACTACAGACACTCTCGACCACAAGATGTGGTGGTCAACGGCCCCCACGACGGCGACCACCCACAAGAGGTTGGAAGATTACAGCACTGTAGTTACACGACTGTCAACGACTGCTCGCCCGCTTCTTGTTCCCGTCGCCGGGGTGGACGGACCCGGCGACGACCGCACCGGCGACCCCTCGGCCGACGGTGCGGCGGCCGGACCGGCCGACCACGGTGGGACTCGCACGAACTCGCAGCGTGGCAACGGTGCGCGGTCACAGGTCCGAAGCCCTCGCCCCACAGCCCGGGGTCGCGCCACGGCGTCGTGGACCGGTGTCGAGACACCGACCGCTCCGCCGCGAGCGGCGCGCACACCCGGAACTGACCATCCGCGCCACGCACCGCTGCCATCTGCGGATGTCGAACTTAGGGCTGAATCCCTGTGAGGAGGAAGAGGGACAACGCTGTGAATTTCGTTCATCGCAACTGTGGGAATCGGCGATCGGCTGTGGACAGCGGCCGTTCGCTGTGGATGTCCCACGATGCGGAACGGGTGAGCGACCCCTCCCTCGTTCGAGGGGGTCGGATGCGTCCAACGCCGGGCTCGCGTCGCGACGCCCCTGCTCGGCACGGGTGCGACACGGAGCGAATGTCAGCGACACCAGAACCGTTCGGGGGCCGATCATCGATCGACGCCGACCGATCCTCCCCCGGGCCGCGTCGTCGGGGGCTGGGGATGTCGGCCGGCCGGCGGCGCCGCAGCACCCCGACACGGGCGTGAGCGGGGGTCAGACCGCGACGACGTCGACGGGGATGCCGTTCAGCACCGACGTGCCCGACAGCGGGTCGAGCGCCTCGTGGTCCGACAGCACGTTGCTGTTCACCCCGGCCCGCTCGCGGGCCACCCGCAGACGGACGTCGGGATGGTCGTGCCCCCAGCCGTGAGGGAGGCTCACCACACCGGGACGGATCGCATCGGTCACCTCGACCGGTGCCTCGACCGCGCCCACGCGGCTCGTGACGCGCGCCCGGGCACCGTCGGACAGGCCGAGGCGTGCCGCGTCGTCGGGATGCACGTGCAACGTGCAGCGCGGACGACCCTTCACCAGCACCTCGATGTTGTGCATCCACGAGTTGTTGCTCCGCAGGTCGCGACGACCGACGAGCACGAGGTCACGCTCCGTGAGATCCGGCACCGCGGAACGCAGCCGCACGAGGTCGGCCAACAGCACCGGGTGGTCGAGCTCCACGAGACCCGACGGGGTCTGCACCACCTCCGGGATCCGCGGCTCGAGCGCACCGAAGTCGACCCCGTGGGGATGGTCGAGCAACAGGTCGAGACTCGCGCCGCCGTCCGGGCCTGCCCCGAACGCCGCCCCGAACGGGCCGGTCTGCAGCATCAGGTCGAGCATCCGCTCGGGACCGCGACGCCCGTCGCGGTCGAGCTCCGCGAGCACCTCGGCCGCGTCGCGGCCGTGCAGCGGCGACTGCTCGTCGCGCACGGCGCTCGCGACCATCGCGGCGATCACCGCGTCGTCGAGCACCGCCGGTTCGGTGGTGGCGGGCTGCCCCTGCGCGATCAGCGCCAGCTTGGCCAGGATCTCCCACTCGTCGGGCTGGCCGTCGTCGAGCGCCAGCACGGGCGGGCTGTAGTTCGCCACGTTCCGGACGGCGAACTGCAGCAGCAGCAGGTCGTAGTGCCCCTTCTGCAACGCCGACGGACTCGGCAGCACGACGTCCGCGTGCCGGGTGGTCTCGTTGAGGTAGATGTCGACGCTCACCATGAACTCGAGGTCGGCGAGCGCCGAGTCGAGCTGCTCGCTGTGCGGCGTGGACAGCACCGGGTTCCCGGCGATCGTGACGAGACCACGGATGCGCCCCTCGCCCGGCTCGGTGATCTCCTCGGCCATCGCCGCGGCGGGGTACTCCCCCATCACCTCCGGCAGCGAGCGCACCCGCGTGTGCCCGCGACCGACGGTGAACCCGGGGCCCGTGGCGCGCTTGGGCGGACGTGACGCCACCGGTCGGGGGAACATCGACCCACCGACGACGTCGAGGTTGCCCGCCACGAGGTTCACCACGTCGATCAGCCACGACGTGGTGGTGCCGAACTCGGTGGTCGTGGTGCCGATGCGGCCGTACACGGCGGCGCGCTCGGCCGCGGCGAGATCACGCGCGACGCGACGGATCACCTCCGGCGCGACGCCGGTCGCGGCGGCGACCGCCTCGGGCGTGAACGCCGAACACGCCTCGATCACGGCGTCGAGCCCGCGCACGTGGGGCGCCACGTGCGCCGGCACGCGAACCAGGCCGTCGGCGGCGAGCACCTGGACGATCGCCGCGAGCAGCAGGGCGTCGGTGCCGGGCCGGATCGCCACCCACTCGTCGGCCTCCTCGGCCGTGCGGCTGCGGCGCGGGTCCACCACGACCAGCCGGCCGCCACGGGCGCGCATCGCCTCGATCCGGCCGGGGAAGTCCGGGGCGGTGCACAGGCTGCCGTTCGACGCGTAGGGGTTGGCGCCCAGGATCACGAGGTGGTCGGTGCGGTCGAGATCGGGGACGGGCACGGTGACCGGGCCGCCGAACACGTAGGCGGCCGCCACCTGGCGCGGCATCTGGTCGACCGTCGACGCGGAGAACACGTTGCGCGTGCCGAGCGCGTGCAGCAGCGACCGCAGGTGGGTCATGCCCGCGAGGTTGTGGGCGTTGGGGTTGCCGACGTACGCCGCCAACGACGCGCGCCCGTGGCGTTCGATCACACCGCCGAGACCCGCTGCGACCGCCTGCCACGCCTCGTCCCAGTCGACCTCGACGAACACACCGTCGCGCTTCACGAGCGGACGGCGGAGCCGGTCCGGGTCGTCGTGCAACTGCTTCAGCGTCGACCCCTTCGGGCACAGGAAGCCCCGGCTGAACACGTCGTCGAGATCGCCGCGGATGCGCGTGACGCGCTCGGTCCCGTCCGCGTCTCGGGCGACGGTGATCGCGAGCCCGCAGCCCGCCTCGCACAGCGGACACGTGCGAAAGGCGGTTCGTGTGCCCGCCGTGTCGTGTTCGGTGTCACCTCGCGCCGAGGTGGGAACGATGTCGCGATGTGCCCCCATGGCTGACATCATCGCATCTCATGCGCCGCCTGCATCCCCATCCGGCCGACCGCATCACGGTCGCCGAGGCCTACGGGGTGCCGCGGCCCCGGCCGAGCCACCGACCGTGGGTCGGAGTGTGCATGGTGTCGAGCCTCGACGGGTCGACCGTCGTCGAGGACACGTCACGCGCCCTGTCGAGCCCGGCCGACACGGCGGTGCTGCTCGGCCTGCGCCAGCTCGCCGACCTGATCGTCGTCGGCGCAGCCACCGTACGCATGGAGGGCTACGGCGCACCGAGCAAGGCCGGCCAGCGGATCGGCATCGTGTCGCGCCGCGGCGACGGGCTCGACTTCACCGCCGAGCTGTTCACCAGCGGGGCGGGATTCCTGATCGTGCCCGAGGACGCTCCCGACCTGCCGGTGGAGACGGTGCGCGCCGGCACCGGCGCGGTCGACCTCCCGGGCGCGTTCGCGCAGCTCGACGCGTACTTCGTGCAGTGCGAGGGCGGCGCGGTGCTGAACGCAGCGATGGCGGCGGCCGACCTGATCGACGAGCTCAACCTCACCGTGTCGCCCGTCATCAGCGGCGGCGCCGGCCCCCGGCTCACGGCGGGTGCGCCCGACGTGCTGCACCGGATGGACCTCGCCCACCTGTGCGAGGACGACGGCTTCCTGTTCACCCGCTACGTGCGCCGGCGCGGCTGACGCCGCTCGGGCGCCTCACGGCCGCCCGCGGCGGACGCGGGCGGTGGCAGTCAGGCCTTCTGCAGCTTCTTCAGCAGCGACAGCTCGCGCTGGAAGTCCGCGGCCGCGTCGAAGCCCTTGTAGACGCTGGCGAACCGGAGGTACAGCACCTCGTCGATGGTGCGCAGCCGCTCGAGCACCGCCCGCCCCACGCGCTCGCTCGTGAGGTCGCCCTCGGCGAAGCGCAACTCGTCCTCGACGTCCTCGGCGAGCTGGTGGATCTGGTCGAGCGAGACCGGCCGGCCCTTGCCGGCTGCGGCCACCCCGCGGACGATCTTCCCGCGGTCGAACGGCTGGCGGGCGCCGTTCGACTTGATCACGATCATCGGCACCTCCTCGAGGCGCTCGTAGGTCGTGAACCGGTGCTGGCAGCTCCCGCACACCCGACGACGACGGATGGACGCGCCCTCGTCGGCTTCACGGGAATCGATCACCTTGGTGTCGTCGACTCGGCAGCGGGGGCAGCGCATCGCCGCCAACCTAGCCGACCCACTCGGGGGCCGGGCAGCGGAATCGGGGCCGCGAACGGGCGGATTCAGGGGAGGTCGAGCGCTTGACCGGCCTGGATCGTGGCGCCGCCGTTGTGGGCCACGAGCAGGTCGACGACCTCGGCCTGATCGGCCTGGGGATAGAAGCGGGCGGCGATCCCCCACAGCGTGTCACCCGGTTGGACGACATAGGTGGTGGCTCGGCCGACCGCGGCGCCGGAGGCAGGATCGACGCCGCGGTCGGCCAGACCACGCTGGGTCACCGAGCCGACCGAGCACACGAGCGCGACGACGAACACCACTGCGCCGACGCGGCGGCGGACGAACGTGGCACGGCGTGGCACGGTGCGGCCACCGGCGAGGCGTCGGGGCAGGACGCCGGCCGGAACGGTGTACCGCGACGGCAGGCTCGTCGGCCCGGCCGCCGCCGTCCGGCGCGCGAACGACGTGGCGACGGGAGCCGTCGGGACCACGGCGAGCGGGCGCCGGACGGTGGAGCGGGGGGCGAGGGAAGCCGAGACTGCCGACATCTGTGGGAACCTCTCGTGAGCAAGGAGTGTCGTGAGAACGGAACGTGAGGACGAGGGACGAGTGCGAACGGGTGTTCCCCGAACGGACGTTCGCAGTATGGTCGCCGAACACCCGTTCGTCAACCGCTGATCGAACACATGTTGCACGAACGGGTGTTTGACCTGACAGGCGAACACGCGTACGCTGCAGCCATGGCCGAGTCGACCGCTCCCACCCTCACCGCCCGCCAGAAGGGCATCCTCGACATGATCGAGACCAGCATGCGCGAGCGGGGCTACCCGCCGAGCGTGCGCGAGATCGGCGATGCCGTCGGGCTCACCTCGCCCTCCACGGTGCACAGCCACCTGGCGTCGCTGGAGAAGATGGGCTTCCTGCGGCGCGATCCGTCCAAGCCGCGGGCGCTCGAGGTGCGCTACGACCCGTCGTCGGGTGCCGCCATCGAGCGCCGCCCGGTGCGCCACGTCCCGCTGGTCGGCGACGTCGCCGCCGGCACCGACGTGCTCGCGGAGGAGAACGTCGAAGAACTCTTCCCGCTGCCCGAGGACTTCACCGGCACGGGCGACCTGTTCATGCTGCGGGTGCGCGGCGACTCGATGATCGACGTCGGCATCATGGACGGCGACTTCGTGGTGTGCCGTGCGCAGACCACGGCCCTCGACGGCGAGATCGTCGTGGCGGGCATCCCGGGCGGCGAGGCCACGGTGAAGACCTATCAGCGCACGGGCAGCACCATCACGCTGGTGCCCGCGAACCCCCGGCTGTCACCGATGGTGTTCGCGTCCGACGAGGTCGTCGTCTACGGCCGTGTCGTCACCGTGATGCGCCGGCTCTGATCCCCCACTGACGCATCGCTGATCCGGCTCCGATCCGGCGGGCCGCGCACCGCGCCGGTCGGTCCGGTCCGCTCACCGGGTCGGCGGAGCCGGCCATCCGCCACCCGACGGAGGCGCGGGCGGCGGCGGGGTGGGCGGCAACGGCATCGTCGGCGGCGGAGCCGGCGGTTGATGGGTCGGCTGCGGTTGGTACGTCGGCTGCTGCGGCGCACCGTAGGGCGCCTGCATCTGCGGCATCTGCGGCATCTGCGGCATCTGCGGCGCCTGCTGCACGGGCAGCGCACCGGTCGGCGTGCCCGGACGACGACGCATGCCGAGCACGATCAGCAGACCGCCGACCACCACGCCGAGCGCGAGCGTCAGCACGCCTGCCATCCGCAGGGTGTCCGAATCGCCCTTCGGGTCGCGACCGACCGCGACGGCGATCTCGTCCTCGTCGGACGTGGCGGTCAGCTCGTAGTCGCCGGCCTCCTCGATCTCCACCGTCGCCACCGCGGTCCCGACGAACCCAGCGGCGTCGTAGTCGGTCGACGAATCCGGTTCGGTGTCCATCTCGTCGCCGTTCTCGTCGACCAGGATGATCTCGACGTCGGGCAGTTCCCCTCCGCCGAGGTCGTAGTCGGTGTCAGCGTTCGGGCAGTCACCGCGGAGGTCGCCGATCGCGCCCGTGGTCTCGACGTAGATCGTGTACGTCCCGGTCTCGTCGAACTCGAGGTTGGTGGTGCAGCCGATCGGCGCACGCGCCAGGTTGCGCACGCCGTCCTCGTAGTTCGAGGTGGCCGCCATGATGATGACCACGCCGCCGATGATGCCGGCGGCGAGGATCACGGCTGCGACGGCGATCAGCCCCGTGCGGCGCCCCGCGGGCGCGGGCGGCATGAACGGTTGACCGGGCTGTGCCATGACGAGCGGCGACGACCCCGAGGGATCCCCAGCCGGCGGGTACTGCTGATACGTCATGCCTGCTCCACCCCCAGTCGCCGCGCGACCTGGTCGATCCGATCGTCAGGTTGTACCACGGCGACGCGCACGTTGTTGGCACCACCCGCGCCGTAGAAGTCGCCGGGGCTCACGAGTGCGCCGCCGGCCGTGGCGAGCCGCTCGGCGAACGCCCAGCCGTCCTCGGCGTCGAACCACAGGTAGAACCCGCCCGCGGGCGGTTCGATCGTGAGGCCCGACCAGCGACCGAGCACGGTCGCCATCCGCTCGAGGCGACGGCGGTAGCGATCGCGCTGCTCGGCCACGTGGGCGTCGTCGTCGAGCGCCACCACACCGGCCGCCTGCGCCGGACCGGGCACGAGCATCCCGACGTGCTTGCGCACCTCCTTGAGGTAGGTGACGAGCTCGGTGTCACCGGCGTAGAACCCGACGCGGAGTCCGGCGAGGTTCGATCGCTTCGAGAGCGAGTGCACCGCGACCACGCCACTCGTCCCCTGCTCGAGCACGGTGCGCGGCCGACCGTCCCAGGTGAACTCGACGTAGCACTCGTCGCTGAACACCGGCACCGCGTGGGCGCGACCCCACGCCGCTGCGGCGTCGAGGTCGCTCAGCGCGCCGGTCGGGTTCGACGGGCTGTTCACCCACAGCAGCACGGCGCGAGCCGCGTCGGCGGGGTCGATCGCGTCGAGGTCGATGCCGCCGTCGGGTCGGGGCGGCACCGGCACCGGCCGGCACCCGGCCAGGATCGCGCCCATCTCGTAGGTGGGGTAGGCGACGGCCGGGTACAGCACGGTGTCGCGTGACGGCGTGCGCAGGCGCAGGTAGTGCGGCGTGGTGGCGACGAACTCCTTCGTGCCCACGCACGCGGCGATCTGGTCGAGCGTGAGCTCCACCCCGAAGCGCCGGTCGACCCACGACCGGATCGCGCCGCGCAGGCCCGGCGTGCCGATGCTCGGCGGGTAGCCGCGCTCGCTGTTGCTCGTGGCCAGTGCGGCGACCACGGCGGCGGGCGGCGGGTCGCACGGCGTGCCGATCGACAGGTCGACCATGCCGCCGTCGTGGCCGGCGCAGATCGCCGCGAGCCGGTCGAGCTTGTCGTAGGGGTACGGCGGGGGAACGAACCCCTCGGCCTGCTGCTCACTCATGGGGCGTCATGGTGGCACCTGCGACGCCGCACCCCCAATGCGAATCGACGCGACACGCGACCGGCACGGTGCGTCCGGCGACGCGCGACGGGCTCAGTCGTCGACGGACGGCTGCGATCGGCCACCGCCGACGACGAACTCGGCGAGCCGCCCGGCGGACGCCTCCGCGAGTCGGGCCCGCACGCGCACTCCACCGTCTTCGTGGCTGCTCGACACGACCTCGCCCTCGCGGTGCACCGCGGCGAGCACGTCGCCGCGCTCGTACGGGATGAGCAGCTCGACGGGAGCGGCGATCGCCCGCAGGCGGTCGGCGAGGGTGGCGAGGAACGCGTCGATCCCCTCCCCCGTCACCGCGCTCACGGCCACCGATCCCTCGTGGTCCGCGACGAGCTCCTTCGCGACGTCCGGGGCCACGTCGGCCTTGTTGAACACGAGGAGCTCCGGCACCTCGTCGGCGTCGATCTCGGCGAGCACCTCGCGCACGGCGCGGATCTGGCCCTCCGGGTCGGGAGCGCCGGCGTCGACCACGTGGATCAGGAAGTCGGCCTCGCTGGCGACCTCGAGGGTGCTCTTGAACGACTCGATGAGACCGTGCGGCAGGCGCCGCACGAAGCCCACCGTGTCGGTGAGCAGCACCGGCTCACCACCGGGCAGCGAGAGCCGGCGGGTGGTGGGGTCGAGCGTGGCGAACAGCCGGTCCTCCACCAGCACCCCTGCCTGGGTGAGTCGGTTGAGCAGGGTGCTCTTGCCGGCGTTGGTGTAGCCGACGATCGTGACGGCGGCGAGTCCGCTGCGGCCACGGCTCTTGCGCTGCAGGTGGCGCGTCTCGCGCAGCTCCTTCAGCTCGTGCTCGAGCCGGCTGATGCGCTTGGTGAGGATGCGCCGGTCGACCTCGAGCTTGGCCTCGCGTGCGGGTGCCCACGCCACCGCTCTGCTGCGAGAGGTTGGCCTTGTTGCCGCGGCGCAGTCGCGGCAGGCGGTAGCGCAGCAGGGCGAGCTCCACCTGTGCCTTGCCCTCGAGCGTGTGCGCGTTCTGGGCGAAGATGTCGAGGATCACGGCCGTGCGGTCGAGCGCGGTGCGGCCGAGCAGCTTCTCGAGGTTGTACTGCTGCGCCGGGGACAGCTCGTTGTCGAACACCACGGTGTCGGCGTCGACGGCGAGGCACAGCTGGCGCAGCTCCTCCACCTTGCCCTTGCCGATGTACCACGTGTGGTCCGGGGCGTCGCGGCGCTGCACGATGCGTCCGGCCTCGTCGGCACCGGCCGTGTCGATGAGCAGCGAGAGCTCGTCGAGACCGGCCTCGGTGTCGTCGTCGGTGTGCCCCGGCAGCGTGACGCCGACCAGGACGATGCGCTCGCGCTTGGTGCGCTCGATGAGCGTTGCGCCGAGTGCTTCCTGGTACGGGTTCGTCATGCGGAGGTCGGGTTCCCTTCGTGTGCGTCGCCGACACCGGTGACCGGGGTGAACTCCCGCAGGTGGTGTTCGACCTCGACCGTGATCCGGCCGATCAGGACCGACGGCCCCACCAGCGTCGCCCGGCCCGGTGCCGGTTCGTCGAGACGCACCTTCGCACGTCCGCCGTCCATCTGCACGACGATTTCGGTCACGCTCGACGGGACGAGTCCCCAGGCTCGAGCTGCGAAGGCGCTGGCGCACGCCCCGGTGCCACACGCCCGGGTGATGCCGGCACCGCGCTCGTGCACCCGCATGCGGATCACGTCGCGCTCGGTGCCGGGCTCGACGATCTCGAGGTTGGTACCGGGCACCTGCTCGCCGAGCCGCTGCAGGTCGACGACGTCGACCTCGTCGACACCCACCACGGTGTGCGGGTTGCCGGTGTTGAGGTGCAGCACCGGTCGGTCGGGGTGGCACCCGATCGCGGCCCATCCCTCGGGTTCGCTGCCGGGCCGGATCTCGCCCATGTCGACGCTCGCGTCGATCGTGTCGTCGCGGTCGGTGGCGGCGAGCCGCACCAGTCGGTCGCCGGCATCGGTGAGGATGCGTTGCGCGTCGAGGTCACCGCGACGCATCGCGACCGCCTGCGCGAAGCAGCGGATGCCGTTGCCGCTCATCTCCGCGCGACTGCCGTCGGCGTTGTACAGCACCATGCGCGCCGAGTAGCCGGGCGCGTCGGTGGCCACGAGCAACCCGTCGGCGCCGATGCCGGTGCGGCGGTCGCACAGTGCCACGGCGAGCTCGGCGAGACGATCGGTCTCGACCGGCGGGTCGAACACCACGAGGAAGTCGTTGCCGAGTCCGTGGTGCTTGGTGAGCTGCAGCGTGGTCACGTGGGTCCTGCGTGGTCGGCGGCGAGCGCCTCGGCGATCACCGGCACCGCTTCGGCGACGGGATCGTCGCCGATGTCGAGCCAGCGTACGCGTGGGTCGCGCCGGAACCACCGCTCCTGACGCACCGCGAACTGGCGGGTGCGCAGCACCACCTGAGCGATCGCCTCGTCGAGCGACAGCCGCCCCTCGAGGTGGTCGATGACCTCCTTGTAGCCGAGCGCCTGCCGGGCCGTTCGCGACGGGCCGGGCCCGGTGTCGAGCAGGGCGCGCACCTCCGCGACGAGGCCGGCGTCGACCATGCGGTGCACCCGGGCCTCGATGCGGGCGGCCAGCACCGGGCGGGGCCAGCGGAGCCCGAACTGGACGAACGGCACCTCGGGGTATGTGTCGAGACCGGGCCCGAACGAGCTGAAGCGCCGACCCGAGCCGAGGCACACCTCCAGCGCGCGAACCACTCGCCGAGCGTTGGTGGGTTCCATCTTCGCGGCGGCGTCCGGGTCGAGGGCGACCAGCTCGGCGTGGAGCGCTGCGACGGGCTCGACGTCGAGGCGCGCCTCCAGCGCAGCACGCACCTCCGGCCAGGTGCCAGGGATCTCCATCGGGTCGGTGATCGCGCGCAGGTAGAGCCCCGTGCCACCGACGAGCATCGGCCGTGCGTCGCGGGCCTCGATGTCGTCGATCGCGGCGTGAGCCGCGGCGGCGAACTCGGCGACGGCGAAGTCGTGATCAGGTTCGACGAGGTCGAGCAGGTGGTGCGGCACGCGGGCGCGGTCGTCGGCGGTGGGCTTCGCGGTGCCGATGTCCATCCGTCGGTACACCTGCATCGCGTCGACGGCGACGATCTCGAACGGCCCGGCCGCGGCGAGCGCCGCATCGGTGGCGATCGCCATCGCGACGTCGCTCTTGCCGCTCGCGGTGGGGCCGAGCACCACCGGTCGGGGACGCGTCACCGGTGCGTGCACGACGGGTCCGACGTTCAGCCGGCTGCCACCGCGATGCGCCGCTTGTGCGACGGCTCGGCGAGCAACTCGCGGAACTCGCCGGTGAGGTGGTGCGGCGCGGCACCCGTGACCTCGACGGTCGCGTAGGCACCGATGCGCACGGGCTGCGCCGGGCGGAAGTGGACGAGCTTGTTCTGGCGGGTGCGGCCGGTGATCACCTCGGGATCGCGCTTGGACGGCCCCTCGACCAGCACCTCCTCGACACGTCCGATGCGGGCGCGGTGCTTCGCGATCGCACTGCGCTCCACCACGATGCGGAGACGCTCGAACCGCTCGGCCACGACCGCCGGATCGACGAAGTGCTCGGTCATCGTGGCGGCCTCGGTGCCCTCACGCGGCGAGAAGATGAACGTGTACGCGTAGTCGTACTCGGCCGCTGCGGCGACCTCGAGCGTGCGCTCGAAGTCGGCGTCGGTCTCGCCGGGGAAGCCGACGATGATGTCGGTGCTGACCGCGAGGTCGGCGATCGTGGCCCGGGCGAGGGTGAGCCGCTCGAGGTAGCGCTCGGCGGTGTAGCCGCGGTGCATGAGCGACAGCACGCGATCGGAGCCGCTCTGCAGCGGGTAGTGCAGGTGCTCGCACACCTGCGGTGCCGCGGCCATCGCAGCGAACGTCTCGGGCCGCATGTCCTTCGGGTGCGGGCTGGTGAAGCGGACCCGGCGGATGCCCGGGACGGCGGCGACCGCGGTGACCAGGTCCGCGAACAGCGGGCGCAGCTTGGCCCCGGTGTCGCCGTCACGGCGCTGGGCGAGCTGCAGGTCGCGGCCGTAGCTGTTCACGTTCTGGCCGAGCAGGGTGACCTCGGTGACGCCCTGGGACGCGAGGTCGTGCACCTCGGCCACCACGTCGTCGAAGGGTCGGCTGATCTCGGCGCCGCGCACGGCCGGAACGATGCAGAACGCGCACGAGTTGTCGCAGCCGATCTGGATGGTGACCCACGCGTTGTACGACGTCTCGCGGCGCGCGGGCAGCGCGGACGGGAACAGGGCATGGTCGTCGATGACGGCCTCGTCGAGGATCTCCGTGATCGGGCCGTGCTCGCTCGCGTGGTGGAGCAGATCCGTGGCCCGATGGACGTTGTGGGTGCCGAGGACCACGTCGGTCCACGGCGCCTTCTGACGCACGAGGTCGCGGTCCTTCTGCGCGAGGCACCCGGACACCACGATCTGGCGGCCCTCCTTGGCCTCCTTCCACCGCTTCAGGTGGCCGAGGTTGCCGTAGAGCTTGTTGTCGGCGTTCTCGCGGATGCAGCAGGTGTTGAGCACGACCACGTCGGCGTCGGCCTCGTCGTCGACCGCGACCAGACCGTCGGCGTCGAGCAATCCGGCGATGCGCTCGGAGTCGTGTTCGTTCATCTGGCACCCGTAGGTGCGCACGACGTAACTGCGCGGGCTGCTGGTCACGTCGGTCAAGGCTATCGACGTGACCAGCCGTCGCTCAGGAGCCCGGGGCGGCCCAGTCGGGCGAGAACGGGTTGTGTGCGATCTCCCAGAGATGGCCGTCGGGATCGGCGACGTAGCCGGAGTAACCGCCCCACACCACCGCCTCGGGCACCTTCACGATCGTGGCGCCGGCCGCGACGAACGCGGCGACGACCCGGTCGACCTCGTCACGCGACGGCTGGTTGCTGGCCAGCGTGACGCCACGGAACGAGGACGGCAGGGCCGGTGATGCAGCCGGCGGCGCCTGGTGCGCGTCGGCGGCGAGGTCGTCGGCACCGAAGAGGCCGAGGACCACCCACCCTCCGCCCGGGGTGCCCAGGCGGAGGAAGGTGATCGTCGGCTCGCTCGGCTCGGCGCGCTGCCAGCCGAGCGACTCGTAGAACGCGGTGGCACGTGCGACGTCGGCGACGCCCAGCGTGATCAGGCTGAGGTGCGCCGGCGCCGACACGTGATCCGTCACTCGGGGTCAGTGACTCGGGGTCAGCGGTCGAGTTCGACGCTGATCGGCTGGTCGTCGGCGTCGGTGAACTCGTCGCCGATGCCGGCCTGTCGGCGCACCTTGTCGGAGATCTCCATCATCACCTCGGGGTTCTCGGACAGGTAGTTCTTCGCGTTCTCGCGACCCTGGCCGAGCTGTTCGCCGTCGTAGGTGAACCAGGCGCCGGACTTCTTGACGATGCCCATGTCGACCGCCATGTCGAGCAGCGAGCCCTCACGGCTGATGCCCTTGCCGTACATGATGTCGAACTCGGCCTGCTTGAACGGCGGGGCGACCTTGTTCTTCACGACCTTCACACGAGTGCGCGAACCGGTGACCTCGGTGCCGTCCTTGATCGACTCGATGCGGCGGATGTCGAGACGCACCGACGAGTAGAACTTGAGCGCACGACCGCCCGGGGTGGTCTCGGGCGAGCCGAACATGACGCCGATCTTCTCGCGGAGCTGGTTGATGAAGATCGCGATGGTGTTGGTCTTGTTGAGGTTGGCGGTGAGCTTGCGCAGCGCCTGGCTCATGAGGCGGGCCTGGAGGCCGACGTGGCTGTCGCCCATCTCGCCCTCGATCTCGGCGCGAGGCGTGAGGGCGGCCACCGAGTCGACCACGAGCACGTCGATGGCACCCGAGCGCACGAGCATGTCGGCGATCTCGAGCGCCTGCTCGCCCGTGTCGGGCTGGGAGATGAGGAGCTGGTCGATGTCGACACCGATCGACTTGGCGTAGATCGGGTCCATCGCGTGCTCGGCGTCGATGTAGGCGCAGATGCCACCGTTGCGCTGGGCCTCGGCCACGACGTGCATGGCGAGGGTCGACTTACCGGAGGACTCCGGGCCGTAGATCTCGACCACGCGGCCGCGGGGCAGGCCGCCCACGCCGAGCGCCAGGTCGAGCGACAGGGCGCCGGTGGAGACGACGTCGATGCCCATGGACGTCTTCTCGCCCATGCGCATGATCGAGCCCTTGCCGAACTGCTTGTCGATCTGGGCCAGCGCCATGTCGAGGGCGCGCTCGCGGTCGGGGGTGTTGCTCATCGTGTGCTCCGTTTCCTGCCTCTGTGACGTACCCGGTCGCCCGGGGGTGGAGCCGGTTGCCGCCGGGGCGCCGCTCGATCGTCTCGATCGTTCGACACCGGTGGCGTCCGGCCCGATGGGTGATGCGGGGCACCGTACGGACGGGGTGTGACACCGACCGGCCGACGGACCCGACACCCGTGGTGTGGCCCTCCGTGTCCGGCAGGGGCATCGCTCCTGACGAACGACATCACTGTAGTTGCGAACGAGTGTTCGATCAAGCATCGAACACGATCGAACAGCCCGAACAGCCCGAACAGCCCGAACAGCCCGAACAGCCCGAACAGCCCGGAGCAGCCCGGAGCAGCCCGGAGCAGCCCGGAGCAGCACCGCGGCAGCAGCTGATCGGCATCGGAGACCCGCCGATCGTCCTCGTCGACGGCGAGCACTAGCGTCCGCGCCATGACCACGCCCGAGCACCTCGCGACCTCCGCCGACCCGCCGCGCCCCGACACCGCGACGTCCGCCACGTCCGCGACATCCGCCACGTTCGACACCCTCGTCGCGACGGTCGAGGGTGCTCGCGGCAGCCTGGTGCTGAACCGCCCCGACAAGCTCAACCCGCTCAGCACCCACACGCTGCGCGAGATCGAGCAGGCGGCCCGCTGGTTCGACGACCATCACGACCTCAAGGTCGTCGTCGTCAGCGGCGCGGGCCGGGCCTTCAGCGCCGGCGCCGACCTGTCGGCGTTCACGTCGTCCGCGTCGGCCGAGGACCGCCAGCAGGGTTGGCGCATGGGGCGGGCGCTCGACGAGATGCGCGCCGTCACCGTGGCCCGGCTGCACGGCTGGTGCGTCGGCGGCGGCCTCATCGTCGCCGCCGGGTGCGATCTGCGCGTGGCCGCCCGCTCGGCTCGGTTCTCGATCCCCGAGGTCGACCTCGGCATCCCGCTCGCCTGGGGTGGCATCCCGCGCCTCGTGCGCGAGATCGGCCCGGCGCTCACCAAGGAGTTGGTGATGACGTGCCGGCCGTTCGACGCCGAGGAGGCCTTCCGGAGCGGGTTCCTGAACCGCGTGGTGGACGACGATCGGCTCGACGAGGAGGTGGAGGTGCTCGTGCAGACGCTGCTCGACAAGCCGAAGCTCGCCCTGCTCGAGACCAAGGCCCACGTGAACGCGGTGACCGAGTCGATGGTCGGTACCGGGCGCAGCTGGGCCGACGCGGACGGGCTGTTCGCCGGCCTGCGCGACCCGGAGGGCCGTGCGGCGGCGCAGCGCTACGTGGAGCGCGTGCGCCGCTGAGGGGGCCGGATCGGCGTGCCGGCCGCCGCGTCACCCGACGCGACGGCTGCCATCGCGTCGTCGAGCTCGGCGCGCTCGGGTGGGTGGACCGCGAGGTCGAACGCGAGCCAGATCGTGTAGGTGAACGGGTAGATCGCGACCGGCATCACCAGCGCGACCACGAACAGCGAGGCGACGAAGGGCAGCACCGGGATGTCCGGGGCGGTGAGCACGAACCCGACCCCCATCGCCACGGCCAGCGACCCGAAGGTCACGATCGTGTTCACCGTGACCGTGCCGAGCTCGAAGCCCTCCTCGCGGTGCCAGCGGATCCCGCACGTGCGGCAGCGGTCCACGCGCCGGAACCAGCCGCGCAGGAAGGTGGGCCGACCGCCGCACCACGGGCAGCGCAGCAGCAGTGCCCGGCCGAGCATGCGGGGGAACGACTGGCGGGTGCTGGCCACGACCTCACCCTACGACCGCACCTCGCGGCGTCGCACGGTGACCGACGCCCGCCCGGCGGGCGCGTGAGCGGAGCGCCGGTGTCGGCGGCGCGTGCGCGACGTGGCGACGCCATCGGTCACAATGGGCGCCGTGCGTCGATCACTGGCCGGTCTGCTGTTCGGCATCGCGTTCGCGTTCGCGTGCCTCACCGTGAGCGGGTACCTGCTGCAGCGGTCGGCGTTCACCCCCGACCGGGCCGCGGATGCCGCGGCGACGGTGCTCCAGGACGAGGAGGTCCAGCGCCTCGCCATCAGCGTCGTGGCCGACGCCACCGCCGACCAGATGTACCCGGGCGACCCGACGGGTTCGGCGATCATCCGCCAGAACATCACCCTGGTCGCGTCGCTGCCGCTCGGTGCCGAGGTGTACGCGCCGGTCCTCGCCGACGTGCACTCGGTCCTGATCGGCGAACGCGACGGCCCCGTCGTCGTCGAGCCGGAGCAACTGGTGCTCATCACACGTGACGAGCGGGCCGCCACCCTGCCGCCGCTCTCCATCGAGGTGCCCCGCCTCGGCGTGCTCGCCGCGGTCGATGGTGTGCTCGGCTGGCTCGTGCCGATCAGTGCGATCGTTGCGCTGGTGTTCGTCGTGCTGACGTTCCTGGCGCGGCCGGAGCGGGCACCGCTGCTACGCACCCTCGGCATCGGCCTCGTCGCCCTCGCCGCGCTGGCGATCGTGTTCAGCTACGTGATCCCGAAGTTCCTGCCGCCCGTGCTCGACGAGAGCCCGTGGGCGAGAGTGCCGGCGCGCATGGCCGACGACTCGCTGGGCCTCACGCTGTTCGCCTCGTTCGTGCTGGCGGCCGCCGGGCTCGTGCTGTTCCTCGCCTCCACTCGCATGGGCCGGACGAAGCGCTGGAGCACGCCGGTGAGCACCTACCGGTACCGCGAGGAGCGGAGCTGGAGCTGAGCTCGTCACCAACCGGTTCTCGCCGGTTCTCGCCGGTTCTCGCCGGTTCTCGCCGGTTCTCGCCGGTTCTCGCCGGTTCTCGCCGGTTCTCGCCGGTTCTCGCCGGTTCTCGCCGGATGGTGACGGCAGTGACGTCACGGAGGGCGTGAGCGCCCGCCGCGGTCGGGTTCAGGCGACGAGTTCGTCGACGAACTCCTGGAACACACCGGCGTAGTGCATCGCGTCGGCCTCGGTGTGCAGCACCGAGACGAGCCACTGCTCGTCGAGACCGGGGGGCAGCAGCACGCCGCGGTTGATGCCGTGCATCCACTGCGCGAAGGCCAGGTCGAAGTCGGTGGCCTTGTAGTCGCGGTAGTTCCGGATCGGCTCCTCCGACCACGTGACACACCCCTTCGCACCGAACTGCACCGTGTGCGCCGGGATGCCCGCGCGGTCGATCACGCCTTGACACGCCGCCACGAGGCGGCTGTTGAGGTCGTTGACGGCACGCTGCACGTCGGGCGTGCAGATGTCGGCCAGCACCGCCTTCGCGGCCGCCATGCACAGCGGGTTGCCGTTGTACGTGCCGAGGTGGAGCACCTTGCCGGACGTGATCTGGTCCATGCACTCGCGGGTGCCACCGAAGGCCCCGAGCGGCAGGCCGCCGCCGATGCTCTTCGCCAGGGCGACGAGGTCGGGCTGCACACCGAGCACGCCCGTGGCGCCGCTCCATCCCGCCGTGATGCCGGTCTTGACCTCGTCGAAGATCAGCATCGTGCCGTACCGGCGGGTGATCTCGCGGACCGCCTCGAGATAGCCGGGCTGGGGCATGCAGATGCCGATGTTCTCCATGACGGGCTCGACGATGAACGCCGCGACGTCGCCGTTGCGGAGCACCCGCTCGAGCGCCTCGGGATCGTTGTACGGGATGACGATCGTGTCGTGCAGCACCGCCTGGGTGATGCCGGCGGTGGCCGGCACCGGCGTCGGGTTGTCGGCGGGGCCGGCGACCTCGAGCTTCGGCTTCATCGAGATCATCACTTCGTCGTGGTGGCCGTGGTAGCCGCCCTCGACCTTCACGATCTTGTCGCGACCGGTGATGCCGCGGGCCACGCGGATCGCGTCCATCGTGGCCTCGGTGCCCGAGTTGGTGAAGCGCCACATCGGGAGCTGGTAGCGCTCGGCGAGCAGCTCGGCGACGTCCGCGTTGAGCTCGCACGGGGTGACGAACAGCGTGCCGTCGTCGAGCTGCGCCTCCACGGCCTGGCGCACCAGCGGGTGGCAGTGACCGGAGAACAGGGCACCGAAGCCCATGTCGTAGTCGATGTAGCGGTTGCCGTCGACGTCCTCCATCCAGCTCTGCTGGGCGCGGCGCACCACGATCGGGTGCGGGTCGTAGGCCTGGAAGCTGGACGGCACGCCGAGGGGCAACACCTTGCGGGCCCGCTCGGAGGCGCGCTGTGAACCAGCGGTTCGCTCCATGTACACCTGGAGTTCGCGGGTGGTGATCTGCCGAGCTCGGGCGACCAGTTCGTCGTGGCGGATGGATTCCGTTGCACTCATGTCGGTTCCTTTTCGGATCACGTTTCCACAAGCCTAGCCCACCACGGAATTCGTCGTGAACGGGAGCCCCGACGACGTTTCGCGCTTCCGGCCACCCCCAGCACCAGGACGACGTCGATCACGCTGCGAGATCCCCGCAGATGCGGGGTGGTGATCGAACGTGTGTTCGGTACCTTGGTGGGTGTTCCGGGTGTTCCCGGGGTGTGATCGACCCGTTGGGGTCCAGGTGTTCGTGTGGTGTCCGGTCGTCCCGCGGCGGTGGGAGGGGGTGAGCTCGCATGTTCGATGCAGGTGGTGTCGCGGTCGTCGTTCCTGTGGATGGGGTGTGGTCGTTGGCGTGCCTGGATGCGGGTCTGGCGTCGGTGGAGCAGATCGCGGTGGGCCTGGGCGATCTCACTGTCGTGCTGCGCTGGTTGCAGTCGGTCGAGCTGCGTCTGCTGCAACGCCTCGAGTCGCTCGCGGACGAACCGGGGTCGGGGGTCGATCCGGATGTGGTGACAGCGCGTGCGACGGGCCGCTCGGTGGCTGCGGCGGTGAAGGCGACCAAACGCGCTCGCAGTGCCGTGACGGCACCCGCGTTGGTCGGAGCGATCGGTCGGGGAGAGTTGGGGGTGGAGCATCTCGACGCGTTCACCGCCGCAGTGGCGTCGCTCCCGGCCGCACTCCGCCCGCAGTTGGTCGCGATGGAGGCCGAGCTCGTGTCGGAGGCGGTCCGGCGTGGTCTGACGGCGGAGGCGTTCCGTGACCGT
>Ga0315904_10003559_pt1 | contig 22779 bp, 19 predicted proteins | sample LakEriMetagenome_6_FD_203529 | JGI IMG/M metagenome (GOLD analysis project Ga0315904, IMG submission 203529) | Freshwater fungal communities from buoy surface, Lake Erie, Ohio, United States - Buoy 12 MA120 | ecosystem: Environmental > Aquatic > Freshwater > Lake | place: USA: Lake Erie, Ohio... | reverse complement strand
CCATTGATGGCGTTATGATAACTTCCTCCTTTGCGTTCTTTAGTTGAATTGCTTCGTCGAATTCTAGAGTTATTTTATCACCACTGAAATTCTTTGATTCATTTTGGGGAATTGATCTAATAAGCGTTGGAGGTATCGTATCTCGCGGACCTCCTTCGGGTGGTATTATATTAGCGCATCGTATTAATGTTATGAGTAGGAAGGCCAGAGGTGCGTATCTCATTTGGTTAAGATGTAAATGAGACTTGAGTAATTTCCTGTTCTCCTAGCTTCTGAATTTGACTGATTGCCGGAGATGATTGCACGGATCACTGTCTCTAGACCAAGTTTATTAGTGTGAATGTACTTCTCACTTAGTAGGCTTACGTAGTAAGCGTCCAGTTTCATGGGAATTGTTTTCTGAACTGTTAGGCCTAGCTTGGCCGCAAGCTGTTTTATCGTTTTAGGTGAGAAGTGCCAAAGGTGTCTCGGTACATCGTAACCCGCCCAGTAGCCTTTGTATTTGTTCGCGTCAAATGATTTGTAATTTGGTATGGCTATTAAAAGTTTGCCTCCGAAATTAAGTCGCTCAGAAAGCTTTTGGATCGTTTCTATAGGATCTAACGTGTGTTCCAGTACATGCCATGCGGTGATAATGGAAAATTTGTCGGATGTGTCTGATATGGATTTATTTATTTCTGTGCCGACTTTTAGTGTCGCGTTACGCCTAGCACTTTCAGATGGTTCAATACCTGAGATAGACCATTTATTTGCTTGCATGTAATTCAAGAAGTCGCCAGTTCCACATCCAAAATCTAAGACTGTTTTTTCTGTATTTAAAGCGTTCAAAAGACCTCTTTTTTGTTTTAGCGTGTATTTTCTTGCTATCCTATATGCTAGGTGTAAGGGGTTTAGTTTTTTACCACCGTGTGATATATAGTCATCCGAGTCGTAATACTTGTCAAGGTTCACGCGCTCTGGCATGACGGTTTTCAGAAGTTCACAGTTTGCGCATTCCGCTATTTTGAAGGTTTCCTTAGTAAGAAAATGGTCCTTTATTTCTGGGATTTCCTTAAAAGGTTTGAGACCCGAATGGCATATTGGACACTCCATTATTTACCAAGGTAAATTGTTAAGATGGAGACGTCTGCTGGAGATACACCGGATATTCTTGACATCTGTCCTATTGTTTCCGGTTTAACTTTTTTCAACTTTTCTCGCGCCTCTGATGAGAGGGCTTTTACTCGATCGTAGTCGAAATCAGGTTTTATTTTATAGTTTTCTAGAGACTCAATTTTTTCTGCTAGCCTTTCTTCTCGCTCTATATAGATCGAATACTTAAGCCTTATTTCAGTTTGCTCGATCGCTTCCTCACTTGTTTTCCTGCAAGCATCCTCAAATTCTTGCGATATCTTTCTAAGGTCTGATGATCCTAATTCGGGTCGCTTTATTAATGTTGACAATAATGCTTTCTCCGTTATTGGTGCTGAGCTTATTGATTTTAGGTAATCGTTTGCCGCTTCAGGTGTTACGCGAATTTTATCCAGTAGACTTTCCAGTTCCGTTGTTTGGTTCTTCTTTTTATCTAATTTTTTGATTCGGTCTTCTTTTGCCAGGCCTATGGAGTGACCGATCTCTGTTAAACGCCAATCTGCGTTGTCCTGCCGCAGTAATATCCTGTACTCTGCTCTTGAGGTAAACATTCGGTAGGGCTCTTTTGTGCCTTTTGTTGTCAAGTCATCAATAAGTACTCCTATATAAGCTTGGTTTCGGTTTAAGATAAGTGGATCCTTGCTGTTTATTTTTAGGTGGGCATTTATTCCCGCCATCAAACCCTGGCAAGCCGCTTCCTCGTATCCTGTTGTTCCGTTTATTTGTCCTGCAAAATACAGATTATCAATTAGTTGAGTCTCAAGAGTGTGTTTTAATTGTTCCGGCGGGAAGAAGTCATATTCGATTGCGTATCCTGGTCGGAACATTCTGGCTTTTTCAAAGCCGGGTATTTTAGTCAGGGCTTTGTATTGCACATCTTCTGGAAGCGATGTACTAAAACCGTTGACATAGATTTCAATTGTATCCCAGCCTTCTGGTTCGACAAAAATTTGGTGTCGTTCTCTATCTGCGAATCGATTGATCTTATCCTCAATGGAGGGGCAGTATCTTGGACCAAGTCCTTGTATTCTGCCTTGGAACATGGGGCTCTTTTCAAACCCTGTTTTTAGGATTTCATGTACATCCTGGTTGGTATAAGTTATGTGGCAGCTCTTCTGAATTTCCAGCGGTTTAGTATCTGTGAAAGAAAACTTACAAGGAATCTCGTCTCCAGGTTGTTCCTCCATTCTGGTGTAGTCTAGGCTTCTTCCATCTATTCTTGGAGGTGTCCCTGTCTTCATCCTCCCGGCTTCTAACCCCAAGCTGACTAGCTGTTCTGTTATTCCATGAGCCGCTTTTTCTGCGGTTCTACCTCCTCCAAAGTTCTTTTCACCGATATGGATAAGCCCATTTAGGAATGTACCGTTGGTTAAAACAACCGCTTTAGACTTTATTTTAATTCCCATCGCCGTTACGACGCCCCGTACCTCGTTCTCCTCCACTATTAATCCCGTTACCATTTCTTGCCAGAAATCTACATTCTCTGTTCTTTCTAGCATAAGTCTCCACTCCTCTGAGAAGCGCATTCGGTCGTTTTGGGTCCTTGGGCTCCACATTGCTGGACCTTTGGACTTATTCAACATCCTAAACTGAATCGCACTCTTATCTGACACTATTCCAGAGTATCCACCCAGAGCGTCAATTTCTCTAACAATTTGCCCCTTCGCCACTCCGCCCATTGCTGGGTTGCACGACATCTGACCTATTGTAGTCATATTCATGGTGACAAGTAATACTCTTGACCCCATGTTTGCGGCAGCCGCCGCAGCCTCACATCCAGCGTGACCCGCTCCAACTACTATTACATCGTATTCTGGAAACATATTCATTAATGTTCCACGTGGAACACTGTTTTTGACTTCTTTTTATGTTCCACGTGGAACAAAACCTCTTATTTCAGCAAAGATAGGCAGCTATCCTCTTTTTCTCTCATTTTTCGGGCATTGACCACACCCTTGTCTTTATATCCCATTAGGTGAAGAACTCCATGAATAATCACCCTCCGAAGCTCTGTCTGAAATGGAACTTTAAAAAGTGATGCGTTTTCTTTAACCCTGTCGACACTAATGTAAATCTCTCCAGAAAGCACCCCCCTTTCTTCCGACAGATCGAATGTTATAATGTCGGTCAGGTAATCATGCTTCAGAAACTCCTTATTCATATTTAGAAGAAAAGAGTCGTTGCAGAACACATAAGATAGTCCGGCGATTTTAAACTTTTCCTTTTTTGCCACAGACTCTATCCAGCCTGATAGCTTCTTCGCATCAGTCAGATTAAACCTTACTTTATTCTTAATGAATATGACTTTATCAGCCATTGATATAAAAGGCGAGCTCCACCACGCGTCCCTCATCCAGAAACTGGACCTCATCTGCCAGGTGTTTCATGAGGAAGATACCGCGGCCGGTAGGCTTATCGATATTTTCGGGTTGGGTGGGATCAGGAATATTATGGTAATCAAATCCCCCTCCGGAATCCTGTACTTTGAACTTAATGGCCTGATCTTCAAGTGATAAGGATAACGAGACGCTTAAATCAGGATTCATTTTACTGCCGTGGCGGATAGCATTATTGACGGCCTCAGTAACCGAAATCATGATATTTCCATAGATATCGTCATTCATCGGGAACTGCGCACGCGCATTGTCGATGAAACTCTCGATCATCCTGATGTTATCCGGAATGGCAGGAATATCAATACGAATCGAATTCATGGCTGCTGCCTTTGCTGTCCAAGTCTTTGAAAATAGTCAGTCGCTTCTTTCTTGAAATAAGGGTACAATTTAGGTGGAACAGTTTTAAGCATCTCCACCTCTTTCTCTTTTTGTTTTAAATACTCCTGGAAAGCTTTTGGAATCTCTTTTTCGTATTCCTTGGCCGCCTCCCCTTTCCGCTCCTCCTCAAACTCCTGCTCCCGCATAGACTTTTCAGCTTCTAGTAATCTGGTTAGTATTTCTTTTTGGCGACGAATCGTTTGTTCTGTAATGCGCTTATTTACGAGGTCCATTTCGGTCTGTTCCATTTTGGTAGGAATATCATTGCCCATTTTCTGACCATTTTGTTCCTCTAGCTTTTCCTGAAGATTTTGAAGCGCCTTTCTGATTCGCTCCTGCTCCGCTGCCATCTTCGCCAATTCTTCAGATAATTCGCGGCCAGACTTCCCCCCTTTTTTCAACTGTTCTATCTGATCGTTTAGTTGCTTTTGCATTTCCGATAAATTCGGCTTCTTCTCCCCCTTTGTTTTCTTTTTTCCTTTACCACTCTTTGACATCATATTCATCATTTGCTGAAAATGATCATTCAACATCAAAGCCAGGTTATTCATTGATGTCATACTCAACTGCATTTCTGCGCTGGCATTTTGTTTGCGACGCTCACGTATATTTTCCGCCGAGCGATCCAAATGATGATTCAACTCTCCAACCTCGCGCGTTACAAAACTTCCAAGCGCAGGATCTTTTTTACCTAGTGCTAAAAGACTGTCTTCCAATATTTTAGCATCCTCCTGAATCTTTAATTGCAACTGAGACAAGCTTATATAAGCGGGGTCTGCTAACTGTACACCAGCGAATTCCTTCATGTTTTTTTCCTGATCGAAAGACAGCTTCAATACACCATGAAGAATTTGTCTCAGCAGCTCCATGTTCGCTTCATCCAACTCCATTTCCATTGAGCTTTGCATCTGCTCCATGCGTTGTTGCATTTGCTTCATCTGCTGAATGGCCTTCTTTTGATTTTCAGAAGACTTCTTCTTATCGCCATTCTTGAGCTGTTCTTCACTGCTCTTCATCTCATCAGAAGTCTTATCAAAATCTTCTTTCTCTGGAACGGGCGGCTCCTCCTCCCCCGCTTCCTCTGCAAGTTTTTTAATCTCCTCAATTGTTTCGCGGTCCTCATTAAGATTTTCACGAATTCCCTCCTGCTGACGAGCTAGGTCTTCTTCCTGCTTTTTCTGATCTGACCCCTCCCCCGACTTATCACCGGATTTTGATTCTTTTTCTCCCTTTTGCTCGTTTTGGAATGTTTTTTCCAGCAGCTTCTCCTGGTCTTTAATGTGCTGCTCCATGCGTCCTATAGCCTGGTCAATTTTTGCCTCCATTTTAAGTTGGTTGAACAGCTCCTTAATACGATCCAGCTCTTTTTCCACATTGATTTCATTCCGGCGAATCTTATCGAGCATCTTCTGCATCTGGTCGGCATTCGCATTTTCTTTAAGAAGCTTTTCCAACTCCCGGAATAACTTTTTGGTTTCCTCATCTAAAACCTCCTCCATTAACTTTTGCAACTGCTCACTTTTTTCACGCAGCCGCTCGTCCTGTTCATCAAAAGTATTTCGTTGATCGTTGAGTTTTTCGTTTTCTTTTTTCAACTCCTCAAGTGCTTTTTCCATCTCTTGTTTCTGACGAAGAATGTCGTCAATTAAGGCCTTGTCTTCCCAATCCATCGATTGTTTCCCACGAAGTTTTTGTTGCGCCTCCTCAATAGACTCGCTGAGCTTTTTGGCTTTCTCAAAACCACTCTGAAGTTCTTCGGCTGTCTTTTCTTCAGATTGTCGGATACGCTCTTCCAGCACTTTGGCACCAGGGACACGGAAAGAATACATTCCTGTTTTTACAGACTTCCTTCCATTAACACCGTCGTTATCCCAAACCGTTAGAAAGTAATTCAACTGATCATCGGGCTGAAGTCCAAGCGAATCCAAATTCCAGGGAAACAAAAATTCCTGACGACTCAAACGACTATCAATTGCAATTTTCTTCTGTGCAAAAGATCCACCCTCGTTGTTTTTACGAACAATCTGCCAGCTGATTTGAAGATCTGTTAGTCCGTGATCGTCGGAAATCAGTCCCCCGATATACAGATTTTTATAGAGCACTGAGTCACCAGCTTGTCTGGTTACGATCTCCGGAAACGCATCTTTAATGACCCGGATCTGATACTCCATTTGGTCCCGATTTTTGGCTTCTTTATTTTCCAGATTCAAACTGTACCGGTCATCTTGACGAAATCCTTTATTGAAACTAAAATTTTCGTTATCAGTGGTTTGCATCGTATTTGGCTGACCATCCGAAAACGTAATGGTGGCCTGAGCGGTATGCATAGCTGAAAGCAGCCAACGTATTTGAGTGCCTTCGGGAATCTCCAGATTGCCGCTGTTTGAGAGCCGCTGATTTTTCATCTGTAAGTAGGTGGGATAGCTTAATTCAGTAATCAACCCCGTAAGCTCAGGACGCGATATAATCTCTAGCGTATAGGGGATAGAATAGAACCCCGCACCGTAAAGACGGAAGTATTGTTCCGACTGAACTTTCTCAAAGACGTAAACGAATTCATTTCCCTTTTTGATAAGTGTGTGCATGAGTCCATTTTGTTCCAGACTAATGGTTTCCGGAACAGCCTCGCCTGATACGGATATACGGAGCGTAAAATCCTCTCCATAATAGGCTTGCAAAGGACCGCCTAGGATTTCAAATTGGAATGGTGCCTCAGGCACAAATTCATCCGTGAATTTTATAATGCGCGTGGTGCTATCGGTAACGATGCTGAAATTAAAAACGGCCGCGGCGGTAACGATGAAAACAGGAATCAACAGATAGGGGAGAAGGCGCTTGTTCATAGACAAGTCGATGGTTTGTTCGAAGGCCACCGGCTCTAATTCGCGAAACCCCTGTTCCACCGCTGCCTGAACTAAGGGCACATTGCTTCGTTCGGAGAGCTGAAGCAAATTCACCAACCGATCATCAACGGCAGAAATGGATTTACCTATTCTACGCGCAGCGTCTTCATTATTCATTCCTTTTTTAAGAATAAACCAACGAAGCGGGATTATGAGATAGCGCCAAAAGCAAAATCCGACAAGTCCGACAAAAAAAAGAAGAAGCAAAAACCGCCCGAAGCTGTTGAGCCAGAAAAAATATTCACTCAAAATAGCCACTAAAAAATAGGAGACCAGGACAGTGCCACTCAATAACGATCCTCGAACAAGAAGATTCAGATAGAATTTTTTCTTGTACGGCAGCAGACGCTGTTCAATCCTGTCGAGCCAATCAGCCATTTTTTATTAAACGAATTTTTTCTGAAGCTAGTTGTATGTGGTTCATGTAAGCCGACTTCAGACGTCTTTCAAAATTTCTTAGGGTTCCAGGTTCCATCTAAACTCTTTTTCAAAATACTCAATGACATGTTGCCGCAGCAGTTGTTCCTGTTCCAGAAGGTCGAAATGCGGAAGCTTTTTCACAAGCTTCCAATGTGGCCAACCCTCCTCATCCAGCCCCTCCAGCTGGTAGTAACCCGATAAACTGAGCACTTTACAAATTGCGATGTGCATCAGATCCTGTTTTTCCTCTTTGGAAAACGTCCTTACCCCTTTACCCAACTCATGGATGCCGATGAGAAAAAGCAGGGAATTAAGGTCTTTTGGGCGCTTTCCAAGGTTTTTCTCGACCTGTCCCATAAGCCGGCTCCACCGACGGGCTGTATCCAGGTCGCGCTGATACATTAGCCTTCTTGTAAAGCTGTCCAGAACTCAAAAGCCCGTCGCAGGTGAGGAATAACGATTGTTCCTCCAATTAACGTGGCAACCCCCATGGCTTCATGAACCTCAGCAGTTGAAAAACCAACCTCTTTACATCTCCCCAAATGATATTTTACACAATCGTCGCAACGCAAAACCAGTGAACAGGTAAGCCCGATGAGCTCCTTACTTTTAACATCCAGCGCACCACCTGGACTGTAGGCATTGGTGTCAAGGTTGAAAATCCGTTTGAGCAGGAGATTATCCGCATCGAGAATCTGTTGATTCATCCGAGAGCGGTAGTCATTAAACTGTTCTACCAGGTTCATGAGGAAAATAGTTTTGAGAGCATAAAAGTAGTGAGTTGTTATGAACCGAAATTATTTCACGGATTTTCTTCGCCTGTTTTTTCCGAGTTACTGTTACGGCTGTCGCGGACCCATGATCCGATTTGAAGATATGCTGTGCAGCAGCTGTCTCCGTCAGATGCCCTGGAATTTCCTTGGGAATCAGGATGAAAATCAGTCACGATTAGTGCTAGGTCCACCATTTGCCCACACCTTTTCCTTGCTGGATTTCCAAAAAGGAGGTGTTGCACAGCGTCTTTTGCATGAGCTTAAATACAATCACCATCCTGAAATTGGCCAACGACTCGGTCGAATGCTTGGCATGCGTATGGTACGGAAAGGGTTTCGCGGCAAGTTCGATCTTATCCTACCAGTTCCTCTACACGTCTCGCGTTACCACTCACGCGGATTTAACCAAAGTGCCGTCATCGCAGAAGGTATAAGTGAAATGCTTGGCGCCTCTGTTGATGCTACTATTGCTATTCGAAAAACCCCAACGGGTACACAAACAAAAAAAGACAAACATTCCAGGTGGCATAATGTAAAGGATGCCTTTACAATAGTATATCCTGATCGAGTTTTGGATAAGCAGATTTTGCTGGTGGATGATGTGATTACAACAGGCGCTACTATAGCCGCCTTCGGTGACCGGGTTTTCCGCCATGGGCCCACCTCGGTCAGCGTAGCCAGTATAGCAGATGTTTCCAGGTAAAAGGTGGGCACTAAGGAGACGACTATTTGATTCAAAAGCCCTTTAATTTCAGGCACTTAGAAAAAGCCGAACAGACCGTAGGAAATTTTAATCCACAATTCATCTAAGTTATTCACATAACATTCCCATAACACCATAACTATCTGATTATTAATTATTTAACTTAATTTAAATAAATCCATTCTTTGTGGATATCTTTTTTTGACAGGTCAATTTGCCTCCTGATAAGGCCCTTATAAAATGCTAATAATCAGTCTTTAACAAACGCGCTATGGAGACCCACTAATTTTTTGGTCTGGTAATTCCTTCTCGGTCTTTTTCAGAACTTGAAGGGTTATCCACAAGAATTCAGGCTATGGAGTGTCAACGCAAAAAATTCAGTCTGCCAGACGATCAGATTTATTTAAATGGGGCCTACATGAGTCCGTTGCTGAACAGTGTAGTGCTTGGGGGCCAGGAAGCTATTGTTAAAAAGCAGACGCCATCGGTCATCCGCACAGATGATTTTTTTTCTGAGGTCGAGGTATTGAAAAAATCCTTTGCACAACTCTGTTCAATCTCGAACTACCAGGATGTGGCCATTGTTCCCTCAGCCTCCTATGGTTTGGCCACGGTTGCTAAAAATATTCACGCCGATCGTGGACAGAAAATTGTTTTGATCTCCGAACAATTTCCTAGCAATGTGTACAGCTGGCAACGATTGGCTGAGGAGCGTGGTCTTGAAATTCAAATGATAGAGTCGCCGTCATCCACATCAGAGCGCTCCCAAGGTTGGAATGAAAAAATTTTAGCGGCCGTTGATCACAAAACTGTTCTTGTGGCCATGGGTAATGTTCATTGGGCTGATGGAACCAAATTTGATTTGATGTCCATTCGAAAGGCCACGCGTGCTGTTGGTGCTTTGCTGGTTATTGACGGAACTCAATCTGTTGGGGCGCTGCCGTTTGATGTTCAATCCATTCAACCGGACGCCTTGGTGTGTGCGGGATACAAATGGTTGATGGGTCCATACAGTATTGGTCTGGCTTATTATGGAGAGTATTTTCGCGAAGGTCAACCCTTGGAAGAAAACTGGATCAACAGATTGAACAGTGAGGATTTCAAGGGCCTTGTAAATTACGAAGCACGGTATCAGCCCGGCATGACTCGTTACGACATGGGGGAGAAGAGTAATTTTATTTTGGTTCCCATGATGATCAAAGCCCTGGAGTTTATTCTTGAAATAACCCCAGAGGCCATTCAGAATTATTGTGCCGGAATTTCGGAGGAAGCTCTGGGCCAATTGCGCGCATCAGGATGGTCTATGGACAATCGGCACGAACGCGCACACCATCTGGTTGGTATACGGCCACCCCAACACGTAAGCTTAGAAGATTGTGCAGTCCGTTTGCGGGAAAACAACATTATGGTTTCTGTTCGGGGATCTTCTATACGGATCTCCCCCAACGTTTACAACACCCATGATGAGATGATGCGTTTGGCCGAAGTACTGTCTGCGTAATTTAACCGCTACTCCGTCGTTACAATCTGCAGGTGCGAACCGCCTATATTTACTTTTTGTTCCGGATTTTAAGATGAAATTACCGCTTGCGGTCTTTTTGATTTTGATGGTTGGCTTGGGAACATCCCATGCACAAACCCGTATTCCGGAAAGTTTTGCCGATAGTGTTGTTCGGATCCTTACCAATACCCGTCAGCCCGAGGTCTTAACGTTGGCTGCTGCCTTTCGTGAGTACTACAACAATGCGCCTGGAGAAATCTCGGCTAAGGTTCGTTTACAGATTGGCAATTTGCGCGACAAGCGCTACAAAACGAAGCCGGATCTTATTCAGTACATACGCGCACTGCTTGCAGGCGGAAAAGTTATGGAGGGCATGCGAATCTCCAATTGGTTGGCTGTAACAGACAGCGTTATTGCGTACGAACTTCCCAACCGCACCTTACGCTTTCTGGATTTTAGTCGAATGTTCTTTGAACAATCCAAACTAGGAAATGGAAAAGGATTTTCCTGGTTTGCACGGAAAGACGATTTCGAATTCGTATACATCAAATCGGAGAACGATCTTCTTCCAACCCGGGAGGAGCAGCCAACCGACTCACTTCAAAATCTTCCATCCTGGTGGCAGTCGTTTTATCCTCCTGCGGTTGCCGGACCTACCATCAACTTTAGTTCTGTGGATCTTCAGGTGCAATCTGTGATCGACACCATTCGCATATTCAACGTCAAGGGATTTTTTGCATTGTCTGATGGTGTCTTCATTGGTTCCGGTGGAAGCTTTGACTGGCCTGGAATTGAGGGCGCCCAATTTATTTCAACGGGCTTATGGTCGTTTGATTCATCCAAACCAGAATTTTCGATGGATATGGGTCGGTTGACTTACACGGGCATGCTCGCGTCACCAGTTTTGGGTAAACTAACTTATAACACGATGGCGCGTCCGGCGCCTTCTGGTCCGATTACTCCTCGTTTTAATTCTTATGAAAGCGGAATACCACTCAACCGAATTACTTATCCAGGTTTAAGTTTTAGCGGCGGCTTTTCACTTACAGGAACACGACCCGGAAACGAATCTGTCACGAATACCAGAGCAACACTTCGACTCGATACTGAAGCAGATCAGCGGTTTAAAGTTCGCTCACAGGAATTTATGTTCCGCGATTCTATTGTAACAGCGAAAAAATCAGAGGTAAGCTTGTACTACCGAGGAGACTCTATCTACCATCCATCGGTTGACTTTACATTTAATTTAAAACGGAAAGCTGTTTACTTGAACAAGAGTAAAGGAGAATTGAAAGATGCGCCGTTTGAAACAACGTATTTCAATGTTGATTTTTCGGCCGACCGCCTGACCTGGAATTTAGAGAAAGACAGTATTGACATTTATTCCTCTTCCGATGTCGCACAGGATCCGGTTATAATTCAATCGAAAGAACATTTTAACCAAAACGATTGGCGCTTGCTGGCAGGTACTGGCTTTGGGTTTCACGCACTGATGCTGACTGCTCAGTATGCCATTGATATGGGAACGAATGTTTTTTTTGTTGATGACTTGGCCAAACGTTTCAATAAGCCCTCCGATAAAATTCGAGCGGCGGTAATCTTCTTGTCCCAAAAAGGAATGGCTGATTTTGACAAATCAACAGGGCAAGTCACGGTTAAGCCGCGCGCCATACATTTGGCGCTGGCCTCAAAAAATAAAACGGATTATGATAATCTGAAGATCCATGCGTCCTATGATCTTGCTCCGGATGTTTCTATCAGCTTGCCACAGGGCAAAATGTTCGTTCGTGGAGTTGAAGACTTTCGGGTAAGCGACTCATTGAATCTTCGGATTAAACCGGACAGCACAATGCTTACGATCCGTCGCAACAGAGACATGGATTTTAATGGGTTAATTACTGCAGGAAATTTTGAGATTAAGGGAAAGCATTTTGATTTTCGTTACGATAGTTTTTACATCACGTTAAATCAGATTGACTCGATACGGTTTCTCATCGAAGAGCGAAATGCCAAAGGACAGACTTATCGACGAAGACTGAATAACGCTTTGGTAAGTTCAGATTCTTCTGCTGTCGGCGCAGGTGCTAAGCCAGCAGATAGCAAGGGCACTTTGTATATAAACCTAGCCAATAATAAATCGGGTAAAAAACAGATTCCTGCTTATCCAAGACTGGATGCAAACACCGGTGGTATATTTTATTTTGACCGAAAAGAAATTTTAAATGGCATTTACGGTCGGTCGGTGTTCTTCCTGGTGCCACCTTTTAAACTCGATAGTATTGGCAATTCAGGTAATTCCACGGTATCGATGCCAGGCAGCTTTATTTCCAATGGTATGTTTCCGGTTTTTAAAGACAGCCTTACTGTAATGCCGGATCGATCTTTAGGTTTTACCCATAAAATACCTGAGAAGGGCTATACCTTATTCAACGGAGCCGGTAAACTGAAGGGTCAGATTTCGCTTGATAACAATGGAATTGTTGGAAGCGGAGTACTTCAATTTTATGGAGCTCAGCTTACCTCTGATAAAATGAGGCTAATGCCAGACTCGGTGTTTATCAGAAGTCGTTCGGGAAAAATTCTACCACAGAATATTGACGGAGCATCTTTTCCCCAGGCTACTTTTCCAGAATACCAGCTTAGCTGGATTCCGCGTCGACAACACTTCTTCATCAAAAGCGTGCGTGATCCGTTTTTGTTTTATGACAGCACAGCTATTCTTCGAGGGGACTTGCGCATTTCCAGGGATGGTGTAGATGGAGGTGGACTGTTGCAAACGCGCGGATCTGAACTGGAATCGGAAGAGTTAAAATTTGCAGAGAAAAATTTCAGTGCTAACCATGCTCAGTTTCGAATTCCTACAGATGATCCTACTAAACCTGTGCTGGAAGCAAAGGATGTTCGGTTGAAATTTGATCTTGAAAAAAATCTCGCTCAAATCAGTCCCGAGATTGAGGGCGATGCGGCATTAAATTTTCCGTTTGCCCAGTTCCGCACATCGATTCCATCAGCTACGTGGGATTTTTCAAAACAAAAGGTGTTGATGGTTAAGGCCCCCTCCGTACCCCTGGAAAATTCTTATTTCTATACGACGCGTGAGGATCTGGATTCTTTATCGTTTATGGCTACGGAGGCTGAATATGATATTTCCGAAAGAAAACTCCTGGTAAAGGGAATACCCTACATTCAGATAGCAGATGCACGGATTACTCCTGAACGCGGTGAAGTTCTTATACTAGAGAATGCACGAATTGACCAATTAAAAAATACGACCATCGTATTGGATACGCTGAATGGCTACCACCGGCTTACAAATGGTGTCATTGATATTGTCTCCAGAAAAGAATTCAAAGGATATGGAACATATCAGTACATAAATGCCGTAAGAGATACATTCAACATCAGGCTTTCTGATTTTCGTATGGAGCAGGTTCCGGATGGCTCAGGCAAAAATCCAATTCTGCAGACCGTAGCCAGCGGTACCATTGCCGAGGATGATAAGGTGCTTCTTTCTCCAAGAATCTTTTATAAAGGAACGATGACCATGTACGCCCGCCGGCCTGCATTGGAATTAAAAGGATATATAAGCCTTGATCTCAAATCTGTCGGTAATCGACAGACCTGGATCAGTCATGAACAAAGTGGCGATGACCAGGAAATTTTAATTGATTACGATAAAGCCTTTAATGAGGATGGACAAAAAGCTTCCGCAGGAATTCACTACGATCGTGAAGGAGAGCTGTATGTCAATTTTTTGACCAGCAAAAAAAGTGAAGAGGATGAAGATTTCTTTGTACCGGCTGGAATGCTTTTCTACGATACAGCTACTTCTGAATTTAAAATTGAAGACCGCAAAAAAGCATTAGGTGAAAAACTTTCTGGAAAGGTTTTGGCTTATTTGGAAGACAAGGAAGAAATCAAATTTGAGGGCCCCATCAATTTCTTCAGAAATAACCCGGATTTTATTGTAGAGTCCTCCGCTATTGGCTTTGGAAATCTGAAGACCGATGAAGTGAAATTGAATGGCTTGGTTACCATTGACGCAGCCATTCCTCCATCTGTTTTAACAGCACTTTCGGAAAGCTTGCTTAAAGCTATAAAGGATGAAAACATTCCAGAGGCAGGAGCTGATCCCACTGAATTATTGTATAAAGTTGCTAATCTGGTGGGTGAAGTTCCGGCACGGGAATATGAAAAGAGATCTTTACAGACTTACTCTTCACTCGCCACACTTGCTGACTTGGTAAAACCTATTGTGTTGTCAACGGTTGACCTGCGCTGGTCACCAAAATCAAAAGGATTTTACAGTGTTGGCGACATCGGCTTAAGTAACATAGGACGGACCGACATTAACGGAAGCTTCGAAGGATTTCTTGAAGCAAAGAAGAACGAAGACGGTGGCCCAGTTTTTCATTTATTTTTAAAGGCCTCCCCGGAAGCCTGGTATTATTTTGGATATGAGGACTCCCGGCTTATGATTCAATCATCTGTTGGAGAAATTAACGATCAGGTATTTCGCAGATCCAACGCAGCACGTGCCAAGCCAGGTGAATTGGTAATTATTCCGGGGAGCGAGGAAGAGACTTTAGAATTCATCGATCGGTTTAGAAGAGATTATTTACAAATTGATACACCGTATGATTTCAATGGATCACGGTCAGCATCCAAGAAAAAAGAGGACAAAAAGAAGAAAGCTGATGATGATGGATTTTAGGTAAGGATTGAATCGCTTTTATCTTTATCTCCGAATTGTATTTCCTTAAAGCAGCAGCGTCACCATTAAAAATTTTCAGTTCCTTGCTGAAATGGTGATCGTTCCTGATGAATTCGGATGGCGGCACGCGAAAGGAGAATGCCGATACCCAAGGAAACAACTCCGCCAATCCAAATACCGGGAACAAAATTGAGAAAGAAGAAAAAATCGTAAGCACCATGCAGCAGGGTAGCAGAGAATAAAGAAAGCCCTGAATAGAACAAACTGTTTGAGCCGAACTTGGCCTTGCCCAGAAAAAATCCCATCAATACGGCGAATGAAGCATGCGCTGGAACAGCGGTGAACATGCGCAAAAATCCTACACCAAATCCACCGTCGAGCACGTACATGATGTTTTCTAGTGTTGCAAACCCCATACCAACCATGACGGAATAAACAATTCCATCAAAAGGTTCATTAAAATTTTCATTTCGGTAAAGGATCCCTCGGATAAAAATAAATTTGCTGAACTCTTCCACAAGGGCCACCAAGAGAAAGGCACTGATGGCCTGGTCGCTCACACTAACAGGATCAATTTTTACAAAAGGATAAATGGCGCTGCTTACACCAAGAGTAATAACCACACTGGTTACGCCATAAAAAAAACTTTTCCACAATAGTGCTGCCGGCTCTCTTTCGTAGCGATCCTTCAGATAAATAAAAGTCATAATAAATATCCCTGGAGCAATGGCGAGTTGAAGCAGTAAAACGGCTGACATCAGAGTTTGATTTTATTGATGAAAACAACGCTTCGTTGAAAGTAGTGATTTTCAGGAATAATAGGCGAACAATGATTCGTCGGAGGAACAGATGAACAGGATGGAAGTGTTGCACTTAAGCAACGATTTACACGCCAGATTAGGCCGAAATCCCACTGTGAGAATAATCATCCGAAAGAGAACCAGATTTCATTTTAATCCATTTCTGATTTGCGAAATTTGTAGTCTAATGTTTTAACCTAAAATGAATATGTGGGGAAAAGTGAAATTTCTTGGATGGGCAGTAGTACTTAGTTGCGGCTTTTTTATGACAGCATGTGATGACGACGACGACACGGCTGTTAAAAAGCCAATCGTAGAAGTCCGGTTAACGGATGGTCCTGGTGATTACGATCAGGTAAATATTGATATTGAAGATGTTCAGGTCAACCCATCTAACGATAACGATGGATGGATTTCTCTGATGAACAACAACGACAAAGGCGTTTATGATCTGCTTACGCTGACTAATGGCGAAGATGTTTTATTGGGCTCTGTGGCATTATCGGCCACGCGTTTATCTCAAATTCGGTTGATTCTTGGAACCAACAATTCAATAAAAATTGGAGATGCTGAATACGACCTAATTACCCCAAGTGCGCAACAGTCAGGATTGAAACTAAATCTGCAGCAAACATTAGAGGAAGGGGTCACCTATCGGATTTTACTTGATTTTGATGCAGCTAAATCCATCGTTGCAAGAGGAAACAACACCTATTCTTTAAAACCAGTGATCCGTGTCATTAGTGAGGCTACCAGCGGCTCCATTGCCGGAACTGTTACACCGGTTGCCGCAAATCCCGCCATATACGCCATACAAGGAGTAGACACAGTGAATACAACGCGGCCCGATAACCTTGGCAAATTTGTACTTCAGGCTCTACCTGTAGGAAGTTACAAGGTTTCCTTTGAACCGGGCGCAGGCTATGTTCCTAAAGTTATTAATGATGTAGCCGTCACTTTAGGCAATGTAACAACCCTTGGTACGGTTACCATTGAAGAAGAGCCACCGCTGTAAATCATAGTGGTTTTATTTTAGTAGGCCCGGCATTGACCGGGCTTTTTTTATGCATAATGGAGTAGAATCTGTATTTTGTCTATTTACGAATATGATTTTTTTAAACGATCAGGAACTCGAACAGTTGTTGCCGCCGCATCGGCTTGTAGAGGTAATTGAAGAGGCGATGCGTTCAGATGAACAAAAAGTAAATCTTGTTCCGCAACGCATGCACGTGTCAGAAGGTTCCAATACATTTCTATTAATGCCAGCTTATGGCCAGAAAGTTTTTGGTACCAAACTCGTATCCGTAATTCCAAAAAATAGCGAAAAGGGACTACCTGTTATTCATGGACTTTATTCTTTAAACGATTCTGAAACCGGAGCAGTTCTGGCTCTCATGAGCGCCTCGAAGCTGACCGCACTACGTACAGGTGCCATTGCTGCTGCAGCTGTGCGCGCATTGACCGGAGCGCAAACAGAGACTATGGGTATCATCGGCCCAGGTGTTCAGGCCGTATGGATAGCCATTTGCTCGGCAGCGATACGTCCCATCAAGAAAATTTTTGTTGTTGGACGATCACCACAATCTTTAAAAAATTTTACGGAGAAAATTAGACATTGGCTTCCTTCGGTACAGATCGAAGTACTTTCCAATGCAGAGCAATTGCTTCAACAAACAGAAACAATTGTGACGGCTACAACTTCCGATCTTCCGGTCTTACCCGACAATCCGGAGCTTCTGGCTTCAAAGACGTTTATTGCTATGGGCTCTTACCAAAAGCACATGCGTGAACTTCCGGATTCGGCATTTAGGCTCAGTGGTCAAATTCTTATTGACGCACCCGGCATTCGTACTGAAGTAGGAGATATTCTTTATCCTATTGATAAAAATTTCGTTCGTTCAGATCAAGTTCATACGTTGGGCAGCGTGCTTTGCGGAACACAAACCGTTCGTAGCGATACAAAAGTTTTCAAGTCTGCAGGTTACGCGCTCTTCGATCTCTTTGCTGCGCAAGCACTATATGCATCGGCCCATCAGAAGGGAGCCGGATGTCAACTTAGTTTTTAATATCTGCTCTAAGGCCGAAAAATTCTCGGGTTTAGCCTGAAAAACCCTTAAAAAAGTGTGGTTTTACGTAATTTTCGGCATGATGAGTGATGTGGATGCATTTGAGCGAATTGTCAATTCCAGGCGATCGGTCTATCCGAAAGATTACCTGCCGGGAAGAATTGAAGACAGTTTGGTGATGAAATTTCTTGAATTGGCGGACCGCGCTCCAACGCACAAGCGTACTGAGCCCTGGCGGTTTACCGTTTTCACCGGTGAAGGCTTAAAAAAGCTGGCGAGCGTCCAGGCGGAATGTTATAAAAAAGTGACTACTGCTAATGGCACATTTAAAGAAGACCGCTACCAAAATCTTTTAGTCAAGCCGATGGAGTCTTCTCACATCATCGCCGTTGGCATGAAGCGCGATCCTTTAAAAAGCATTCCGGATTGGGAAGAACTGGGAGCAGTTTTTTGTGCCGTAGAAAATATTTATTTGGCTGCAACAGCGCATGGTGTTGGTTGCTACCTGAGCACTGGCGGCATTACCAACTTTGAAGAAGCCAAAGAATTTTTCGGATTGGGTCCGGAAGATCGTTTGTGTGGATTCATTCATCTTGGCCTAACGGCGATTTATGAGTCAGACCTTCCGGTGAGCAAACGCAAGCCGCTATCAGAAAAAATGAATTGGGTTTCGTAAAAATTAGACATGGAGACAGTCAAGCAAAATATTCCAACAGCATTTGATATTACTTCAGCGCATCAACGCATTAAGCCGTACATCAACCGAACTCCGTTATTATCCTCTGATGTTTTGAATGAAATGGCAGGCTGTTACATGCAATTCAAATGTGAAAACCTTCAGCAGATTGGTGCTTTTAAGATGCGGGGTGCGATGAATGCGGCACTGCGCTTATCTGAATTGCAGCGTTCGAAAGGTTTGGCTACCCACTCTTCAGGAAATCATGCTCAGGCTTTGGCGCGTGCAGCAAGGCTGTTGGGTACTCCGGCTTACATCGTGATGCCCCGAACGGCACCTGAGGTAAAGAAGCAAGGTGTGCGGAATTTTGGTGGTGAAATTTATGAATGTGAGCCTACTCTTGAAGCGCGCGAAGCGATGCTGGCGGAAGTAGTAGAGAGAACCGGAGCCACCGAAATTCATCCCTTTAATAATTATGATGTAATGGCCGGACAGGCGACTGCAGCTGTTGAAATGTTTGAGGAAATGAATGTGGAAATAGTGGTTGCTCCAGTTGGTGGAGGCGGTTTATTAAGCGGAACGGCTTTGGCTGCTAAATACTTTTCACCTCTTACCATGGTCATTGGAGCAGAGCCAGAGGGCTCCGACGATGCATACCGTTCCTTGCAATCCGGAAAAATTGAGCCTGCTCAATCCCAATCAATTGCCGACGGACTGCTGACTACGCTTGGCGATAAAACATTTCCAGTTATCAAAGAAAATGTAAGTGAAATCATTACGGTGAGCGATGTGGAGATAATCCGCGCACTGCGTCTAATCTGGGAAAAGCTGAAAGTTATTGTTGAACCAAGTTGTGCCACCGTTTTGGCGGCGGTATTGAATCGACCGGAACGCTTTGAGGGTAAAAATGTTGGACTGATTCTAAGTGGAGGAAACGTCGATATGCTGAAGGTTTTGAAATTGTTTTCGTAATTCGGATCAGCGAATTCCGAACGTAGCCCGCACTCCCTGAATTTGATTATCTAAAGCTTGCTGCCAGGACACGGCCGCATCCCACTTTGTTCCGAGATAAATATTTCCGTTGGTCAGGTGTTTGAAATAGAACTTATACACGATCTCATCCGCAGGCAAACTCGTCTCTTCCAGATTTCCATTTATAAACGTTACTCCTTTTATACGGTGTCCGACATTTCCCAAATCGTAGCCGAGTAAATCCATTGCGGCAATGTTCCGGCATCGTATGGCTTTAAGCGTATACAAAAATCCTTTTGACCGAATTTGCTGTTCATCGGATCCAGCCTCGAACACAGTGAAAGAAAATGGATATTTCAATTTGATGTAGTCTTCCATTTGCTGATCAACTTCTTTTACGCCTGTCCGGATGACCGCCAGTTTATCAACTTTCAAATCAAGTGTAAAAAATTCATTTCGGTTTCCGGTAACAGGATCTAAATTCAATTCCTTTTCCGGTGATTCAATGATGAGTAGATTTTTTTTCTTTTGACTGGATAGGGCTACTCGGTAAATACTTTCCAAAGTGCTGTTCAAATCAAGGCCGCTAACATGCCAAGCCGACTGTCCTGCATCGGCCCAATTCGATTTTCGATTGAAGGGAATAAATAAAAATTCAAAAAGAGAGGCTCGTTGTTTCAGGAAAATCAGAAAGCTGATGTCGCGCGCATTCAGATAATTCACAAAAACTTTATTGACATCTTCATTCGACGCCGGCACGTCCATCGGATAATGTAAGACCACATCTATTCCGGTCTTTTGAAAGATCTGCTGGATGTCGTCAAGATGCTGTCCTTTTATTGATGGATCGAAAAGCAGCACAGACTTTTTGGCCAGCAGATCTGCGGGTACCCGCTCCTCTTTGACCACTTTTTTTAAAAGCTCTTCGACAGGGTCTTTCCACTGTGCCTTACCCATTGTGGCAATATGCACACAGCAGGTGAGCACTATGAATCGTAAAAAAAGTCCTTTGGTCATGCTGCGAATGAACGGAAAGTTAGGAAAAGAGATTGCGTTAGACCTTAATAAAAATTCCATCTGCTTCCTGGCGAACCGGAAATGTTTCGGCGTCAGGAGCATTGGCGCTGCATCTTCCCGATTTTAGATGGAATCGGTAACCATGCCAGGGACACACCACTTCGCCTTGAAAATTAATCTTTCCTTTACCTAAAGATTCTCCATTGTGGGTGCAACGGTCGGCAATGGCAACTACTGTTTTATCGATTACAGCAAGACAAAGTTTCTTTTGGCCAATATATATGGTGTTGGCCCTGTTTTCTCCCAAAGTGGTAATGGCCTCAGTTAGATCTGAATAAATTTTGATCCACATCATAGCAAGCAGGTTCCAGCCGAAACGCCTTTTTCCTAACTTGTCCGAAATTAGTTATTGAACGAAACTTATCCGAAGACTACTTACGATCCTATGAAAAGAATCCTTTTAGTACTGCTTATACCTGTTTTTGCCCAGGTTAACGCACAGGTTTCTCCTAAACTAAAAGCTAAAATTGAAACTGATGCAGCAGCCATTGAGTCAAAGGTTATTGACTGGCGTCGGCATTTTCATCAATTCCCAGAACTTTCGAATCGTGAGTTTAAAACCGGAGCGCGCATAGCAGAACATTTGAAAGCGCTTGGGCTTGAAGTGAAACATCCTGTAGCCAAGACGGGTGCGGTGGGAATTTTGCGCACCGGAAAACCAGGTCCTGTTATTGCCCTTCGCGCCGATATTGATGCCCTACCCGTTGTGGAACGAAATGCCTTGCCTTTTGCCTCTAAGGAAAAAGGGGAATACATGGGACAAGAAGTTGGAGTGATGCATGCCTGCGGACACGATACGCACATTGCTATTCTGATGGGTGTTGCTGAAGTTCTGACTAAAATGAAATCAGAGTTGAAGGGAACAATTGTCTTTTTATTCCAACCCGCTGAAGAAGGAGCACCTCCCGGTGAGGAAGGTGGTGCAAAACTTATGGTTCAGGAGGGATTGCTGGACGATCCAAAAGTGGAAGTTGTTTTCGGTCTACACATCAACTCACTCACTCCTGTTGGAGTCGTTACCTATAAACCTGAAGGTGAACTGGCTTCTGCAGATATTTTAAATATAAAAGTAATCGGTCGACAGACACACGGTTCTGCTCCTTGGTCGGGTGTTGATCCTATTGTGGCATCCGCACATATTATAACGGCGCTTCAGACCATCACCAGTCGCAGTATTGAAGTGACCAAGGCCCCTGCAGTTGTTACAATTGGGAAAATCAGTGGAGGTGTGCGCAGCAACATCATTCCGGAATCTGTAGAAATGACGGGCACGATTCGTAATCTTGATGTTGGAATCCAGGAGCAAGTTCATACCCTGATCAAGCGAATAGCCGAGAATACGGCTGAAAGTTTTGGCGCTAAGGCTGAAGTGGATATTCAGAAACTTTATCCGATTACGTATAACGATCCCATGTTAACCGCCTGGTCTGCGCCCATATTGGAACAAACCGTTGGAAAAGAAAATGCGCGTGTCATCCGTCCGCAAACAGGTTCTGAGGACTTCTCATTCTTTGCCCAAAAGGTACCTGGCTTCTTCTTTTTTGTAGGCGGTATGCCTAAAGATGCCGATCCGAAAAAAACGCCATCGCATCATACACCTGACTTTTTCATTGATGAGTCGGGTATGCTTACCGGACTTCGATCGATGCTAAACCTGACGGTTGAGTATATGTATCGCAAGTGAAGTAGTTATGAAATTTAGAAATCTGATTTTCATATTTTTTTGTCTGCTGCCTTTAATCGGGAATACACAATCAGCCTCTGTTGCAGCTCATCAAAAAAATAAAAAAGCAGAATTCTTTTCTCTAAATAACGTTCTAGGTAAGCCTGGTTACATACTCGCACCGTCGGCATCTGAAATTCCGCAGCCATTTCAAATGGGAGTTTCCTGGCTTCCGCCGGAAATAAGTTTTTCTGATAATGAGTACAATACAAGCTCACAGGATGGTTCGTTGATTTATCACTTTGGTGTTTCGCTCACAGATTTTTTTCAGGTCAACATCAATATCACCTATGGAATTAATCGTCCAAGAACAGGAATAGGAGATAGGCAACTTGATTTTCGTTTCAGATTATTGACCGAACGAAAGCATTGGCCCGGGTTGATTTTAATTCTTGCACCTCCCGGAGCCTACACAAATTTTCTGGCGCACAATGCTGTGGTAGCTACCAAAACCTTTTCGTTCAATTCAACACATAAAATTCTTGAGGTAACCGGAGGATATGGATTGCCTTATAATTTTGCCGGCCTTTCTGTTATAAATAAAAC
>Ga0315904_10003557_pt1 | contig 22782 bp, 19 predicted proteins | sample LakEriMetagenome_6_FD_203529 | JGI IMG/M metagenome (GOLD analysis project Ga0315904, IMG submission 203529) | Freshwater fungal communities from buoy surface, Lake Erie, Ohio, United States - Buoy 12 MA120 | ecosystem: Environmental > Aquatic > Freshwater > Lake | place: USA: Lake Erie, Ohio... | reverse complement strand
CAGGCGATCTGAACCACACGTGGCCAGTTCGTTATGTCTGTTACAGGCGCGTTCCAATCACGCGGTAAACCGGTGGTTTCCGTATCAAAAACAATATACATCAGTCCAGGATTATTCGAAGACTAAAGTTACAAAAAGTAAAGGGAGGAATAAAGAAGAAATTATTAACAGTTCTATTGTTTTGGCTCAACGTAAACCTTGAACCGGATCTTTTCTGTCTTCTTCCTTGTATTGGTGCTCAATTCAATGAACCTATCCTGATAAAAGGTCCTGCCATTCGTATCAAATGACACCTTTATCACACCTGATTTCCCGGGAGGAATGGGATCTTTTGGGACAATCACTTTTGTACAGGTACACTGCACAGAATATCCTGAAAAAATAAGTGGTATTTTCCCTGTATTAGTGAACTTGTATTCGTGTTCCAGAACAACACCTTCGTTTGTTTTTGGAAACTTATGTATGGGTTCCTTAATACTAAATTCCGCCAGCTGACCGAAGCCAGTGGCGGAACTCAATGCTAATATTATGATCGCGAATAATAGCCTCATTTTAGTTATTGGTAGGAGCACCCGTATTGTTCACAGGAGCCGCACCTTCCGGAGCCGGAAGCACGTTACCTTTGATACGGATCACCTTCGTAGGCTCATTAACGGCATTCGAAGTGATCGTTACGCTCTTATTGATTGCACCCGGACGCTTAGTGTCGTACTTCACGGTGATAGTACCCTTTGCTCCCGGAGCGATAGGCTCCTTCGGCCAATCCGGAACCGTACATCCGCAAGAACCTTTTGCGTTAGAAATGATCAACGGCTCGTTACCTGTGTTCTTAAATTCAAACGTACACGAACCGTCAGCACCATACTTTACAGTACCGTAATCATGTGTTTCCTTTGAGAATTCAATCTTCGGTCCTGTTTCAATCTGAGCATTTGCCTTGTTGAATGAAACAAGGGCAACAAAAAGTACAACTAGAGAAAATATTGCTTTTTTCATGGCTTAAGTATTTTATTACTTCAAAAGTAAAACAAGAATAGTATCTGAAATTCAATTTAACAGATCGTTAACAGCGCTATTTTGAAGCGATCTCATTCATCTTCATTTCAAGATACTGATCGAAGTTAAGGTGATTATATTTCAGCCTTTCTTTGATCCCCTGCCGCTTTTCTTTATCCAGGTCGGGATACTCCTTCAACAGCAGCTCATAGTAATACCTGACCTTCGCTGAATCTCTTGGCTGTAGAAAGATATCAAACGTACTTCCTTGACTTTCGAGCACCATTGCCCTGTTAATATATTCAGGATATTTGATCAGCAGTGTATCCGCATATTGTGCAGATCGCGAATGCACATTCATTCCTGAATACACCATATGTACTTTGTCCAGACATTCAGGGGCAAAATCGTCTTCCGGGTAAAACTTATAGAACTCAAGATAACGGTTGATGAGCTCCATTCGGGTCAGATTTGGAATCTGCTTAATATCCTTCAATTGGGATGTAAGTCCCTTGAGTGAATCCTCCATGACCTTGATATTGCTGATCAAAGTTTCGCGAGATGGTCTTTCCGTATCATTCCTTTTCTCCTCACCCCCACAAGAAACCAAAAACAGTGCGGCAATAAATAGAAGTTCGATTTTTCTTCTCATGTCCATTCTATATTAACGTCCCTTCTTAACGGCAGGAAATTTCATTTTATAATCCACCTTGATCTCTCCTTTCGAAATATTCTGTAAACGTTTCTGTAGCAATCGTCTCTTCAAAGGAGACAAATGATCAGTAAACAGGATACCGTCAATGTGATCGTATTCATGCTGTATGATCCTTGCAGCATACCCTTCATAGGTCTCTTCATGAAACTCCCAATTCTCATCATAATAGGAGATGAGCACTTTTTCCTTTCTGAAAACCTCTTCACGGATCTTTGGAATCGACAAACATCCTTCGTGAAATCCCCATTCCTCGCCGTCTTCTTCTTCAATTACAGGATTGATGAATACTTTTTTGAATGCTTCTATACCTGCAGCACGTGGATCCGGTTCTGCACCCTCCTCTTCATTGTCATCAGCAAAAGGACTGCCATCCACAATGAACAACCTGATCGAACGCCCTATCTGTGGTGCTGCAAGACCAACACCTTGTGCCGAATACATGGTTTCGTACATATCTTCGATCAACTTATCCAGGTCCGGATAGTTCTTTTCGATCTCATCCGCTTCCTTCTTCAGGACAGGATCACCATATGCAACAATAGGAAGGATCATTCTCTTGTACTTTTTGCAAAATTAACGCTTTGAAATCAATTCTGTTCAGCGATGCTGATCTCCCATCTGATCTAAATAGGACTGCAAAATGATCGCTGCACTAACCTTATCGATCATAGATTTATCTTGTCTCGTCTTTTTAGATGCACCACCGGCAATCAACGACTGGAATGCCATTGCCGAAGTGAAACGCTCGTCGATCATGAAGACGGACAATTGAGGAAACTCTTTTTGCAGCGCTTCGCGAAGAAGACGAACGTTCTCTGAAATATGTGTGTCGGTGCCATCCATTCTCTTGGGCTCTCCAAGAACGATCGTATCGATATTGTATTTAACAACGGCCTGTCTCAAATAACCGATTAATTGATTGCTATCAACCGTTTCATGAGGGGAAGCAATTATATTGTTCTCATCGGTCAGCGCAATGCCGGTTCTCTTTAATCCAAAATCTATAGCCAGTTTTCTTCCCACCCCGCAAAGATAAGGAAGGAATACGATTCATCAGACATTACCTATATTTGGTCCGAAAAAACACAACTCATGAGATCACTAATAGAAGCTGCCTGGGAAAACAGGGAATTATTGAAGGAAAAATCTACGATCGAGGCTATTGAGCATGTGATCGAGGAAATCGACAAGGGAATCCTCAGGGTAGCTGAACCCACAGACAATGGCGACTGGCAGGTGAACGAATGGGTAAAGAAAGCTGTGGTCATGTATTTTCCGATCCGTCAGATGGAGACCATCGAAGTTGGGCCTTTCGAGTTCCATGATAAAATGGCACTTAAGCGAAATTATCAATCACTAGGTGTGAGGGTTGTACCGCATGCAATTGCACGATATGGGGCCTTCATCGCACCCGGTGTTATTCTGATGCCTTCCTACGTCAACATCGGAGCGTATGTAGATTCCGGAACTATGGTGGATACATGGGCAACTGTTGGATCATGTGCTCAGATCGGTAAAAATGTACATTTGAGCGGTGGTGTTGGGATAGGTGGTGTTCTCGAACCCCTTCAGGCAGCCCCGGTGATCATCGAAGACAATGCCTTTATTGGTTCACGATGCATAGTTGTGGAAGGCGTCAGAGTCGGTAAGGAAGCTGTACTTGGAGCCAACGTCGTTCTTACAAAATCAACCAAAATCATAGATGTTACCGGCAAGGAACCATTGGAGATAAAAGGCTATGTTCCAGAAAGAAGTGTGGTGATCCCCGGCTCTTATACCAAGTCCTTTCCTGCAGGAGATTATCACGTACCCTGCGCCTTGATCATTGGAAAACGCAAAGCATCAACCGATCTCAAAACATCGTTGAACGACGCGCTTCGTGAACATAACGTAGCCGTTTAAAAACTAACAACTTAGCTCATTCTAGCCGGATAATCCCGGCTTTTTTTTGATCTTTTAACATATTTAATTATATGTTTTAAACGACTGTTTAAAATGTATGTATAATTTTGTTGCAAATTCATCACCATGAAAAAAGACGCATCTACTGAAGAAAAGATCAGGGAAGCGGCAAGACAGGTCTTCCTTGCCAAAGGTTTTGACGGATGTACCTCAAGGGAAATTGCCAAGGCAGCCGGTGAAAACGTTGCGCTGGTAAATTATTATTTCCGGTCCAAGGGACAATTATTCCAATTGATCTTCGAAGCTGCCATGGAAGATTTTGTAACCTCCATGATCAGCGTGTTCTCTTCCGATCGTTCATTACATGAGAAAATGAGGATCTTTATAGAGCACGAGTATGCTTTTCTGGAAAAACATCCCGAACTACCCCATTTCATTCTGACCGAAATGAATCGCGAGGAAGGCTGTTCTATCGACCATAATAAGTTTTTTGATAAGGTGGCAGCTACAGGGATCTTTGAAGAATGTCTTAAAGCCCAACAAGAGGGAACAATGCGTCAGATCAGTATCCCCAGTATCCCCATTCTGATCATGTCGAACTGCCACTACCCTATCATGGCAAAGAACCTGATTAAGGGCCTTCACGGAATGACAGATGAGGAATACATGATCAACCTGAAGCATCATGAGACCCTTGTTAAGGAAATGCTAGTTGAGTTTTTATTCCCCAAAAAATAGTGTGATACATGAACCGTAAAATTTCACTTTTTGCCTTGTTCCTGACCTCAGCATTCCTGGGTGAGAGTCAGGATCTTGACTTGGAAACCTGTCTTCGAATGGCAGATACAGCAAATCTTTCGCTGCGCAATGCACGACTGGATGTGTCGATCAACGAAAAAGAACGCAGTGCGTATCTGAGTGCAAGGCTACCGCAATTATCGGCCATCGCTGACTATAAATACAATGCGATCATTCAGGAGCAGGTAGTCCCTGCAGCATTCTTTGGCGGACCTCCGGGAACCTACGCTACAGTGGCTTTTGGAGTACCTTACAATCTGGGGAATTCATTTCAGTTATCACAGATCCTTTTCAATTCTCAACTGGAGTATGGTCTTGCTGCTCTTAGGATCAATAATCAGATCGTGGCTATTCAGGAGAAAATGACCGAGCAGGATGTGCGCCATCAGGTTGCATCAACCTTTTTCAATCTTCAGGGAGTCAACAAACAGCTGAATTTCATTGAAGGCAATCTGAAGAACATGGAGAAACTCATCGTCAATATGCAGGCGATGGCTGACCAAAAACTTGTTATCCAAACTGAGGTAGATAAGTTGACCATCAACAAGCTGTCGCTTGAAAACTCAAAGCAAACACTGCAGGCTACAAAGTGGCAATTGGAATCACTCATGAGGATACTTATCGGTCTCGAACCCGGAACCCCTTTCAAACTCGTTTCTGACCAGCTTGTCGAGAAATCTATTCTTGTTGAACGATCTGATATGATGTATCCGGAACTGGAGTTGATCAAAGCTCAGCAGCAAATGAATGCAGAGGAACGTAAGGGTAATAACATGGCCTATCTGCCTAACCTCAGCCTATACGGATCATATAACTACACGTATAATATTGAACCGGATGAGGATTTCCGGAAGGGGATCGAAGGTGCATTTGTCGGTATCCAACTGGATTGGAAACTATTTGATGGTCTAGAGAAAATCCATAAGCAAAAATCCAATGCTATGAATGCAGAAAAACTCGCAAATACCTATGCGCAAACACAACAGCAACTGGCCCTGAGAACGGAAAACGCACTCAGACAGATCGAAATTCAGAAAAACTCACTCGAGATCACCAAGGAACAACTCAAACTTTCTGAGAACATCTTTGATCAAACCCGTACCAAACTCGAACAAGGTCTGGTTTCATCCAACGATATGATCACTGCCGACAACAGTCTGCAGCAATCACAGACCAACCTTGTCACTGCCTACATACAGCTTCGTCAGGCTGAACTTGAATACCTTAAATCTATCGGAAACATTAAATAATTGCGGCTGTTAAAACAATTGTACCATGAATAAAAGAACCATTTTTATCATTCTGCTGTCGGTGATATTTGTAGCACTGACAATAATGAAACTACTTTCCAACAAGGAAAAGGCAGCTGCAAAGATCTATATACACGACATGGATGCTGCTGTGCTCGTCGAAGCTGTGAACCCTGAAGTGCACACTTTTGAAAGTGCCTTTAACTACTTGGGTACCTTCGAACCTTATCGTCAGAATCTTATTGGGTCTGATGCTTCCGGTAAAGTGATCAAGATAAATGTAGAAGAAGGTGACCGTATCACTCAAGGACAAGTGATCGCCAAAGTCGATGACGATTTGTTGCAACTACAGCTGGAAAGCGCTGAAGTAAATATTGAAGGTCAGAAAAAAGATGACGAGCGATATTCCAATCTCGAAAAAAATAACGCTGTTCCCGGAGTTCAGATCGAAAAGACAAAACTTGGTCTGAAGGCTGCCGAGATCCAGCGAAAGCAGATCCAGAAACAACTAAAAAGCACTACCCTGACCGCTCCGTTCTCAGGAGTGATCACTAAGAAAATGATCGATCTGGGCTCAGTAATAGGTCCCGGTTCCCCGCTCGTGGAGATCACTGATATTTCAACACTTAAACTGACGGTGAGTGTGCCTGAAAGGGATATCCTGAAATTCAAAACCGGGCAATCCGTGCCGGTAAAAGTGGATATTTTTGGAGATAAGACTTTCGAAGGAAAAGTAAGTTCGGTTGCGGTGGTCGCCGACAGGTCTCACAATTTCAAAGTTCAGATCACCGTGAAAAATAGCAATGAAGAGATCAGAGCCGGAATGTATGGAAATGTCTCACTTTCCAACTCTTCAAGTGTAACAGCCCTCTCCATTCCAAGAAAAGCACTTGTCGGATCATCGAAAAAACCACATGTATTTGTGATCCGTAACGGTAAAGCCGTTCTTACTTCTTTTACCTCAGGAACGTCGGATGGAGAATATGTTGAAGTTGTAAGCGGGCTGAGCAAAAATGATCAGATCGTCGTTAAAGGACAGGTGAATCTCGAGAACAATTCCAAAGTCAAAACATCGAAATAAACTTTTGTCATGACATTAACGGAACTATCCATTAAGAGACCCTCCTTCATTATCGTGATCTTTACGATCCTGATCGGAGGGGGACTGATCTCATACAATCAACTTAGTTACCAGCTATTGCCGGATTTTGCGGCACCTTTGTTCACCGTAACTACGACCTATCCTGGCGCTTCCCCTTCCACGGTTGAAAGTCAGGTCTCCAAACCTCTGGAAGACGCCCTCAGTGGTTTGAGCGATGTATCAGACATCACATCCTTCTCGTTCGATAATGCGTCCATTGTGCTTGTAGAGTTCAAACCTTCTGCCGATATAGATAAAGCCATCGAAGAAGGTCAACGGAAGATTCAGAACATACAGAGTACACTTCCCGAAGGGACCAATACCCCCTCCATTGCCAAGATCGAACCGAATGCTTCACCCGTGTTACAGGTAAGTGCAACTGCCGAGAACATTGAAGACAAAGAATTTATGCAACTGATGGAGAATCGTCTGCTTCCTCTTATAAAACAAGCTAAGGGCGTTGCAGAAGTTCAAGTCATCGGAGGTGAGAAAAGGGAATTCAGGGTGAATGTCGATAAGGATAAACTTAAACTGTCAGGTATTCCCCTATCCGCCGTTAATCAGGCCATATCAGCAGCAAATGTTGAGTTCCCGACAGGAAAACTAAAAAATGAAGATGAACAGATCACCGTTCGACTGGCAGGAAAATTCAAAACAGTTGAAGATCTGAAGGATCTGGTGCTTTCGTCAAATAATGGTTCCAATGTGCGACTCGGAGATGTTGCTGAAGTACTGGACGCATCGATCGATCAGATCACGATCAGCCGATTGAACGGTCAGAACGGTATTGGACTCCGCATCAAAAAGCAAAGTGATGCAAATGCCGTGGAAATGGCCAAGGCTACGAAGGAAACCTTTAAACTGATCGAAGATACCTACAAGAAGGAAGGTGTCAACTTTACCATTGCTACTGATTCGTCAATCCCAACAATCGAATCTGTTGATGCAGTATTGCATGATCTTGAGCTTGCCATCCTCCTCGTGGCCGCGGTAATGCTTTTGTTTCTTCACAGTCTGCGAAACGCCTTTATCGTGTTGATCTCGATCCCGGCATCGTTGATCTCCACCTTTGTGGCTATGTATCTGTTCGGCTTTACCCTGAACCTGATGACATTGTTGGCGATGTCTCTTGTGATCGGGATCCTTGTCGACGACTCCATTGTAGTCCTTGAAAACATTTATCGTCACCTTCAGATGGGTAAAGATCGTCGGACGGCGGCACTGGATGGTCGAAATGAGATCGGTTTCACAGCATTGGCCATTACACTTGTCGACGTGGTGGTATTCTCACCCGTAGTATTCATTGAAGGAACCATTTCCGACATCCTGCAGCAATTTTCGATCGTTGTGGTCGTCTCTACACTGATGTCGCTATTCGTTTGTTTTACCCTGACACCATGGTTGGCTTCACGCTTTGCACAAGAGGTTAAACTTAATCCAAAGAATCCATTCCAGGCCTTCCTTATCTGGTTCGAGAAAAGAGTCGAGATCTTTACCGAACAATATGTTAAACTGGTAGGATGGTCACTTAAACATAAACTGATCGCCGGACTTATCGTGATAGGGATTTTTGTCGCCAGCATGGCAACAATGGGCTTGGGTATCGTTGGTCAGGAGTTTGTATCTCAGGGTGACCAGGGAAAGTTCATGATCAAACTGAAATATGACAAGAGTACCACCTTCGAACAGAACAACGTAACCACTCTGAAGATCGAGGAAATGATCCTTGCACAAAAAGATGTGGTTAAAATGGTCTTTGCAAACGTAGGTGGGCCAAGCGCCGGTATGGGAGCTGCGGCATTTGGTGCAGAAAACAAATCTGAGCTTACCGTCAAAATGAAGGATGGCATGCAAAAGATCTACCCGACGGAAGTGTATATGAATGAAATCCGAAAGAAGATAGAAGACACGTATCCAGGTATCGAAGTAAAAGCCGTGAACATTGGACTGGTGGAATCGGAAGAGGCTCCGATCGAAATGTTCCTCGCTTCAGACGATCAAGAGGTTCTGATGAATGAAGCCAGAAGATTGAAAAAGGCGATACTTGGCATCAAGGGAGCAAAAGATCCATGGATTTCAACGGACGATGTAACGCCAGAGATCAGGATCGATCTTGACCGTGAGAAAATGGGACAGTTAAGTCTTCCTATTGCTGTCGTCGGTATGCAACTTCAAAACGCTCTTTCTGGTAATGATGATTCGCGATTCGACGATAAGGGGAACGAATATGACATCCGGATCATGATGGACAAGTTCGACCGAAAGAACCTTGAAGATGTCAAAAGTATGTCCTTCATGTCAAACGACGGGAGACAGGTCAGATTAAGCGAATTTGCTGATGTTACGGTGGAAAACGGAAACGGTTCACTGGAACGAAAGAACAGGATCTCGAGCACTACGCTCAGAAGTTATGTCCTTGGTGCAGCTCCCGGTACAGTCTCAGCAGAGATCGAAAAGTACTTGGAAGAATACCCACTAGACAAGAAGGTGAAGTTACTATGGGGAGGTGAGATCAAGCGTCAGAAGGAATCCATGGGAGCTCTAGGTCTTGCAATGGGGATTGGACTTATGCTCGTATACCTCATCATGGTTGCATTGTATGATAATTTTATTTATCCTTTCGTTGTCCTCTTCTCTATTCTGGTTTCTCTTATCGGTGCGATACTGGCACTCAACCTTACCTTATCTAACATGGGGATCTTCACCATGCTGGGAATGTTGATGTTGTTGGGACTTGTTGCCAAAAACGCGATCCTCATCGTTGATTTTGCCAACCACCTCAAAACGGAAGGAAGATCCACCTACAGCGCGCTCCTTGAATCTGTAAAAGAGCGAATGAGACCGATCCTGATGACTACGATCGCAATGGTGATCGGTATGATCCCGATCGCAACGGCTACCGGTTCAGGAGCAGAATGGAAGAATGGCCTGGCATGGGTACTCATTGGTGGATTGACCAGCTCCATGTTTCTGACGATCGTGGTTGTTCCGATCATGTATTACATAGTCGACAGCCTGCAGATCAGATTTTCCAAGAAGAAAGCACAAGAGTTCAAATTGATGGATTAGTTCCATCATCCCTGAACATTGAACTTAAAGGTCCATTTCACATAGAAGTGGACCTTTTTCTTTGGTTCGCCCGGAATGGAGAAAATGGAAGAAAATGCTTAATTTGGCACCGTCATTCAGTTGACAAAACTATTTCGAAAAGGTGCAAGCCAATAAATAAAGAACGAACTATGAATTACGACATTATTGTGGTCGGTAGTGGTCCCGGAGGGTATGTTACCGCGATCCGAGCGTCACAGCTGGGAATGAAGACAGCTGTAGTCGAAAGAGAATCTCTTGGTGGTATCTGTCTGAACTGGGGCTGTATCCCAACTAAAGCGCTACTAAAGAGTGCGAATGTTTTCGAATACCTTACCCATGCCGCAGATTACGGGATCTCCGTAAAGGATGCAAAAGCAGACTTTTCAGCCATGATCGACCGCAGTCGTGGTGTAGCCAACGGAATGAGCAACGGAATCCAGTTCCTCATGAAGAAGAACAAGATCGATGTGATCAAGGGTAACGGAGTGATCAAGGCTGGAAAAAAGGTAGCCGTTACAGCTGAAGATGGAACAGTTACTGAATATACCGCAGATAAAGGTATCATCATCGCAACAGGTGCGCGTTCACGGGCTCTTCCTAACCTTCCACAGGATGGTGAGAAGATCATCGGATACCGACAGGCGATGTCATTGAAAACGCAGCCTAAGAAAATGGTTGTAGTTGGTTCCGGAGCCATCGGTGTTGAATTTGCTTATTTCTACAACGCGATCGGTACAGAGGTGACTATCGTGGAATTCATGCCGAACATTGTCCCGATAGAGGATGAGGAGGTATCCAAACAGCTGGAGAAATCCTTCAAAAAGATGGGCATCAATATCATGACCGGTTCATCTGTGGAGTCTGTTGATACGAAAGGTAAAAACTGTGTTGTAACGGTAAAGACCGCAAAAGGTGAAGAGAAACTGGAGTGCGATGTCGTACTTTCCGCAGTTGGTATTCAAGCCAACATTGAGAATCTTGGATTGGAAGAGGTAGGTATCGTAGTTGACAAGGGACGTATTCTTGTGAATGATTTCTACCAGACCAATATCCCCGGGTATTTTGCAATCGGCGACGTTATTCCGACACCAGCACTTGCCCACGTTGCTTCTGCTGAAGGAATTATATGTGTTGAAAAACTGGCCGGACATCATCCGGAGCCGTTGGATTACAACAACATCCCGGGATGTACTTATTGTTCTCCGGAGATCGCATCCGTTGGTTATACAGAGAAAGCTGCTAAAGATGCCGGTTTCGAGATCAAAGTTGGTAAGTTCCCTTTCTCGGCATCAGGTAAAGCCAGTGCCGCAGGTGCGAAAGACGGTTTTGTTAAACTGATCTTTGACGCAAAGTACGGAGAATTACTTGGTGCACACATGATCGGTGCGAACGTAACCGAAATGATCGCAGAATGTGTAGCGGTTCGAAAACTGGAAACCACAGGAGAAGAACTTATCAAGACTGTTCACCCGCATCCTACCATGAGTGAAGCGATCATGGAAGCTGCTGCTGCAGCATATGGCGAAGTGATCCACCTCTGATACGTTTTACACGCATAAAAAAAGCGTCGGGAAATCCCGACGCTTTTTCTTTTTATAAACTTTTAGATCACTGTCCGATCCCGATCTTTACTCCGGCCGTAAACGCGAGCCTTACACCAGAATACACGTTCTCCTGCCAGGAGTAATTATAAAGTCCCGTATTGCCATCATAGAGCGCTACCATATTAAAATCCTTATGGGATTCAAAACACAGCCCCATGCCTCCAAACATGTCCAGAGAGAAATGGTCTGAAAGCCATTTCTGGTAACCGAAATTAAAAGTGAACATCGCCTGATTTTCACTTCCCTTAACTCTGGCAAGATTATCCGAATAATCCTCTACAAAGAAATTGTAGAGTCTGTATTTGAAAACAGGAGAAACATAAAACTTATTCAACACCAGTGTATTATCCATTGGATAGAAGCGAAATCCGACGGAACCAAACAAACCGGCACGTGTTGCACGGTTCGTTGTATTACCAAATGGATCTGTTCCGTAATGGTTATCTGTAACTGTCAAGCCGACCTCTGACAGTGTAGGCCCGAGTTCGAATTCGATGCTAGATAGTTCATTGATTCTTTTTTCATAACCGAAGTTGACCTCCCCCATCACCATCTGGAGAGGACTGAACTTGATCAGGGATTCTGCCTCAACTAATTTCTGTTCTTTAGGCCGTTTCATCCTTCCACGATCTCCACGGTCGATCACGATAATCTTCTCTTCCTGGGCCGAACCCCAGAAAGTAATAAATGACAGTGCTGTAATAATTGCTCGATTGATCATAGGTCGTAAATTCAAATAAGAACGCTAATAATAATGCAAAGGTTGGTAAATTATTGCACGGTGAAGGATCCTTTTGAAGAAAAACGCTTTTTCTCAATGATAAAATCCAGTCGGCCCAGCTTGATACCTCCCCAGCCCACCTGGTTGATCAGAACAAGTTCACCATCCAGATTTTTTTCTTCGGTTGGCCGATCAAGAAACGTATGGGTATGCCCTCCAATGATAAGGTGAATGTTCCTTGTTTTTTTTGCCAGTATGAGATCAGAGATCTTTTCATCTTTGAACGAGTAGCCGAGATGCGATAAACAAATGATCAGTTCACATCCTTCTTTTTTTAATTTTTCAGCTTCACGGTTCGCACATTCAATGGGATCGAGATAAACGGTGGAACCATATTTATCTTCCGGGACAAGTCCTTTAAGTTCAACACCGACACCGAGAATTCCTATCTTGACACCACCTTTTTCGATTATTACAGAGGGGGTTGTTTGATCCTTCAGTACAGTGTCGGAAAAATCGTAATTGGCACAGACAAAAGGAAATGCAGCATACTCTTTCGCCTTAAGGAATCCGTCCATCCCTCCGTCAAAATCATGATTGCCCATTGTGGCTGCATCATAACCGAGCGCTGTCATCACCTTCATTTCCAAAACTCCGCCGAACATATTGAAGTAAGGCGTACCCTGGAAGATATCACCTGCATCCAACAAGACCACATGATCTTCTGCCTCTCTTATCTCACTGATCATCTCAAACCTTCGCTCCACACCTCCCATTCGGGGAAATTTCGGATGATTCTCCGGTAAAGGGTCGATATTGGAATGTGTGTCATTCGTATGCAGAATGGTAATCTTTCGTTCTTTCTGCTTGGCTGCTTGGCGGGTCACTATGGAAGGACTAACAATCACCCCACCTGCAACCACGAACGTATTTTTTACAAAATCCCTCCTCTTCATCCTTAAAAGATCATGCGGTTCGTGGTGTCAGAATGCAGCGTACCTTGTGTCCTCGCTTCTTCAATCAAAATGTCGCGAATCAATATGTTGGTATTAAACCTTTCTGTGGACTTAGCGAAAAAGTTCATATTGTCTCCTCCATTTGCGAGGTAATCGGAAGTTATCACCCAGAAATGCGTGTGCCTTTCAATTCGTCCATTGATCAGCAAATCTTCCCTGTTCACAGTGGCATTGGAGATGGGTTCACCGCCTTTCTGAAAAATATACGTGTGAATTTCCTCGAGGGACTCAATTGGAAGTCGCGCCCACACCACCTCATTATCGAACGGCATGACCTTGAACATGTCGCCAACAGTTACCCCACCCTTCAAAATGGATGAACGTATACCACCTGTATTCAACAAACACATCACCGGATCTGAAAGCCTTTTATTTCGTGTTTGATTCACGAAAACTGCGTCTGCTATCCAATTGGAAAGATTTCCCGATGGCTTGCGGTTAACAGTAAAGCTCGTTTCCGCGATAGCGATCTCCTCTCCCATTTCCCTTTTCATGGAATCTCTGTATGGATTGATAAGTCCCGGAAGCACCGTTAATGTATCCAGAGAAGCCACATTATCACTTACTTCAAGATTGCTGCCATTCACAGAGATGGAGAGAGATGAACAACCCGCGATTGTAAATAAAGCACCGAAAAACAGAGCTCTCATCATCGGATCACCACATGCTTATTCACCGTGCCGATTTCGCTTGTAACTCGGAGCAAATACGATCCTTCGGCAAATGATGACACATCAATTCGGGACCAACTTTCAAATGAACTCAACGAAACCATTACCCGTCCCGACATATCGACGAGTTCTACTTCAACTTCACCAAGGCCTTCGGTATCCACATACATCACATCCTCAATCGGATTAGGATAAACCATTACGTGATCCTCAAGCCAGGTTTGGTCTTCGATTCCGACTTCTCCTCCTACTTTTAAATCCATGTAAACCGGTAAATGGTCACTCATGTAGTATAACGCGTTAACTACGTTTGCAGGAACTGAGGTATTCGATGGAGAATTGATCGCTCCATTGTAACGATTACCATCCTGACCAACAGCCTTGTAGCTGTTCGTAATGAACTGAATTCCATTCGTGCCATATCGGATATCATCGGAGAAAAGCATCATATCAAAACGGTCATCCAAACCACCATCTGATCCTCCGTCGATCTGGACAGTTCGTGTGCTCTGCGTGTGATACATTCTGTTTGCATAATCATTCCAGTCCGGTGTTGGCACCGGCATAGTAACGGGATCATAAAGATTCGCCTGTGTTTCGGAAGTCAGATTAATGTAGGCTGCTTCACCTGATCCATAGATGTTCATATCTCCACCGACAATGGTGTTTTCAGCATTTGTTCTAGTGCTCAGATAGCTCCTCAATGTAGCAGTTGCTGCTGCCCTTTCAGCAGCACTTTGACTATCACTACTGGCTTTCAAATGACAAGCATACAGATACAAATAGGCCGTATCAGATGCTGCTGTGAGGTTTGGGTTCTTGTAATAGAGAATATACTCATTAAGCTGTCTGGGAGAAGCAGGAATCTCATTCTGATCGATGAACCCCAGTTTTTCAGTGTTGTAGAACAGCATGTTCTCATCATCCGGTCCGTCAGTATAATTGACCATGGCATAACTCGTCGTACCCACATTCAATGCAGAATTTAGAATGGTAGAAGCACCAGATACCGAGGTAATCTCACAAACGACAAAAATGTCCGGTTTGACATGCTGAAGAATGGTTTGAAGGTAGTTGATACGCGCCGAATTAATATCCGGATAATTCAGGATGTTGTACCACATTACCTTGATAGTATCCTGAGAAAAGGAAACATTGACCTGAACGGTCATGATCACGAATAGGATCGTTCGTATGATTCGCATGAACTTACTTCTCTTTGACTAAATACATATACACCGGGAAGTGATCACTGTAACCACCCTGCCAGGTTGAACCCACATAAGTCCTGAAAGGATAACCGGCAAAATTACCTGAAGCATTTTTCAAGTAAGCTGCATTGAATACTTTCGCCTTGTAAAACTTGTAGGTTGAAAAATCGCTACCCTTCTCTACAAGAGGCGAAGTGCAGATAAATTGATCAAAGAGGTTCCAGTTATCCTTGTAAGCTAAGGTACCAATTCCCTGATTGTACAGTTTCTCCATGGGATTGAAAAACTCCCCTGAATCGACTTCTGAGACCTGTCCATTCGATTTGATCACCTCCTTAATACTGTAGCTTACCGGGTCATCATTTAAGTCTCCCATGTAAACTATCTTGGCATTCTGATCCGAACTGCGTAAGGAATCCATCACATGTAAGCCAAGCTCAGCGGCCAGAATTCGATGAGGACGGCTCCGCTTCTCTCCACCTCGTCTCGAAGGCCAGTGAGCCACCATGAAATGAAATTTTTCACCTCCAACCTTTCCCGAAACCAGCAACTGACTCCTCGTAAAAAAAGTACTGTCAGCAGGATCCTTCAGGACATAAGAAGCCGAAGACTCATATTTAAAATATTTCTCCTGATAAAGCAATCCGACATCTACACCCCTTCTGTCCGGTGAATCATAGTGAACGATCTTATAATTTCGTGAACTGATGGCCGGCATCTTAACCAGATCTTCCAACACAAGGCGATTCTCTATCTCACATACCCCGATCACGGCCGGACCGTCCGGTTGACTTTCAGTGCCCAGGTCGGCGATCACTTTCGCCATATTCTCCAACTTCTGCTGATAGCGCTCTGAGTTGAATCGCTTATCCCCGTTTGGAGTGAAATCATCCTGCAAAACCTTGTTGGGGTCGGGATCTATGATCGTATCGTAAAGGTTCTCCAGATTATAAAAAGCTACACAAAAAACGTTGTACTCCTTGCCCTGCTTAAGTTCCTGCGCAGAGGAACCAAACATTAAGAGTACGAACAATAAGATTCCGCCTATTCTCATGACCACAAAATAACGAATAAAAAGTAAATGAATCCCCCTATTTAAAGGGAGTTTAATACTTAATCGGTTAAGTTTAAATTAGTGTAAAAATGTCCGGGGATGAAAGTTTTTTAGCCTACTTTTGCCCAGAAAAACTGACTGCAATTATCATGCGAAAACTTATTTCCACTTTCGTCGTCCTCCACTCCTTGAGTTTAAATGCTCAAGTTGCAGATACCACTAAGACCGTGAAGGACACATCAGAAGTGGTTATTTTCAGCATTACAGCCGATGATCTGGAGTCTGATGCTCAAAATCAGGACATATCGACGTTATTGCAGTCTACACGGGATGTCTTTGCAGCTACTGCCGGATTCAACTTTAGCAACGCCCGTTATCAGATCAGAGGATTAGAATCCGATCATTACACAGTATTGATCAATGGTGTCCCGATGAATGACCCTGAACTCGGATGGGGAATCTTTTCTTTCTGGGGAGGATTGAACGACGTAACACGCTATCCTGAAGCCGGAATCGGACTGGGCGCATCCAATTATACATTCAGTGGCGTTGGAGGTTACACGAACATGGACCTCAGAGCATCCGAAGACCGCAAGGGAACTCGATTCAGCTATGCTTCCACGAACAGGACGTACAGGAACCGGGTAATGCTTACCCACTCTACAGGTTTAATGAACAACGGTTGGGCGATCACAGCATCAGGATCTTTCAGATACAGTGAGGAAGGATACGTTGATGGAACTTATTTCAATGGAGGCAGTTATTTCCTTTCTATAGAAAAGAAACTGAATCAGAAGCATAGCCTCGGACTTGTAGGTTTTGGTGCACCCACTTTTCAGGGACGCGCCGGAATCGCGGTACAGGAATCGTTTGACTTAACGGGTTACAACTATTATAATCCTTTCTGGGGGTATCAGACAGATGGTGATTCCGGTGAAAAGGTTAAACGAAATGCCAGGGAGCGCAACAATCACCGACCATCTGTATTTCTGAATCATTACTGGAATCCGAACAAACGACACAAGATCAATTCATCTGTTTACGCAACCTTCGGAAGAACCGGAAACACAAACATCAACTGGTACGATGCACCCGACCCAAGACCGGATTATTATCGCAATCTTCCCAGTTATTACGAAGAAACCGATCCGGTGATGTTTAATCAGCTTACGGCTGCTTGGGCTGCCAATGACCCAACCGTAACACAGATCAACTGGGACGAATTGTACAATGCCAACTACAAGAACCTTTATACTCAGGAAAATGCAAACGGTATTGCCGGGAATACGCAGACCTTCAATCGTTCAAAATACATTGTGGAGGAATACCGTGTCGATCCGCTTCAATTCGGATTTAACGCTATCCATGACTTCAAATTACGTGAGAACAGACTTGTGACTACAGGGATCAATATTGACCGTTATATCAGCCGCAACTTCAAGGTACTTACCGACCTTCTGGGTGGTGATTACTGGGTAGATGTTGATCAGTTTGCAGAACAGACTTTCCTGGATGAAACTGCTGCTCAAAACAACACTGAGATCCCTAACCGTCTGGTGGCTGAAGGAGAAAAATTTGGCTATAACTACAACATGCACGTATACACCCAGGATCTTTTTTCGCAGATCAGAAATCAGGGTGAGAAGATCGACTGGTATGCCGCAGTAAATGTTTCTCAAACTACCTTTTTCCGAGAAGGTGTATGGGAGAATGGACGATTCGACAACTCAGGCGGGATTGGAGAGAAACATAAGTTCTTCAATTATGGTCTTAAGGGTGGTTTAGTTTACAAGATCACAGGAAGGCACTTTGTGAGTGCCAATGCGATCTACCAGACAAGGGCTCCTTTTAGCCGAAACGTATATGTTTCTCCGCGAACAAGAGACAATGTAGTGGAAGGCATGACCAGCATGGAGATCATCTCCGGTGACATCAATTATACAGTAAGGTATCCGGGACTGCGTGCAAGAGCAACTGCTTATTACACAGCCATCAATAACGGCACCTATGCTCAAAGCTTCTACCATGAAGAATTCAGGAACTTCGTAAACTATACGATGACAAATGTGGACCAGTTGTTTTCAGGAATCGAAGTTGGAGTCGAAAAGAACATCGGAACGGACTGGACAACAACACTTGTATTTGGAACTGGTCAGTTCCTATACAATTCGCGCCCTGAAGCAACGATCACGGTAGATAACTCATCAGAAATTCTTGCAGAAGGAAGGACAGTTTACCTGAAGAACTACCACATCGGCGGTATGCCGCAGACTGCGGCGTCAATTGGAGTAAAATACAATTCTCCGAAATACTGGTTTGCAGGAACAAGTTTCAACTATTTTACCGACATCTACATCGATCCGAACCCGGACAGAAGGACCGCTGAAGCGGTGGATAAATTTGTAGTCGATGATCCTCAGTGGGATGAGATCGTTGGAGAAACTGTCATTCACAATTTGAAGGAAAACGCCTTCTTTGACAACAACTATACTGTTGATCTATTTGTTGGAGCTTCTTTCAGAATTAAAGGAAAGACACTTCGAGTCTCTGCAACAGTGAACAATCTGTTGAACAACACCAAATTCAGAACCGGAGGATTCGAGCAATTGCGTTTCGATCCGAACAATATCAATAAATTCCCACCAAAGTATGGTTATATGTATGGAACATCGTACTTTGCCATCATTACCTATCAATTGTAATTCTAAGAGAACATGAAAACAGTTCAACCGATCAAATGGTTACTTTTCAGCCTTGCAGCACTGGCAATTGCCTCTTGCCGAAAGGAGATTGACAATCCACCGCAGAATGAGATCCCTGTGAGTGCTCAGCTTGACGTAACAGAGCTCCGTGCGATCTACACGGGCACACCGATCCATTTTGAGGATGGAGATACGAATTTGTACTGTGTTGTGACAGCAGATGAAGTATCGGGCAACCTGTACAAGAATGTATATGTAACGGACGGTACATCAGGATTGAATGTACGACTGGTTGCAGCTGGCGGATTGTACGAAGGAGACTCCATCAGGATCAACCTGAATGGAACAATCCTCAGTGAATACAACGGTATGCTTCAGCTGGACTCCGTGGATGTCGATAAAAATGTAGTAAAGATCGCTACCAACGTCGCAATAACACCAAGAAATGCTACTGTTGACGAGGTCATTGCTGACCCCTCTTTACAAGGTATGCTGGTGAAATTAAGCAATGTGGAGTTCAGCAACACTGATGTCGGAACAACATTCGCAAATGCCACTACCCAAAGCTCCAAGAATGTCACTGTTCTTGATTGTGGCGGGAGCAGTGTGATCATGAGAACGAGTGGATACTCCAACTTTGCATCTTCTATCATTCCTTCCGGAAACGGAACAATCGTCGCTGTTGTTGGCCAGTACAATCTCGATAAGCAGCTTTACCTGCGAAGAACCAGTGATATAAGTCTTCCGAATGCCTCTTGTCAGCCTACCATATACTTGAACAAGAATTTCGAAGACCAGAATGTCACATCAGGCGGATGGACAGTGAAAATGGTAACAGGCGCTGTAAACTGGACTACCAATACACAGGGAGCTCAATTCGGTACAGCCTATGGAATGATCAGTAATTACAGTGGTGGAGCCAACAGTGCTTGTGAATCATGGCTCATTTCTCCGGCAATGAATATGATCGGTGCTGCAGCACCTAAATTCAGCTTCCAGAATGCTAAGAACTATAACGGTGATGTTCTTACCTTATGGGTCTCTACCAATTATGATGGAGTTAGTGCGCCGTCCACAGCTACATGGACTCAGCTTACGGTGACACTTTCTGCAGGAGCGTGGTCATGGGTGAACTCCGGATTGATCGATATGACACCATACATTTCAGGTTCAACCTATGTGGCATTCAAATACACGGGTACTGCATCCAGCGGAAGCACCTGGGAAATTGACGATATTCTAATTGAAGACTAACAACAATAAATAAAAGTAGATCATGAATAAACTAGTACTTATCTCATCTGTGCTGTTTGCCTTTACCGCAGGAGCTCAATATGTTCCGCTTAAAGACTTTCAGGACAACTCCATTACCTCAGGAGGTTGGACAACTCAGGTAGTTACAAGTAGTCCAGGCTCATACACTTGGACAACTTCAAATCAAGGTACAGGAACAAATTACTACGCAAAAGCTTCGGGATGGAACGGAACTTCAGCGGACAATTCAGAACTTTGGTTGATCTCGCCGTCATTCAGTCTAGCGTCTGCAACTAACCCAGTATTGAATTTTGACAATGCGAAGAACTTCACCGGACTTCCACTTGAAGTAAAAGTTTCGACTAACTATAGTGGTACAGGTAATCCATCCGCAGCAACATGGACAGACATCTCAACTCAGGTAACCTGGTCACCTGGTACGTTTACCTTTGTGAATTCCGGTGAGGTGGATCTGAGTGCGTTTATGCCTTCGACTAGTGTATATGTTGCTTTTGTATACAAGAGCAATCCAACTGATGGTGCTTCAACCTGGGAAATTGATGACGTGGAAGTAAGAGAATTCGTCGCTCCTGTGACAACCACCATTGCTGAAGTTCAGGCAACAACTTCAGGTGATCAGTCTGACCTCCTTGGCTCAACCGTTACGGTTGGTGGACGTGTTTCAGCTTTTAAAACCGGTTCAGGATTCTGGATCCAGGATGCCGCAGCTGCATGGAGTGGAATCTATGTCTATGACTTTGGTGACAATATTGTAGCAATAGGTGACAGCGTTGTCGTAACGGGAACTGTTGTTGAGTTCGCTCCGGGAGGAAGTACAGAGAAAGCAACCCAGATTGGTACGCTAACCTCTTTCCAGAATGTGGGATCGTACACTCCATATCCTGCCCTTAACCTTTCGACGACTGCTGTTAATGCTGAAATGTATGAAGGAGTGCTTGTGAAGGTGTCAGACGCTTCATGTTCTGCCGTTCCGGACGCATTCAATGAGTGGGTTGTGAATGACGGTTCAGGAGTTGTTAGAGTTGATGACTTCATGTATGCTGCAACACCGGTTCCGATGATTGGAAACGTGTACAATGTAACAGGCGTAGTTTCCCATTCCTTCGCAGCATACAAGATCCTTCCGCGTGACGCGAATGATGTTCAGTTGGTTTCAGGTGCTTCAATTGAAGAGCAGATAAATGCAAAGGTTTCGGTATATCCGAACCCATCTGATGAAATCATCAACGTGTTGAATGCAAACGGAGAAACGATCCGCATATTCAATACACTAGGCCAGTTGATCGTTTCAACAAAGAACCCTCAGATCAGCCTTAAGAATGGCGTATACTTCGTAAGAGTGGGTGAATCCACAACACGAGTAATCATTCGCTGATCTAAGCCAATACAAAACGATGATTTCAAGCCGCGGGATTTCCTGCGGCTTTTTTCTTTGCTATATTTAGCGTTCAAATCCAAATCGATGAGAGTATTATTCTTTTTTGTCCTCGTTACCCAATTCACATTCAGCCAGATCACCGTACAAAGTATATGGAAATCCGGTGAATTCAGAAGTGCCGGCGTCAGCGGATTCAGATCCATGAACGACGGAATGCATTTTACCCGCATCACAGAAAAAGACGGTAAGATCAGTATCACAAAACACAAGATCACAGACAGCAACAGTGAGGGAGAAGTTTTAGTCACCGCAAATGACCTGACGCTCGACGGCAGGCAACTTGATGTCAATGAATACGAGTTCAACTCCGATGAATCCAAAATCCTTGTCATGACCAACATGGAAAGTATCTACAGAAGAAGTTATAACGCCGTGCACTACCTGCTAGATCTGAAAACGAAGAAACTGGAAGCACTGGACAGCGAACATTCTCCTCAAACACTGGTTGAATATTCCCCTGACGGAACAAAGGTTTCCTTCATTCATAAGAACGACCTCTTTATTAAAGATCTAAAGACCGGGAGAGTGCGCAAAATGACTTTTGACGGTAAATCAAATAAGGTGATCAATGGTACAACCGACTGGGTGTATGAAGAGGAATTTGCCATTACGAAAGCCTACGACTGGTCACCTGACAGCAAGAAGATCGCTTTCCTGAAATTTAACGAGAAGAAGGTCAAAGAATTCACAATGACCTACTACAACAACGAACTCTATCCCGAACTATACACTTTCAAATATCCGAAAGCAGGTGAGGACAATTCCAAGGTCACCGCCCATGTAATGGATATTAAAAGCGGAAGGATCTCACCCATCAACCTGGGAGAATACGAGTACATTCCCCGATTAACGTGGTCCAATACATCTAATAAGCTTATACTTCAAACTCTCAACCGCCATCAGAACCTCCTTCGCTATCATTTATACGATGCCACCGCTAAAAAACCGAGTATCAGGGTGATTTATGAGGAACGCTCCTCTGCGTATGTAGAAATCGATAATAATCTTACGGTACTTAAAGATGATAATTCGATCTTGAGAACAAGCGAATCAGACGGATACAATCACATTTACCGCCTTTCATTCGACGGAACCATGACCCAGATCACTAAAGGCAGTTGGGATGTGATCGACCTTTATGGTATCGACAACTCAAACGAGTTCATTTATTATTCCTCCGCAGAAAATGGCGCCATAA
>Ga0315904_10003555_pt1 | contig 22790 bp, 21 predicted proteins | sample LakEriMetagenome_6_FD_203529 | JGI IMG/M metagenome (GOLD analysis project Ga0315904, IMG submission 203529) | Freshwater fungal communities from buoy surface, Lake Erie, Ohio, United States - Buoy 12 MA120 | ecosystem: Environmental > Aquatic > Freshwater > Lake | place: USA: Lake Erie, Ohio... | reverse complement strand
GGGCGGAGTACATCCAGGGCTGGCTGCGGACCCGGCTCGAGAGCGAGGGGCAGAAGCAGGCCGCCTGGCGGACCGATCCTGCCAAGAGCGGCGCGGCGGGCTGCTTCGGCGACATCGGCACCCACGCCTACAACCTGGGCCGTTACATGACCGGGCTGCTCCCGGAGAAGATCAGCGGCCACCTGAAGATCTTCGTGCCGGGCCGGCCGCTCGACGACTACGGCACCGCCGTGATCCGCTACGAGAATGGCGCCCTCGGCACGGTGACGGCCTCGCAGATCAGCCATGGCCGCGAGAACGACCTGCGGATCCAGATCGACGGCACGCTCGGCAGCCTGGAGTGGCGGCAGGAGGAGCCCAACAAGATGCTCGTGCGGCACAACGGCAAGCCGCACCAGCTCTACACCCGTGACCCCAACGCCCCCTTTATGAACGACTCGGGCCGGGCCGCCTGCCGGCTGCCATCGGGGCATCCGGAGGCGTTCTTCGAGGCCTTCGCCAACGTCTATCGGGCCGCCTTCGACGCCATGGCCGAGGCGGCCGGCGGCGGGGCCGTCGAGCGGACGAACACCGTCTATCCCAACATCCACGACGGGGTCGAGGGGATGTACTTCATCGAGCAGGCGGTGGCCTCGAGCAAGGCCGACGGCGCCTGGCTGCCGCTCAAGCACCCGCTGGCCCGGCGGTGAGCCGCGTCATGGCCGCGACCGACACGAAATACCTCGTCTTCGACATCGAAAGCGTGGCCGATGGCGACCTCGTCTCCCGGCTCCGCTATCCCGGCGCGGGGCTGACGGCTGCTGCGGCCATCGCCCGCTACCGCCAGGAACTGCTCGCGGAGAACGGCAAGGATTTCATCCCCTACACGTTCCAGGTGCCGGTGTCGCTGGTCGTGGCCAAGCTCGGCCGCGACCTCGCCCTGCAGGATCTCGTGGCTCTCGACGAGCAGCAGTCGCGGCCGCACGAGATCACGAAGCAGTTCTGGGCGGGGTGGATGAAGTATCAGCGGCCGCGACTGGTGAGCTTCAACGGCCGGGGCTTCGACATCCCGCTCCTGGAACTGTGCGCCTTCCGTTACGGCCTGCCGATTCCCGACTGGTTCGCCGAGGACGCCCGCAACTTCGACCAGCCCCGCTACCGCTACAACACGGCGGCCCACTTCGATCTCCACGAGTGGCTCACCAACTCGGGCGCCTCGCGGTTCACCGGCGGCCTGTCGCTGGCGGCGAATCTGATCGGCAAGCCGGGCAAGATGGACGTGGCCGGCCACATGGTGCAGGACCTGTGGGACGCGGGGAAGGCGACGGAGATCCACGACTATTGCCGCGGCGACGTGCTCGACACCTATTTCGTGTTTCTGCGGTCGCGGGTGGTGGCCGGTGACATCGACGTCAAGCGGGAGCATGCCCTGATCGAGCAGGCCCGCGGGTGGATCGAGAAGAAGGCCGAGACGAGCCCGGGCCTGGCCCGGTACCTCGCCGCCTGGGGGGACTGGAAAAGCCCTTGGCCGTGAGTGGCCCGAGACCGCCGCTGCCCGCAGTCGCGGGTTTTGATATTGCGCCGTGTGGCTCGACAGAGCGTTGCCGTTGCAGGAATGCGGTTGCGAACGTTGTTTTGCAGATCCTTTGATTTGGGGATCGGTCTTGTCACCCGTCCAAGAAGCCCCGGGTGGAAACCCGGGGACTCCGGTCACGAAAACCACGCCGCCGTCCATGCCGGATGACGGCACGCAATTTTCCGGTTCAAACCCGTATCGCATGGCACCTGGGAAGGCATGCCACCCGGAGTCCCCCGGCTTCCGCCGGGGGCTTTTTGTGTGTCTATGGCGCGCGTGCTCCGAGAAGCCCCGGGTGGAAACCCGGGGACTCCGGTTATGAAAACCACCCCGCCGTCCATGCCGTATGACGGCCCGCCAAGCGAACTGCGGCAGGATGCCGCAGGTTCGCGTACATCATTCTCCCCGGCTTCCGCCGGGGGCTTTTTGTGGGAGCGCAAGGCTCGGAGGGCCGGGTTGCCTGCGTGCGGGCGGCGGTCGGTCACGTCACTCCGAGATCGCTTCCTTGAGGAGCTGGATGAAGTGGTTCGCGCCCAGTTCGGCGGCCTTCTTCTCGGCCGCCTTCTTGTCGGCGTATTCGAACATCGCCAGCCGCTTCATCGCCTGGTTGAACACGCCCCAATAGGCTTTCATGCGGGCCTCCTTGGCGACCTTCTTCCGGCTCGGCTTCTTGGTGGCGGCCTTCTTCGGCTCCTTGGCGGCCTTCTCCTTCTTCTCCTTGGCCGGCTTCTCCTTGGCGGCCTTCTTCGTCTTGCCGCGGGCCTCCGCGGCCTCCGCCTGGGCCCGCAGTTCCTTCCGATTCACCACTTTTCGCGCCATCGTGCCGTCGCCGTCCTTCCCGTGCGTGGCGGCCTGGGGCCGCCGAGACATGTGCCGGGGCGCCGCAGCCGGCCGCTGCCGGCGGGCCCCAGGAGGGCGGCAGTATACCGCACGGCCGCCGGCCGTTCGACGGGCGTATACTGGTTTCGATGTCCTCCGCCACGCTCGCCCCCGCTCCGCAGCCTTTCGCCCACTACCGCGGCCTCGGCGACGCCGAACTCGATGCGCGGATCGCGGCCGTCCGCCGCCGCATGGGCCCGCGGCTCGTGATCCTCGGCCACCACTACCAGCAGGATGGCGTCATCGCCCACGCCGACTTCCAGGGCGACAGCTACCAGCTCTCGAAGTCGGCCGCCGGCCGCGACGCCTGCGAGGCGATCGCCTTCTGCGGCGTCCACTTCATGGCCGAGACGGCCGATATCCTCGTGAACACCCCGGAGAAGGTCGCCGCCCGCGGCGGCCGGCGGGTGACGGTCGTGCTCCCCGACATGGCAGCCGGCTGCTCGATGGCCGACATGGCCGCCATCGAGCAGGTGGAAGACGCCTGGGCCGATCTCGGCACCGTGATCGACACCGCCGACGTCACGCCCGTCACCTACATCAACTCGGCCGCCAGCCTCAAGGCCTTCTGCGGCCGCCACGGCGGCATCGTCTGCACGTCGAGCAACGCCCGGGCCGTGCTCGACTGGGCGTTTGCCCGCACCAAGCGGGTGCTCTTCTTTCCCGACCAGCACCTGGGCCGCAACACGGCGCGGAAGATGGGCATCCCGCTCGACGAGATGAGCGTGTGGAACCCGCACGATCCCACGCTCGGCGGCAACGCCCGGGCCCAGCTGGAGAAGAGCCGCGTCATTCTCTGGCAGGGGCATTGCAGCGTGCATGCGATGTTTCGTCCCGAGCACGTAGACGCCTTCCGGGCCAACCTCCCGGGCGTGAAGATCCTCGTCCATCCCGAGTGCGCGATGGAGGTGGTGGACAAGGCCGATCTGACGGGCTCCACGAGCTTCATCCTCAAGACGGTCGCGGCGGCGCCGCCGGGGTCGAAGTGGGCGATCGGCACCGAGCTGCACCTCGTCAAGCGGCTGGAGCAGAACCACCCCGAGCAGACGATCCGCTTCCTCTCTCCCACGATCTGCATGTGCGCGACGATGTATCGCATCGATCTGGCCCACCTCTGCTGGAGCCTGGAGCACTTGGAGGCGGGCAAGCCCGTCAACGTGATCCGCGTGGACGACGAGACGGCACGGTGGGCCGTGACGGCGCTCGAGCGGATGCTCGCGGTGTCGTGACCGCGGGGTGGTTTTCGTGGCCGGAGTCCCCGGGTTTCCACCCGGGGCTTCTTGGACCACACGCGTCACGCGCACAAAAAGCCCCCGGCGGAAGCCGGGGGACTCCGGGTGGCATGCCTTCCCAGGTGCCATGCGATCTGGGTTTGAACCAGAAAATTGCGCGCCGTCATCCGGCATGGAAGGCGGGCTGGTTTTCATGCCCGGAGTCCCCGGGTTTCCACCCGGGGCTTCTTGGACCACACGCATGAGCCGCGAATATGTGGCAGCCCCACCGGTCACGGCACCGCCGCGACCTCTCCCCCGGCGCGGGTGGCCAGGGCCATGAACAGGGCGTGGTCGACGTCGGGGGAGATCGCCCGGGCGCTGCCGTCGGCGAGGGCGAAGTGCGGGCCCGAGGCGTGCCAGCTCCACCAGTGGAGCAGTTCCTCGTCGGCCGTGGCGGCATTGCCTGGTCGCAGCGGGCGAAAGACGCCGCGGGCGGCGGCCAGATACTGCTCGCACTCCTGTCCGCCGGCGATCACCCAGCCCCAGCCGAGGTTCTCGGGCACGCCCCGCTCACCGATGGCGAGCGTCTTGGAGAGGCCATCGGCGACGTCCTTCATCCGCGTGCGGCTGTCGTCGAAGAAGAGGCCCGAGCCCGCAGCGATGCCCCGGCTGGTGTAGCACTTGTTGATCGGCTGCGTGGCATCCACCCCCTCCTCGCGGCCCGCCACGCCCAGGTAATTGCCCGGACGGACGATGCCGCAGTCGCCCGAATTCGGCAGCGGGCCGGATGGGCCGCTCTGCAAGGGCCGGCCGGCCTGCGGGTCGGACGGGCAGCCGAGCACGGCCGGCCGCCGCGACGCGGGATCGGGCCTGCCGGCGGCCTGCAACGCCCGCACCTGCCCGCAGGCGCCGCCTGTGTGCAGCACGACGGTGTCGAACAGTACCTGCTCCTCGAGGTAGGGCAGTAGCGGCACCGTCAGCCCCCACGACGTGCCGTCGGCGGCGATCAGGCTACCGGCGGGAAAGCGGCCGCGGGCGTCGTGATGGACGCCGGCGGCGAGGCCGAGTTGTCGGATGTTGTTCAGGCACGACAGCCGTCGGCTCGCCTCGCGCGCGCCCTGGATCGTCGGGATGAGCATCGCCGCCAGGAGGCCGATGATCGCCATCACGACGAGGAGTTCGACGAGCGTCAGACCGGGGCGGCGTGAGATGGCGACGATGCGCGGGCCACGAGCAGTCACGGGGAAACTCCGCGGTCGATCGTGAAGTCGAGTCGGGGCGGGTCGGTGGCGGGCACCTCGACGTCGAACTCGCGCATGTTTGCCGGAGGCGGAGCGGGGGGCTGAGGGGGCGGTTCGCCGGAATCAATGGCCGGTTCGTCGGCGGCGGCGGGTTCATCGGCGGCGGCAGTCGGATCGTCCCCATCTGCCGCCGCCGGCGGCGAGGCCGGTTGCGGCGGTCGGGCCTTGCCGCGCCGCGGCTGGAAGGCGTGCGCCTCGGCGGCATCCCGCAGGAACACGATCACCGCGCGATGCGGGCCCGCGGTCGGGCCGGTGGTGTCGGTGAACGCATACCGGCCGGCGCGGATTTCGGCCGTCGCCACCGGGCCGGTGTGGCCAGCTCGCGGATAGAGGCTCACCGCACCCGAGACGGCCGGAGTGCCGGCGACGACGACCGCGCCGACGAGCGGCCGGCGCCGCGGTGCCCGAGCCGACCGGCCGCAGCCTGGGGCAAGCGTCGTCACGACGAGCGCGGCGACGATCAGGAAGACCGGCCTGCGGGCCGCGTGTGTCGGCATGCCGCTTCAGCCATGGATGGCCGCGTCGAGCTGTGCGTGAATCGCCAGGAGCCGCTGGTGCCGCGCGAACGCCCGGTCGAGCGCGGCGGCCGCCTGCGGCCGGGGCGTGAACCGCGTCGGCGTGCCGGTGGCGTGGCGTTGCAGGAAGGCCGGCCAGGTCGTCGCCTTGCCGGCCAGCGTCTCGGCACGAAACTTCGCCATCAAAGCCGCGCCCCAGGCCGTGCCCTCGTCGGCACCGTCCAGCAGCACGACCGGCGTGTGGAACGCGTCGGCGAGGATCTGGGCGAGACCGGGCGTTTTCGTCAGGCCACCGGAGAGGATGATCTCCGTGCGCGGAAAGCCTTGGGTGTCGAGCAGGTCGCTGCCCATGCGGAGGTTGAAGATCGTGGCCAGGAGCATCGCCTTGGCCACGTTGCCCGGCGTGGCGTTCGTGGCGTCGAGGCCGATCAGGCCGGCCGTGCCCCCGCGCGACACACCGAGCCCCGGCTCGTCGTCGAGGAAGGGCAGTGCCGCGACGCCGCCACAGTCGTCGGGCGCCGTGAGCACCTGCGGCATCACGGCCGCGAACGCGGCGGCCTGATCGCCACCGGCCGGCAACGCCTGGCCAAACATCCCCACCACGGTGTTCATCGCCGTGGTGCCGTTCCGCAGAAACACCATGTTGATCGGCTTGCCGTCGGGGGCGCAGAAGTGGTCGATCGCCCGGGCGATGCCCTGAAACGGCCGATCGCCGACCGCGTTGGCGACCACGCTCGTGCCGAAGCTCATCGACACCTGGCCGGCGTCGCCGATCAGCGAACCGGCTAGCGCCGCCGGCTGGTCTCCCTCCGCGGGCGCCACCGGAATGCCCTGCGGCAGCCCGAGCAGTTTCGCGCCGCGGGCGTCGAGGGTGCCGCCGTCCGCGCCCGCCCGTCGCACGGCCGGGAGCAGGTCGCCGAGCGGCGGCACCCGCGGGCCGCCGGGGAGCGTGGCGACGAGCGCGTCGAAATCGGCGAGCAGCCGAGTGTCGTAGTCGAGCGACCGCTGGTCGATGGGAAACATCCCGGCGGCGTCGCCGATGCCGAGCGTCCAGCCGCCGGTGAGCAGGTGGGCGATCCAGCCGGCGGGCGTGGTGATGTGGGCCGTCCGCGCGGCCTTCTCGGGCTGGTTGCGAATCGTCCACAGCCAGCGGGCGGCCGTGATCCGCTTCGGCATCTTCACGCCCAGCCGTTCCGTGAGCTCGTGCCCCTCCGCTTCGTTGCGGCCGTCGCACCACAGCCGTGCCGGGCCGAGCGGCGCCCCCGCCGCGTCGGCGAGCACTTCGCCGTGCATCTGCCCCGAGATGCCGATGGCGAGCACCTCCATCTCCATCCCGACCGCGGCCAGCTTCCCGCGGAGATCGGCCATGGCGCCGCCGAGCGCCGCCTCCCAGTCGGCCGGCCGCTGCTCGTAGCAGCCCGCGTCGAGGCCGGGAACCATGTCATAGGAACCGGCGCCGGCGGCTCGGATCCGCATCTCCTCGTCGGTGAAGATCACCGACAGTCCCTGCGTGCCGGCATCGATGCCCAGGTAGCCGCGTATCTTGGTCATGCGTGGTGGTCCATGAGTGGCGAAACTCCCGCCGCGCGGGGTGCGGCTATCCTACCGGGTCATGGGCGTCGCCCGGCCTCATGCGTCCCAGCGGACCGCCGCCGCGCCCCCCGGGCCGCGGGTGCCGCACAACGAAACTTCGATGCCCAGGGCCCTGGCGCAGGCGGCCTTCGCCAGCGCCGCCCGCTCGGCGCCGGCGGCGTCGCGGGCGTAGGCGACCTGCACGTGGTTGGCCTTGTGGCGGGCCATCATCTGGTCGCGGGAGACGCCGTGCGTGACCGCGTGCATGATCGGCCAGCAGGGCGTCGTGGCGTCGAGTCGCCGGCGGGTCTCCGCCTCGGGCAGACGCACCACGTCCGCCCGGCCGATGTCCATGCAGAGCTTCTCCGTGCCCCCCGTGCCGTCGACCCAGATTCGGCTCCACACGATCGCGCCGGGTTTGCTCACGCCGGCCAGCGTGCTGCCGCCGAGGCGGAAGTACATGGGCGGCTGGCGGAAGCCCTGCGCCCCCTTCCAGCCACCGATGAAGTGGGCCGGCGGTGCCGCGCCCGAGATCTCGAACACCCATACCCATTGGTCGGTCGTGCCGGAACGGTCCCAGTCCCCCCACCGGACGTCGTGGAGCGTGTTCTCCACCGGCTCGCCGAGGGCGGCGTGGATCCGCTGCGTGAGCAGCCCGTCGAGGCCGGCGCACTCGTCCACCTCGTTGAAGTGCACGAGCGGCGCTCCCTTGTAGAGGACGCGGGCGGACCCCGCGGCCGTGACCGGCGGCCGCCGCGCATCGTTGAGCATGCCCTCGACGAGGTCGCTCGCCGGGAGCAGGTCCTTGAGCCCCTGCTGATACTGGATGCCGACGAGATCGCAGCCGAAACGGTCGGCGATCCGCAGGGCCGCCACGTACATCTTGCACTGCAGCAGCACCTGCCGCCGCGTCAACGCCGTGGCCTCGTCCTTCCCGAAGTGGAAGGTCATCCCCGCCTTCTCCAGCCAGGCGAGCACGCCCTTCGCCTCGGTGTCCGAGACCTGCATCGTCTCGTGGTACAGCCCGCTCTGACTGAGCCGCTCCTTGAACACGCCGGTGGCGTGCAGCAGCCGATCGGGGACGATGGCGTTGAACATCCCCATGCAGCCCTCGTCGAAGACGCCCATCAGCGCCTTGCGGCGGACGAGGTCGGCGGCGATCGCCTCCCCCTGTCGCACGAGCGCCGCCGGGATCCGCACCCGGTCCAACGGCACGACATGGCTGGTGTCGTGGTGCACCGTGCCGCGATCGAGCCAGGCCCGCAGGTGGCGGTCGAAGCTCGGGCTCGCGAAATCGTCGGCCCACAGGGTCGCGTAGGGCACCCCCGCCTTCGTCAGCGAGCCGTTGAGGTTGAGCATGCCGACGAGGCCCGGCCACTGGCCCGACCAGTTGGCGACGGTGAGGATCGGGCCGGTGTGGGTGGTGAGGCCGGGCAGCACGTGGTTGGAGTACTGCCAGACGGCCTCCGCCACGACGAGGGGCGCGGCGGGGTCGATCGTGGCGAACGCGTCGAGCCCCTCGCGGGCGCTGGCGAGAAAGCCGTGGCCGCGGGAACGTGACACCCCGTGGCCGCGGTCGAGCCGCCATCCGGCCCGTGTGAAGGCGGCAGCGAGGTCGGCCTCCATCTGCCGCTGGGCCGGCCAGCAGGTGCGGTTCGCCTCCTCGCGAAGATCACCGCTGGCGACGAGCACGGCGCGGCGGTCCGCGGCGGGTCGGCGGGTCGATGCACGATGGGAAGCGGCCATCGGGGGGCCTCCGGTTGAAATGGATGGAACGGGGACAACTATACTGAAGCCGTTCGGCGGCAGGCCATGCACTCATCGGTCTGGCGTGGCGAAATTCTTGGAGATTCACGATGCGTGCGGCGTGGCGCGGGTTGCGTGCAGTTGGCTTGTCGGCGGCGGTGGCCGCCGCGGCCCTGTCTCTCGGGGCCAGCCGGGCCGCCGACCCGCCGGTGCCCGCTGCAGCGCCGCCAGTGGCCGCCCCCAACGGCCAGAAACCGTGACCGCATTCTTGCCTTCGTCTTCTTCCATTCATCTTCAGGAGTGATGCGATGACCGATGCCCGGCAGAGCGGTTGCGGACAGGGGCGGGTTCCGTACGGCTCCCAGGTCCTTTTCGCCGTGGTGGCGGTCGGCCTCGGCGTGGTCGTCGGCGGCTGGCTGCGGGGCGAGCCGCGGCGCGCCCACGCGTCGGCGGCGGCCGTCGAGGACTCCTTCGCGGTCTGCACCACGCTCGTGGGCGACGGCATGGAAGCGCTGTTCATGCTCGACTTCGAAACGGGCGACGTGTCCGGCGGCGTGCTCAATCAGAACACGGCCAAGTTCACCGTCGGCTACCGCTACAACGTGCTCAAGGATCTCGGCTTCAAGGCCGGAAAGGTGAAGCACCCGAAGTTCCTCCTCATGCCGGGGCACGTGAGCTTCATCGGCCCGCAGGCGAACAAGCTCGCCGAGTCGGTGCTCTACGTCACCGACGTGAGCACGGGCGTGACGGCGGCGTACGGCGTGCCGTGGACGGACGCGGCCGCGACGGCTGCGGGCGGAGGCGTGAATCCACTGCTGCTTCTCGACGTCGTCCGGCCGCGGGGCGGCGGCGACAAGGCGCCGTGACGGGCCCCGGCCCGCGGCGGGAAACCGCCGTCAAGACCCTCGCGCCGGACGGCGCGGCGGAGACGATCCTGGTCGCGGTCAACGGCGAGCCGCATCGCGTGGCCCGCGGCGCGACCGCCCACGACGTGGTCGTGGCGCTCGGTTTCGCGGGCCGGCCGTTGGCGGTGGAGGTGAACGAGGCCGTCGTGCCGCGGGCGAGTCTGGCAGGCTGTATGCTGGCCGCAGGTGATCGAGTGGAGATCGTCACGCTCGTGGGCGGTGGCTGACGACGAGAGCGGGAGCGAGGCAGCGATGGCAGAGGTGCGGGACTCGATGCGGACGGATGCTGCGGCCGAGACGTGCGCCGACGGGCGGCTCGTGGTCGGCGGCGTCACGCTCGCGAGCCGCCTCGTCGTTGGCACGGGCAAGTATGCCACCTACGCGGAGATGGCCCGCTGCCTCGAGATCTCCGGGGCCGACTGCGTGACCGTGGCGGTCCGCCGCGAGCGGCTCGTGAACGCCGCCGGCGAGAACATCCTCGATCATCTCGACGCCGCGCGATACACGCTGCTGCCGAACACGGCCGGCTGTTACACGGCCGACGACGCCGTGCGCGTGGCCCGCCTCGGCCGCGAACTGCTCCGCGACCTCGGCAACCCGGGCGCCGAGTGGGTGAAGCTCGAAGTGCTCGGCGACCAGAAGACGCTCCTGCCCGATCCCGTCGGCACGCTGGCGGCGACGGAGCGACTGGTCAACGACGGCTTCACGGTGCTCGTCTACACCAGCGACGACCCCGTGGTCGCCAGGCGGCTCAAGGCCCTCGGGGCCGCCAGCGTGATGCCCGCCGGCAGTCCGATCGGGTCCGGGCAGGGAATCCTCAATGCCAACAACCTGCGGATCTGCATGGAGTATCTCAAGGGCGACGACCCGGACTATCCCGTGATCGTGGACGCGGGCGTGGGCACCGCCAGCGACGTGGCCGCCGCCATGGAGCTCGGTGTCGATGGCGTGCTGCTCAACACGGCGATCGCCCATGCGGCCGACCCGTTGCGGATGGCCGCGGCGATGCGGGGGGCCTGCATCGCGGGGCGGCAGGCCTTCCTCGCCGGGCGGATTCCGCGCCGGCTCTACGCCACGGCCTCGAGCCCCGACGAGGGCACGATCGGCGGCACGAGGCGGCCGGGATGACGCTCGCCAGACGGGTCATCCCCTGCCTCGACGTGGAGCGGGGCCGGGTCGTGAAGGGGACGAAGTTTCTCGACCTCGTCGATGCCGGCGATCCGGTGTCGGTCGCCGCCCGCTACGAGGCCGAGGGGGCCGACGAACTGGTGTTTCTCGACATCACCGCCAGCCACGAGGGGCGGGCGATCATGCTCGACGTCGTCCGTCGGGTCGCCGAGACGATCTACATGCCGTTCACCGTCGGCGGCGGGATCGCCACGCTCGACGACGCCGCGCGGCTCGTGCAGGCAGGCGCCGAGAAGGTGAGCATCAACTCGGCGGCGGTTCGCACGCCGGAGCTTGTGACCGCCGTAGCCGACCGGCTCGGCAGCTGTGCGACGGTCGTGAACATCGATCCCAAGCGGGTGACCCGCGACGGACGCGAGGTGTGGGAGGTGTTCATCAACGGCGGCCGCCTGCCGACGGGGCTCGACGCCGTGGCCTGGGCCCGCCGGGTGGAGGAACTCGGCGCCGGCGAGATCGTGCTCACGTGCATGGATCGCGACGGCACCCGGGACGGGTACGACCTTGAGATCACGGCGGCCGTGAGCCGCGCCGTGGGGATTCCGGTCGTGGCCAGCGGCGGCGCCGGCGGCCCCGGGCACCTCGCCGACGCCGTCACCATCGGGGGCGCCGACGCGGCTCTGGCCGCTGGCATCTTCCACTTCGGAGAGTGTACGATCCGGTCGGTCAAGGAGGAGTTCGCCCGCCGGGGGATTCCCGTCCGTCCCGCGCCCCGCTGATCCATACCGCCCGCTCCTGCCCCGCGTTTTTCCCGATTCTCCGCTTTCACGCCCTCCCGCACGATGGCCACCAGCGAATCACCCACCACCGAGGCGGCCTCCGGTGTGCGGTCCGCCCAAGGCCCCCGCACTCCGCTCGAGATCGACCGCCTGTTCGAGGCGCTCGTCAAGCTGCAGGGCAGTGACCTGCACCTCAAGGTGGGCCAGCCGCCGTTCATGCGGGTGAAGGGCGCGCTCCAGCCGCTCAAGGCCCCGAAACTCGACGACGAGCAGATGGAACGGCTCTGCCTGCCGATGCTCGATGACCGGCAGCGGAAGATCCTCGAGCACGACGGCGGCGCCGACTTCGCTCATTCCGCCGTCGTCGACGGCGTGAAGTGGCGGTTTCGCGTGAACCTGCTCTATCAGCAGGGGTCGCTCGGACTCGTCGCCCGCCGCGTCAACAACACGATTCCCGATTTCAAGGGGCTCTTCCTGCCGCCGGCGATCGAGCGGCTCTGCCAGCTCGACCAGGGGCTCGTGCTACTCGCCGGCGTGACGGGCTCCGGCAAGAGCACGACGATCGGCTCGATGCTCAACTACATCAACCAAAACTACCGCAAGCACATCCTCACGCTCGAGGATCCGATCGAGTTCGTCTACACCGACGACAAGTGCCTGATCAACCAGCGGGAGATCGGCACCGACGTGCGGAGTTTCGAGATCGGGATGAAGCACGCCGTTCGCGAGGATCCCGACATCATCGTGGTCGGCGAGATGCGCGACGTGGAGACCTTCAAGACGGCGATCCACGCCGCCGAGACGGGGCATCTCGTCTTCGGCACGATCCATGCGGCCAACGCCCCGAGCACGGTGACCCGCATTCTCGACCTGTTTCCGCAGGAGGAGCATGCCGCGATCCGCAGCGCCATCGCCTTCAACATGAAGGGCATCGTCGCCCAGAAGCTGCTCAAGTCGATCAAGCCCGGCGTGAGCCGGGTGCCCATCGTCGAGCTGATGTTTTTCGACGTGCTCGTGAAGAAGTACGTGCTCGAGGGGCTCGACCACCAGCTGGCCGACCATATCAAGAAGTCGTTTCGGGACGGCATGCAGGACTTCACGATGAGCCTCAAGAGCCTCGTCGACCAGGGGCTGATCGACCGCCACGCGGCCCTCGAGATCGCGCCCAGCCGCGAGGCGCTCGAGATGGCATTGAAGGGCATCGGAGTGATGGGAGGATGAGGCGGCCGGTGCGGATTGTGGTCGCCGCGGTCGGGTCCGCCCTGGCGGCGGCCGTGGCCCGCGCCGACGGCGGCTGGCCGGCGGCGCTGCCGGTGGAGTTCGCCCCCCGCGGGCCGGGCGGCGGCCTGGCGGTGGTGCCGCTGGTGGCCTGGTGGCTGTGCGTGCTCGGCTGGGCGGCGACGGTAGACGGGGTCAACCGCGACACCCGCAGGCACAAGTTCCGTCCGGCGCTGTGGAGCACCGTGGTGGCGCTGCCCTTCGTGGTCGCCGCCCTGCTGGCCTGGTGGATTCCATCGGCGCTCGGTGGGCTTGTGCTCATGCTCCTGGCGTGGCTCGGGCCGGTGGTGGCGTTTGCGGTGCTGCGCAACCGGGAGGTGGCCGAGGAGGAGCGGATCCTGACGGCGGGGCACGCCCGCCGCGTGGTCGCCGGCCTGCTCGCGCCCCTAGGCATCGACCTGGGCCTGGCTCGCGACGAGGCCGAGGTGCTGCCCGTGGTGAAGCTGGCGGCGGCCGGTGGCCGCGACGCCGTCGAAAACGCCGACCGTGAGCAGCGGGCCGGCGCCACGCCGGGGTGCGAGGAGGCGATCAAGCTGCTGCAAGGGGCCGTCGTGGCCCGTGCGGCGACGGTGGTCATCGAGCCCGACCCGCAGGGGATCCTGGTGCGACACGAGGTGGACGGCGTGTGGGAGAAGCCCCGGGTGCGGAAGCCGCCGCGCAGCCGCAAGGAGAAGGAGACATTCCCCGAGGCGCCGCGGCCCGATCGCGCGGCGGCGCTGGCGGTCATCGACACGCTGGCCACTCTGGCCGGCCTGCCGCAGGCCCGCGGCGGCCGCTCGGGCACGTTCGCGCTGCAGGTCGATGGCAAGCCGCGGAACTGCCGGCTGGCCGTCCGCACCGCGTCCGGCGGTGAGCAGGTGGTGGTGCAGATCGAGCCGCCGGCCGCGATCTTCAAGACGCCCGCCGACGTGGGGATGCCGGCGGCGATCGCCGACCGGCTCGGCGCGCTGCTCGCCCTGGAGAAGGGGCTGATCGTGGTCTCGTCGCCGCCGGCCGCCGGGCTGACGACCACGTTCGACGTCGTCGTGCAGTCGGCCGACCGGCTGCTGCGGGACTTCATCTCGCTGGAGGACGCGGCGGTGCCGCCGCGGGAGATTCAGAACGTCAGGCCGGTGAAGTTCGACGCCCGTACCGGGGTGACGCCGCTCGACGCGCTGACGGCGGTGCTGCGGGAGTATCCCCGCGCGATCGTGACCCGCGACCTGCGGGATCGGGCGCTGGCCGTGGAGCTCGTGCGGCTCGCCGCGGACGACAAGCTCGTGATCGTGAGCATGAAGGCCACCGACGCGGTGGACGCGGTGGCCCGGCTCGAGGCCTGCGGCGTCCCGCCCGATCAACTGGCCCGCACGCTGGTGGGATCGCTCTCCCAGCGTCTCGTCCGCAAGCTCTGCCCGAAGTGCCGCGAGGAGACCCCGATGCCCGCGGTGGTGGCGCTGCGGTTCCTGGGAGAGAAATCAGGCGAGGTCCACGCCCGGCTCAAGGCCACGCCCGAGAACCTCCCCCACCTTCGCAAGCCCTCGGCCCACGGCTGCCGGCTGTGCCGCGGCACCGGCTACCTCGGTCGCACGGCCGTGTTCGAGCTCGCTTCGGGTTCGACCTTCCGACAGGCGATCGCGGCCAAGGCCGACCCGAAGATCCTCCGCCAGGCCGCCGCCAAGGACGGCATGCAGCCGATGCGGGAGGCGGGCATGGCGCTGGTGGTGGAGGGCGTCACGTCGCTGGAGGAGATGCAGCGGGTGTTTTCCGCGGCGGCGACGTCCCGGCCCGAGACGGCGGAGGCGCGGGCGAAATGATCCTCACGCTGATCCTGCTGGCGGTGTTCGTGACGGTCACGGCCGCGCTGTGGAAGGAGGGCATCTGGTCGTCCCTCGTGATGCTGCTCAACGTCGTGCTCGCGGCGACCGTGGCCACGGCCTGGCACGAGAAGATCGTCGCGGTCCTCGAACCGCGGATGCCGAGCTTCACCTACCTGCTCGACTTCGTGGCCCTGTGGGGCCTGTTCTGCCTGCTGCTGCTCGGCCTGCGGGAGGCGACCGACCGGATTTCACGGACGCGGGTCAAACTGCGGCGGCCCGTCGAGCTGTTCGGCGGTCCGCTCGTCGCCGCCCTGGTCGGCTGGGTGATGACCTGCTTCACGGCGGCGACGCTCCACACGGCGCCCGTGCCGCGGGACGTGGTGCAGCCGACGCCCGAGGCGCGGATGTTCTTCGGCCTCGCCCCCGATCGGAAGTGGCTCGCCTGGGTGCGGGGGGCGACGCTCACCGGGCCGTTCGCGGTGCCGGGCGCGGCCTTCGACAAGGACGCCGATTTCATCATCCGCCACGCCGACCGCCGCAAGCGGCTCGAAGGCGAGCCCGGCCTGCGGGTGAACCGGTAACGAGGCTGCGATGGACGAGACCGGTGGTGACTACCGGCCGGTGAGCCGGCTGGCGGTGGCGGCGCTCGCGGCGGGCGGGCTGGCGGCTGTGGCGCTGGTGAGCCCGATCGGCTGGGTGCTTCCGCTGGTGGCGATCTGCCTGGCCGTCGCGGCCCTGGCCGACGTCAACCGGCCCGGCGCGAAGAAGGCGGGCGGCTGGGCCGCGGTCGTGGGGCTGGCGCTGGCCATCGGCTTCGGCGCGCAGGCGGTGACGTCGGCGGTCGTGTGGCGCTGGCTGGTGGAGCGGCGGGCGGCCGCCGTGGCACGGCATTGGATCGACGCGGTCCGCGCGGGCCGGCTCGCCGACGCGATGACCGTGTGTGAGCCGCGGACGCTGCCTGGCGGCGAGTCGCATGCCCATCCGGGCGAAGCGGGCCCGGCAGCAGACAGTGACCGTGAGGCCGCCTTTGCGGCGTTGGCCGCGGTGCATGGACTCGCGGCCTGCGGCCCGGAGTCGCCGCGGGTGACAGCGATCGAGCCGGCCGCCGAGACCGAGGTGGGCTGGGTCATCGTCGCTTCCCTCGCCCCCTGCGGCCGGCCGGCAGAGTCGCTGCGGCTGGTCGTCGAGCCGGTCCCCGTGCGGCGGCAGGGTGGATTCGTCGAGCGCTGGCAGGTGACGGGCTTCACGCTCGAGCGGTGACCGTCAGGCGTCGGTCGAGGAAAAGCAGCGCACGGCGTCGATCGACGGGGCGCCGGCGGCGAGCATGACGAGGCGGTCGAAGCCGAGCGCCGCGCCCACACCGGCGGGCATCGCGGCGCCGTGGGCGGCCAGCAGCCGCGCGGGCTCGGGCAGCGCGGGCCGGCCGTCGGCCACGCGGGCGGCGTTGGCCGCGGCGATCCGCGCGGCGACGACCTCGCGTCGCGTCTCCTCCTCCCAGCCATTTGCGAGTTCCACGCCCCCCACGAACAATTCGAACCGCCGGGCCGTGTGCCCCGTGTCGGGGTCGAGGCGAGCGAAGGCCGCCTGCGACACCGGCCAGGCTTCGAGCAGCGTCGGCCGCCCGTGGCCCAGCCGTGGCTGCACGACTTCCGCGAGCAGGATCTCGAACGCCCGGTCCCAGCGGTCGGCGGGCGCCGCCGCTTCCCAGGCCGCCGGCACCGCGATCCCAGCCCGGCCGATCGCGGCGTGCATGTCTTCGAGCGGCGCCACGAGCGGATCGACGCCCGCGTGCGCGAGAAAGGCGTCGCGGCACGGCACCCGCTCGATGCCCTGCGTGCCCAGCGCCGCCCCGCAGAGCCGATCGAGCAGGCCTGCCGCGTCGGCCAGCGTCGTCCGGGGGGCGTACCACTCCAGGAGCACGAACTCCACGTCGTGCTGCCGGCCGCGCTCGCCGGCCCGGAACGACCGCGCGAACTGATAGATCGGCCCCGCGCCCGCCGCCAGCAGCCGCTTCATCAAGGCCTCGGGGCTGGCCTGGAGGAAGCGGGGCGGCTCGCCGGTGAGCGGCACTTCGATCGGGTCGATGTGCGCCTCTGGCAGCACCTCGCGCGAGAGCACCGGCGTGTCCACCTCGACGAAGCCAAGCCCGTCGAACACGTCGCGAATCCGCTTCCGGACGGACGCCCGCAGTTCGAGGATCGGCCGGGCCGTCATGCGGTGGCTGCGGCCTTCTTCTTGGCGAGTCGCTCCGCGACCTCGCGGTAGACGAGCACAGGGCAGGGGGCCCGCCGCACGATCGCCTCGGCGACGCTCCCCATCAGGAGCCGCGTCATGCCGGTGCGGCCGTGGGTGCCGAGGATGATCATCTCCGCGTTCTCGTCGGCCGCCATCCGCACGACCTCGCCGGCGGGATCGCCCATCGTGAGCCGGTGGGTGTAGGGCACCGACGGATCGGAGGGCTTCACGTCCTCGAGCATCTTCAGGATCCGCTCCGAGTTTGGTTCGGGCAGGCCGTAGTAGAGTTCGCCGCCGCCGTAGGCCAGGGGCGGCTCCTCGACGTGGACGATCAGCAGCCGGGCGTTCATCTGCCGGGCGAGTGATTCCGCGTGGACGAGCGCGGCATCGCTGGCGGTGGAAAAGTCGGTCGGGAAGAGAATGGTTTTTTGGGCCATGACGCAAACTCCCAGGTTTCGAGCGATTCTACTCGAAGCAGTTGCCCGCCGGCTCGGAGGCGGCAAAAGTCGCCGCTTGCAGATTCTCGCTGTGGCCGAGGCGGCCACACGCTCGTCGAGCGTTCGCCGACCCCCTCGCCTCCCTTTCCAGGTACGCCGAGGGGGCGTTTGTCGGCTGCCGGAATCGCCCCACAGACTGTGGGATAAGTCTGCCCGAGCAGGATGCGAGGAATGCCGGCCGTGGAAACCCTCGGCGTTTCCACCGGTCGGCCAAGTGGACAAAGGCCATGGAGGGCTTTGTCCACGGACAGCTAGTGGAGCCGCATGCCCGGCAACGCTCCGGAGTCGGGGGCGAGGAGGTAGACACCTGGGCCGCCGGCGCCGCTGGCCGCCACCACCATGCCCTCGCTCAAGCCGAACTTCATCTGCCGCGGCGCGAGGTTGGCCACGACCACGACCAGCCGGCCGACGAGGGCCGCCGGCTCGTGAAAGCCCTTGATGCCCGCGAACACGGTCCGCGTCGCGTCGCCGCCGAGGCTGATGGTGAGCTTGAGGAGTTTCTTCGCCTCGGGCACCTCCTCGGCCGCGAGGATCCGCGCCACGCGGAGATCGACCTTCGCGAAGTCGTCGATCGTGCACTGGGCTGCGAGTGGCTCGGCGGCGAGCGCCGCTCCCGAATCCTGTGTGGCCGTGGTCGGCGGTGTGGCATCCATCTGCGGGGCTCCCTTCGGTGGTGTGTCCTTGGCGGTTTCCGCCCGCGCCGCGGCGAGCAGGGCATCGAGCTGTGTCTTTTCGACGCGCTTCATGAGCGGCTGAAAGGCCGCCACCGGCAGGCCCACGAGCGGCGTCTGCGATTCGTCCCAGGCGCGGATCGGGCCCCCCACGAGCGCCCCGGCCTGCTCGGCCAGCGTCGGCAGCACCGGCGCCAGATAGACGGCCAGCTGCCGGAAGAGGTTGAGGGCCACGCTGGCCACGTCCCGCAGTTTCGCGGCGGCGTCGGGGCCGGCCTTGGCGAGCTTCCAGGGCTGCTCGGCATCGACGTAGGCGTTGGCCCGGTCGGCCGCCGCCATGATCGCCCGCATCGCGCGGGCGGTGTCACAGTCTTCGTAGGCGGCGGCGATCTCGGCCCCGTCGGCCGCCGCGCGGGCGAAGAGGCCGCCGTCGTCGGGATACGCGGTCGCCAGCCCGGTCGATTCCAACCACCGCGCCGTGCGACTGGCGAGATTCACGACCTTGCCGACGAGATCGGCGTTCACCTTCGTGGCGAACTCGTCGAGGTCGAGGTCGATGTCGTCGATGCCTCCCGAGAGCTTCGCCGCGTAGAAGTACCGCAGCATGCCCGGGTCGAGGTGGTCGAGGTACGTCCGCGCGAGCAGGAAGGTGCCGCGGCTCTTCGACATCTTCTCGCCGTTGACGGTGAGGAAGCCGTGGATGCGGACCTTCGTGGGCAGGGCGAGCCCGGCCGCCTCGAGCATCGCCGGCCAGAAGAGCGTGTGGAAGTAGGTGATGTCCTTGCCGATGAAGTGGTGGATCTCGGCGGCGGGGGTGTTCGTGCCGCCGCGGCCCCACCAGTCGTCGAGCGTGCCGCCGTGCGCCGCGCACCACTCGCTGGTGGCGGCGAGGTAGCCGATCGGGGCGTCGAACCACACGTACCAGAAGTGACCGGGGGCGTCGGGAATCTCGAAGCCGAAGTACGGGGCGGGACGGGAGACGTCCCAGTCGCGGAGTTCCTCGCCGAGAAAGTGGCCGGCCAGGTAGTTGGCGATCCGCGGGTCGAGGGCCCCCGATTCGCGGGTCCACGTCGCGAGAAAGCCGTGCATCTGCTCCAGCGTCACGAACAGGTGCTCGGCCGAGCGGATCTCGGGGCGGGTCCCCGAAAGCGTGCTCACCGGGTCGCGGAGGTCGCCCGGCGCGTAGGCGGCGCCGCACTTCTCGCAGGAGTCGCCGTATTGGTCGGCGGCGCCGCACTTCGGGCAGGTGCCCTTCACGAACCGGTCGGCGAGAAACACGCCGGCGGTCGCATCGTAGAGCTGCTCGACGCCCCGCGACACCACGAGCCCGCGGTCCCGCAGCCGCTGCCAGATCATCCCGCACAGGCGGCGGTTCTCGGGGCTGTCGGTCGAGCCGTAGTGGTCGAAGGCGACGTGGAAGCCGGCGAAGTCGTTGCAGTGCGCCTCACGCATCGCGGCGATCAGTGCCTGCTCGCTGCGGCCCTCGGCCCGGGCCCGGATCATGATCGCCGTGCCGTGGGTGTCGTCGGCGCAGAGATAGATGCAGCGGTGCCCGCGCAGCTTCTGAAAGCGAACGAAGATGTCGGTCTGGATGTACTCGACGAGATGCCCGAGGTGGATGTGGCCGTTGGCGTAGGGCAGGGCCGACGTGACCAGGATGCGGCGGGCGGAGGAAGCGGCCATGCGGCGACGGGCTCGGGCGGGGCGGAATGAACGCGGATTGTAGAAGCGGCCTGCGACCGGGGAAACAGCGGTCGAGATGGGCGATTGGGCAAGCCCGCGGCGGAGCAAAGTGGTCTTGTCGCCGTCTGCCGGCCCCGGCAGTATCCCGCCCCCTTCCGGGCGCCGTTGGCCCGCGGGCAGCCTCCGGGCCGCCTGCAGGCCGCCGTGCCCCGGCATCGTTTGGACGCGTGGAGCCTCGAGGATGATCCGATCGTCACGACCGTACGTCTGCGGGGCTGCCATCCTCGCCATCGCCGCCTGGGCGGGGCCCGCGCGGGCCAATCCCGCCGCCGCCGCCGCCTCCGGCGAAGCGATGCTGCTCGACTTCTCCGCCGCCTGGTGCGGGCCGTGCCGCCAGATGGCCCCCTTGATCGACGAGATCGCCGCGGCCGGCTGGGTCGTGCGGCACGTGGACGTCGATCGTGAGCTCGACATCGTCCGCCGCTTCGGCGTCAGCGGCGTGCCCTGCTACGTGATGCTCGTGAAGGGCCACGAGGTCGGCCGCATCAATGGCGCCACGACGCGGGGCGAGCTCGAGCGGCTGCTCGCCAAGGCCGCGGCCCCGCTGGGGGGCGCGGCTCCGGTCGCCACCACTGCGGCAGCGTCCCAGCAGCCGCTGGCCGGCATGCCCCTGCCGGGCGGACAGGCCGCCGCGCCGCTGGCCACCGAACCCCCCGCGCGGTCGCGCACACCCGCGGCCGCCCTCGCCGCCGCGCCGATCGTCACGCCCCCTTCAGCCGCCACGCTGCCGGAACGGCCCACACCCGCGCCGGTCCGCGAGCCTGTCGCCCCCGTGGCCGCGGCCGCGGTGCCCGCCGCCGCGCGGGCGGCGCTCGAGCAGCGGCTCCTGGCGGCGACGGCCCGCCTCAAGGTCGAGGACGCGCAGGGCAGTTCGTGGGGCACCGGCACGGTCATCGACTGCCGGCAGGGCGAGGCGCTGATCCTCACCTGCGGCCACATCTTCCGCGATTCCCAGGGGGCCGGCCGCATCGAGGTCGACTGCTTCGCGCCCGGCGGCCCCCGCGGCGTCGCCGGCCAGGTGGTGTCGTGGGACCTGAAGCGCGACCTGGCGCTGGTGAGCATCTTCACCGACGCGGCGCTCGAGCCGGTCCGGGTCGGTGGCAGCGATCGCGTTGCGACCGCCGGCGAGCCGGTCGTGACCGTCGGCTGCAACGGCGGCGCCGACCCGACGATCCACCTCAGCCGGATCACGGCGGTGGACAAGTATCTCGGACCGGCGAACGTCCAGGTGGCCGGGCAGCCCGTGCAGGGCCGCAGCGGCGGCGGCCTGTTCGCCGTCGACGGCACGCTCATCGGCGTGTGCAACGCGGCCGACCCGGCCGACAACGAGGGGCTGTTCGCCGCCCTGCCCACGATCCACGAGCAGCTCGAGGAGGCGGGGCTGGCCTTCGTCTATCGCAACGTCTATCCCAGCGGCGGCCTCGACGCCGTGGCTGCGGGTCCCGGTGGCTCGGCGCACGTGCCGGCGATGCCGGCGGAGATGCCGGCCGTCGCCTTCGACCGCCGCGACCGCGCCGCCGCGCTGCCCACGGCGTCCACCGCCCCGGCGGGCGAACGTGCTCCGTTGCCGCCGGCCGCCGCACCGGCGGCGCTGTCGTCCGGCGAGCGGGCGCTGCTCGACCACGTGCGGCAGCACGGGGGCCGGGCGGAGGTGATCTGCATCGTGCGGCCGCACGGGGCCGCGGAGAACGCCAGCGAGGTGTACGTCCTCAAGGACGCCAGCCGCGCGTTCGTCGATCACCTGTCTGCCGCCCACCGCGGGTCGGCTCCGCATGCCCCCGGTCAAGGGCAGCAGCATCCGGGCCGCTCCGACGTGGCGGCGTTGCCGCCGGTCAATCCCGTACGCTGACGGCATGCGCCAGTATCTCATCCGCCACGGGCAGAGCGTTTCCAACTCCGCCGGCCGCGTCCAAGGCCGTGAGGATGTGCCGCTCTCGCCGCTCGGCGTGCGTCAGGCCGCGACCATGGCCGGCTGGGCGCAGGGTATCGCCGTCGAGATCGAGGAACTCTGGTCGAGCCCGCTCGAGCGGGCGCGGGCCACGGCGGCGCCGATCGCCGCGGCGCTGGGGCTGGAGCTGCGGATCTGCGACGAGCTAGCGGAACTGCACGCCGGCATATTCCAGGGGCACCTGTGGGCCGACCTGGAGACGCGGTTTCCGGAGGAGGTGGCCCGGTGGCGATCGGGAGACGCCGACTACGCGATCCCGGAAGGTGAGTCGCGGGCGCAACTCGCGGCCCGTGGCCGCGCGGCGCTGGAGGTGCTCGCGGCCCGCGACGTTCGCGGGATGATCGTGGTGGCCCACGGCGGCATCCTCACCGCGGCGCTCGGCAGCCTGCTCGGCCGCCGGCATCCGCTGCTCGCCGCGGCGGCCGAGCGGCCGTTCACGAAGCTCCCGGCGCTCGACAACTGTTCGGTGTCGCTCCTCGAGTGGCCGGGCCCCGAGCTGCGGGCCTTCAACGACACGACGCACCTGGCGGCCCCGCCGGAGATCCGCGACGAGCCGGCGTGAGCCGGCGAAAAAACGGAAAATCATGACGCCGGCACGGATTCGATCTATAGTTTGGGTCCGGAGGCGTGCCACGTGCTGCGAAATCGAGGCATCACTTATCGGATGCCGGTCATCGCGGTTGCGGCGGTCCTGCTCGCCCCCGCCTGGGCCGCGGCCGCGGATGCAGTTCCGTCGTTCACCCGCGACATCAAGGGCATCCTGTCAAACCGCTGCGTGCGCTGCCACGGGCCCGACCCCGAGGGGCGGGCCGGCGGCGGCGAAGGGGGGCTGCGGCTCGATACGTTCGCAGGAGCGACGGCCGACCTCGGTGGCCATGCCGCGATCGTGCCGGGCAAGCCCGATGAGAGCGAACTCATCGCCCGGATCACGTCGACGGATCCCGATCTCGTGATGCCGCCCCCTGAGGCTGGCGAGCGGCTTCCGGCCAAGCAGGTCGATCTCCTGAAACGCTGGATCGCCGCTGGCGCGA
>Ga0315904_10003554_pt1 | contig 22793 bp, 9 predicted proteins | sample LakEriMetagenome_6_FD_203529 | JGI IMG/M metagenome (GOLD analysis project Ga0315904, IMG submission 203529) | Freshwater fungal communities from buoy surface, Lake Erie, Ohio, United States - Buoy 12 MA120 | ecosystem: Environmental > Aquatic > Freshwater > Lake | place: USA: Lake Erie, Ohio... | reverse complement strand
GATCCGGATGCTCCGGCGGCTTTGTTCAACCCCGGAAAGTTGGATTGCGACCAATGGGCAAAGGCAGCAAAGTCGGCAAACATGACGTATGGCTGCCTCACGGCAAAACATCACAGCGGGTTTTGCATCTGGGATACCAAAACCACGGACTACGGCGTGATGAACAGTCCGCTGAAACGTGATGTCGTCAGGGAATATGCTGATGCCTTTCGCCGGAATGGCTTGGGGGTGATGCTGTATTATTCCATTTTGGACACCCATCACAAGCTTCGTCCTGGTCACATAACCGGGAAGCACATTGATATGATAAAGCAGCAACTCACCGAGTTGTTGACCAACTACGGCTCCATATCCGCCATCATCATCGATGGCTGGGATGCCCCGTGGTCGAGGATTTCGTATGAAGATGTTCCCTTTGAGGAAGTCTACAGGCTGATCAAGTCCATGCAGCCGGATTGTCTGGTGATGGACCTGAATTCCGCCAAATATCCGGAATTCCTGTTCTATACCGACATCAAATCCTATGAACAAAACGCAGGACAGCACATCTCCAAATCACGTAACACCCTGCCGGCCATGTCGTGTCTGCCGTTGCAGCCGAGATGGTTCTGGAAAAGTTATTTTCCTGGCGGCAAGCTCAAAGATCCCAAAGCGCTGGTCAACGACAACCTGATTCCGTTCAGCAAGATAGGCTGCAATTTTGTCCTGAACGTGGCGCCCAACCGGGACGGACTCATTGATGACAATGCCTTGGCGGCACTGAAGGAAATCGGCAGTCTCTGGAAGGATACAGGACAGGTCTATACCCTGCCTGCGTTGAAATCCCCGATCATCTCGACCAATCTTGCCAAGCACCGGAAATGTTCCGCAAGCTGGTCTGCTGACATGTGGATCATGGATTTTGGAAATGATGACAATTTCACTACGGCGTGGATCTCCAACCATGCTGTGAAAAACCCTTGGTACGAAGTCGCTTTCGATCGGGACCAGGCATTCAATATGATCTCCATTGTGGAGCCTGAACCCGTGATCGCGAAATACAGGCTGCAGTACGAAACAAACGGCAAGTGGGTGGATATTGATATCAAGCCCGAAGATGGACGAATCAAGATCCACCGTTTTCCAAGGGTGTGGGGTGGTAAAGTGAGAATACTGATTGATGAATTTTCTTCCGCGCCTGCCATTGCCGAATTTGGAGTCTATCATGAAAGAGACTGAGGAAAATTACTGATGAAGAAAATTCGGATGCCTACCGAAGACAGCTCAACAACCATGAACTCAAACTCACATAGGATCAAAATCAGCAAAGCTGTCGTCGCGGGAATCCTCCTGCTTGGAATGCAGGCAAGGTCCGTTCGGGCGGACGAGGCGCCCAAGGCGGCTGAGCTCAAGGAGATCAAGGCCTACTGCCTCGATTTCAACTGGGATCATGGGTTTTTCGCGGCGCCCGGCACATGGGCTGCGGCCGATCCTGCGGAACACGTGGCCTGGTACAAAGCCATGGGGGCGAATGTCATTCAGACCTTCGCCGTCTCCTGGAATGGGTATGCCTGGTACAAGAACGGCTTCGTGCCGGAGCAACCCGGACTCAAGCATGACTTCCTGCCGGAAGTGGTGAAACTCGGGCACAAGGAAGGGATGCGGGTCTTCGGTTATTTCTGCATTTCCTCCAATCCCAAGTGGGCCAAGGACCATCCGGACCAGAGTTATGGCATGCCGGCGGATTTTGACACGCGTCATCACATCCCATACACCGATGAATATCTGGCCTATCTCTCCGCATCGATCAGCGATGCCGTGAAGAAGACCGGCATTGACGGCTTCATGATCGACTGGCTCTGGCAACCGGGCCGCAAGGCGACCAAAGGCCAATGGCTGGACTGTGAAAAGAAACTCTACACCCAGCTGATGGGCGAGGCCTTCCCCGCAGAGGGCAAACCGTCAAAGGAGAAGCTGCTCGCCTACAACCGCAAGGCGATCGACCGTTGCTGGAAAACCATCCGGAAGGCCGCGAAAGAGGCCAACCCCAACTGCCTCGTCTGGCTGAGCAGCAACAACATCAAACACCCTGACGTCATCAACTCGGATATGTACCAGGAGATTGACTGGCTGATGAACGAGGCAGGGGATCAGAAGGGCATTGAAGAGGTCAGGGCGATGGTCGGCCCGCACACCCGGCTGGTCACCTGCCTGGCCGAATGGAATAAACAGGACGCCACCAAGGTCGTGCCGGAGGCCCTGAAGGCGGGGCTCGGCTTGTACGGCTTTACCAGGCCGCGCAACGACGTCGGGCTTGTGCCGCTGGAGAAGATCCTGGCGACGCCGCTCGCCGAGCTTAAAGGCGACGACCGCAGCATCGCGGTGCTGATGCGCGCCTATCACGGCAAGCCGCTCGAGCCACCGCCGCAAACCGAAACCAAGGAGCATATCCTACACCCCGACCAACCGACGAAATGACACACGCGCACGGACTATCACGGATTCTGGCGACCGCCATCGTGGCGGCGAATTCCCTTCTCATGCTGGCGCAGGCTGGAACGGAGCTGCGTTTGTCCATGGATGGTGTGGAGTCCGTCAAGCAAACCGGCGCCCGGGCCGAGGGGTTCGCCTGGTTTCCAGCCGGCGTAGCGGGCAAGGCCATGGGCTTTGACGGCATCCGGACAGTGGTGAAAGTCCCTGCCGGAAAAGTCCCCGACTTGTCCGGCGGGTTCACGGTCAGCGCGTGGGTGGCGCTGGAAGCCTATCCATGGACCATGTTGGCAGTGGTCGACCAGGAGGCGAAAGAGCAGGTGGGGTATTTCCTCGGTCTTCATCCGGAAGGATATCCCGGCCTGTGGCTGGCCGTCGGTAACCAGTGGCTGGAGTGCCGTTCCCAGACCAAGCTGCCGTTGTATGAATGGAATCATCTTGCCGGGGTGTGGTCGCCGGACACCGGCATGCGTTTGTATGTGAACGGTCGTGAGGTCGCCGCGGTGAAGACTTCGGGCCGGTTTGCACCTGCCGTGGAACAGGAGGTTTGGATCGGACGGAATCATACGCCACGCAGCCTTTATTCCGGGGTTCACCTGCCGGATATGGCGATGCAAAAGCCGCGCCCGACCCCGTGCTCGCTGGATGGATTGGTGGATGAAGTCCGCATTGAAGCCGGCGCCCTCGGCGCGTCTGCTGTTGCGGCTCGCTATCAGGAGCAACGCCCGGCCGCCCCGCGTCCGCTCAACCCGCCCCGCCTGCCGGCCGGGCCGGACGGGCCAGGTGAGTTTGGCGCCGTTTACACCCGGTTGCGCTATACCGACGCCTGGGAGCACTACTGGCGGGTTGGCGCTGAGCCCGACGTGCTTGTGCGGTTCGACCGGGCACCGTATCGGTTCGTCTTCTGGCGCGGTACCAGCTTCGTCCCCTGCTGGGTCACCGGTAACGGCATTTGGTATGCCAACGAATTTTTGGAAACCGGGGAAAACGGTAAGCCAAGTGGCGCGGAGCCCATGGCCGATAAACAGACGCGCAATTCGCATGTCCGTATCATCGAGAGCACCCCGGCCCGGGTGGTCGTTCACTGGCGTTACGCGCCGCTTTATACCGATTATTCTTTGGCACATGTTAACCCTGAGAGCGGCTGGGGCGACTGGGTTGACGAATATTACACGATTTATCCGGACGGTGTGGCGGTGAGGAAGATCTGCGTTCATTCAGATTACCCACACGCGCTGCCGGGAAGCGATCCGCGTGAAGGCGGCTTCCGGGAGTATCATGAATCGCTCGTGATCAATCCGCCGGGAACCGCGCCGCAGGACAACATCAAGACCAACGGCCTGACACTGGCAAACATGGACGGGCAGACGGTGACTTATTCCTGGGAAAAAGGACCGCCCGGCAAGCTGGATAAGACCAACAGGGCCTATCCGGAATACCTCCGCAATGAGAAGCCTAGTTACAAGTGGCGGACGTGGCTCGCGGATATTCCCAACCCTAACATTCATCTTGTCAATCTCAAGGCACCGCACAGTCCGTTTGTAATTGTTCCGTCGGAGGGCGCGATGGTGGATTCGTATACCCGCGAGATCAGGCCTGCGTATTCAATCTTTCCCTGGTGGAACCATTGGCCGGTGACTCAGATTGAATCAGGCGGTCGCTGGGCCTACGCGACGGACCGGCCGTCGCACAGTTCGCTTACGCACATTTACTGGGCTCCCTGCGAACAGAGTGAGCAGGGCCTGACCAAGATCATGCTGCACGGCATGACCGGGGGAACCGCCGCCGACTTGATCCCGCTGGCAGAATCCTGGCTTCATCCGCCTGCCTTGCAGGTGCTGGATGGATCCGCCACCGACACTCGCTACGATCGATCGCAACGCGCCTACCTGCTTTCTTTGGACAGGTCGGAATCCCAAAAGATACTGCGGCTGCGATTGGATTGCCGTCCCGGGCATCCGGCGGTCAACCCGGCACTGGTGGTCGCCGGTTGGGGGGAGCGTCCGGTCAAGGTGTCACTGAACGGCCGGGAGGCAACGCAGGGCAGGGATTTCCGCTCCGGATTCACCAAAACAATCGACGGAACCGACCTGATCTTGTGGCTTGACCGGCAGGCGACGGAACCGCTCGCCATCACCTTGGAGGTGGACCCGCCGCAAACCGAAACCAAGGAGGCCCGCGACGCGCGCATGGAGTGGTGGCGCGAAGCGCGCTTCGGCATGTTCGTGGTGTTCGGGCCATACTCCGGCTTGGCCGGCACCTGGGAGGGAAAACCCGTCGCCACCAGCGGCTGTATGGAATGGATCCAGGAAATGGTCAAGGCGGATACGGACACATACGCCAAGGCTGCGCTTCCCTTGCTCAAGCCCAAACCCGGCGCTGCGCGCGAATGGGCGAAACTGGCGAAGGCTGCCGGCTGCCGCTACATCGTCTTCACGACGAAGTTCGGTGACGGCTTTGCCATGTTCGACTCCGAGGTCAGCGACTTTGACGCGGGTTCGGTGCTGCAGCGGGACATCGTGAAGGAGTATGTTGACGCCTGTCGCGCCGAAGGCTTGCGCGTGGGCTTTTACCACTCGGTGATCGACTGGCATCACGACCAGTACGAATACCGCAGGTCAGCGCTGCTTCCGCATCCGCTCAAAGGGAAACCCTATCCGAACGGCCAGCGCGACCATTCGAAATATGTCGATTACCTGCACGCGCAGGTGGACGAACTCATCTCGAATTACGGCCAGGTGGATGTGCTCTGGTTCGATTACAGCGCGCCGGAGTTCCAGGGCCAGGAGGCGTGGCGGGCCTTCGACCTGATGCGGATGATCCGCGAGAAGCAGCCGAATATCATTATCAACAACCGGCTCTTCCGCAGCGAGGAGGCGGGCTGGAATATGCAGACCGGCGCGGGCGGTTCCAAGCTTGATACGACGTATGGCGACTTCATCACGCCCGAACAGTACATACCAGCCGCCGGCATGCCCGGCGTGGACTGGGAGACCTGCATGACCATGAACACGACCTGGGGCTACTCCGACCATGACCATGCGTGGAACCCCCCCGAAGCCCTGCTCCGCAAGCTGATCGACATCGCGGGCAAAGGCGGTAATTTCCTGCTGAACATCGGGCCGAAAGGCGATGGCTCGATCCCGCAGGCGAGTATCGAGAGCATGGAGGTGATCGGCCGCTGGATGAAGGTCAACAGCGAGGCAATCTACGGTACCTCCGCCACCGCGTTCGGAGATGAATTCGGCAAGCCGGTCCAAGGCAAAACAGGGGATGGCAAGGAGACGCTGGTCTCCTCGGCCGACGACTGGCGCTGCACGACCAAGCCCGGAAAAATCTATCTGCATCTCTTCAAGTGGCCGGCGGACGGCAAGTTTGAAGTGCCCGGCCTGCAAAGCAAAGTCACCAAGGCCTGGCTGCTGGCCGGCTGCAAGGAGTTGAAGGTGGAGCAGAACGCGGGTGGCGTGACTCTCGCCTTGCCCGCCGAAGCTCCGGACAAGATCGCTTCGGTCATCTGTCTCGAAATCGCCGACCCGGTTGCGAAAGTCGCGGTGCGGAAATGATCCATCCAAAAACATGAACACACAAATCCGCTCGTTTTTCATCGGCCTGCTCGCTTTGACCATGGCCGCCCGCGCCGCCGAGCCCGCGCAGGTGGCGGCGGCTCTGCATGCCCGCCCGCCCCAAGAGGCCTGGAAGGTGGAGTTGCTCAAACAACCGCTGCGCACCTACTGCATTGATTTCAACTGGCTGGTGGATGGTAAGCATGTGTTCCCGGAGCCGGGACACTGGGCGGATGCCGATCCTGCGGCGCATGTGAAGTGGTACAAGGATGCCGGCGTGACCTGCATCCAGACCTTTGTCCTCTCCGCAAACGGCTACGCGTGGTACAAGGGCGGTCCCATCCCGGAGCAGCCGGGGCTGAAGCACGATTTCCTGCCCGAGGTGGTCAGGTTGGGGCACAAGGAGAAGATGCTGGTCATGGGGTATTACTGCATCGGCGCCAACACGCTCTGGGGAAAACTCCATCCGGAGCAAAGCTACGGCACGCCGTCGTGGATGCACATTCCGTTGACGAACGACTACATCGACTACCTTTGCGCGTCGGTTGAAGACGCCCTGAAGAAGACCGGCATGGACGGCTTCATGCTCGATTGGATGGTGAACACCAGCGGCGAGTGGCTCGATTGTGAGAAGGCGATGTATGCCGAGTTGATGGGCGTCCCGTTTCCCGGTGCGGACAAGATCACGCCCGCCGACGTGGAGAAATTCGATGATCTCGCGGTCAAACGCTGCTGGACGCGCATCCGCGACACCGCCCGCAGGATCAAGCCCGATTGCATCCTCTGGCCGAACGGATTGAACCACCTGAAGCTCGAGGGTGTGGACTGGCTGCTGAACGAAGGACCGGATGTCGAGACCACGGAGGCGGCACGGAAAAAGCTGAACGGCAGGCCGGTCCGCCTCATCCAGAACCAGGTCGGCTGGTCAAACCACGATGCGCGCAAGGTCTTCTCCGACCCGACCAGCAAGAACAGGGATTTTTATGGCTTCGCCGCGCCCTACGACAACTCCCTGCCGTTGCCCGTGGCCGAGTATCTCAAGCGTCCGGTGGCCGATTTCAACGGCACGGATGCCATGACCATCAATGACCGGAACATCGCCGCGCTCATCCGGTTCTATCTGGGCAAGCCGGTGGATCCGCCGCCGCCATGGCCGGAGGACATGCGCTGCGAATTTATCGAAAATCCCCTGGGCATCGATGCGCCAAAGCCGCGCCTGGGCTGGACACTCAAGACGGGCAACCCGGGAATCCAGAAGGGGATCAAGCAAACCGCCTATCAGGTGTTGGTGGCCGGTTCGAGGGAGTTGCTGAAAAATGACGAGGGCGACCTGTGGGACAGCGGCAGGGTTAAGAGCGACCAGAGCATTCAGGTGGAGTATGCAGGCAAGCCGCTAGCATCCGGAATGCGGTGTTACTGGAAAGTGCGGGTCTGGACGGCGAAGGCAGAGGACAGGGGACAGGGGTCGGGGGTCGGGAAGAAAGAAGACGTCAGCGGCTGGAGCGAGCCGGCATTCTGGACCATGGGCGTGCTGGATCCTGCGGACTGGCAGGCGAGGTGGATCCGATGCAGCGAGCCGGATGTCAATGCCTCGCCATGGTTGCGGAAATCGTTCGACCTCACCGCCGTGCCGCGGCAGGCATCCCTCTGCGTGAATATCGCCGGCTATGCGGAGTTGTATGTAAACGGCCAAAAGGCTGGCTCCGATGTGCTCACCCCTGCGGTTTCCGATCACAATCGGCAGGTGTTTTACAATACTTACGATGTCACGCCACTCCTGAAGAAGGGCCGCAATACCATCGGCCTGTGGCTGGGGCGCGGCTGGGCCGGCGGCGTGCCGCTCGTGCGCGCGGAGCTGCGGGCGCAAATCGACGGCAAGCCATGGATCCTTGGGACCGATGCGTCATGGAAAGCGCGCGTGAGCCACTACCGGTGGATCGGTAAGCGCCATTGGAACAACTTCGGCGGCGAACGGGTGGATGCCAACGCCGCCGTCCCGGATTGGAACCGGGAAACGTTTGATGACGACTCTTGGGCGAACGCGGTGGAAACCAGCGCCCCGGCAGGGGTGGTCTTGGCGCAACAGGCACCGCTGAACCGGATCGGCAAGGAGATCCCGGCCGTGGCGGTGACCGACATCGGCGGCGGCAAGATCGAGATTGATTTTGGCACGGCCCTGACCGGCTGGCTGCGACTCAAGATGCCGGCGCTGCCGGCGGGCACCGTGGTGAAGATGACCTTTGCCGACGTCCGCAAGAAAGACCGGGATTACCAGCACTTCAACCAGATCAGCGAGTTTGTCTCGGCCGGCGGCAGCGGCGAGGTCTTCCAACACAAGTTCAACTACGCCGGTTTCCGCTATGTGATTGTGGAAGGTCTTCCCGCCGCTCCAGCCAAGGAGGATGCCGTGGCCATGCTGATTGAAAGCGACCTCGAGACGGCCGGATCATTTGAGTGCTCGAACGAGTTGTTCAACCGCATCCACCGCGTGAACCAGTGGACCCAGCGCTGCCTGAACCTCGGCGGCTATTATGTCGACTGCCCGCACCGCGAACGCATGGGATACGGCGACGGACAGGTCGCGACGGAAGGCTTCATGACCAGCTTCCAGGCATACGGCTATTACCGCAAGTGGTTGTGGGATTGGCGGCTGCGGCAGGGGGCGGACGGCGGGCTGCCGCACATGGCGCCGTTCGGCGACGGCGGTGGCGGGCCCGGCTGGCCCGGCCTGCTGACGGCGATCACCTGGCGCCACTATTTGTACTATGGCGACCGGCTTGTCCTGGAGGAAAACTTCGACGCCATCCGCCGCTATGTGGACCACCTGGAGTCGCGCTGCAAAGACAATATTCTCAGGAAATACGGCGGGGATTGGGATTTCATCGGCGACTGGGTGCCGCCCAACCGCGGCATGGACACCAAGAACTGGCCGAGCCCGCAGGCCGCCGAGTTGTTCAACAACTGCTACCGCATCTATCAGATGGATCTGTTGGGGAAGATGGCGGCCGTACTCGGCAGGCAGGAGGAGGCCGAGCGTTGCCAATCACGGTTGGCGGCCATCCGTCCGGCTGTCCATGCAGCGTATTATGACCAGGCTTCCGGGCACTACGTGATTGATGAACAGGCTTACTACGTCATGCCGCTGATGACCGGGGTGGTCCCTGAGTCCGGGCGCGCCGCAATACTCAAGAAGCTCGAACAGAACATTCTCGTGAAGAACAAGGGGCACCTCGACACCGGCATGCTCGGCACCTATTTCATGATGGAATACCTCCGCGAGACAGGTCGCAACGACCTGGTGTTCACGATGTTCAACCAGACGACGCATCCGGGGTGGGGATACATGCTGGAGCAGGGCGCCACCACGCTCTGGGAACAGTGGAACGGCTACTATTCGCAAATCCATTCCTGCTTCACCTCGCCCGACAACTGGTTTTACCAGGGACTCGGGGGCATCATGCCCGATCCTGCCGCACCCGGGTTCAAGCAGATCATCATCAGGCCCGCAGTGGTCGGTGACGTGACCTGGGTGAAAATCCATCACGATTCTCCCTACGGCCGCATCGCCAGCAACTGGAAACGCGAAGGGGACCAGCTCACGATGGAGGTCATGATCCCCGCCAACACCACCGCGACCCTCCATGTCCCTGCCGACGACGCCGCCCGCGTCACTGAATCCGGAAAGCCCGCAACGCAAGCGGCAGGCGTAAAGTTCCTGCGCATGGAGCCAAGTGCCGCCGTATACGCCGTGGGTTCCGGCACGTATCGCTTCCAGTCCAACCTTCCGAAAGCAGCCCGCTAGAGTCATGCGTATGTACAAGCTCACCACCCTCACCTTCGCCGTCGTTCTGTTGTTGCCGCTGACAGCGGGGCGCGCTGCCGGCAGCATGACATATCAGGTGGATCCGGTTGCCGGGGATGATGCAAACCCTCCCGGCAAACCATGGAAAACGTTCGGTCGTTTGAATGCCGTGAAGCTGGCACCGGGCGATACGGTGCGCATTTCCCCCGGCGTCCAGCAGGAAACCCTCAGGCCATCGGGTGAGGGAACGGCGGCCCATCCCGTCGTGATCGAATTCCTGCCCGGGGTGCACACGCTCGGCATCGGGAAGGTCCGGAGAGAAAAACTGTTCATCTCGAACTCGATTGACTACACCGACCCGATTCCCGTCGGAATCATGTTGAGCCAGGTCAAGCATTTCCGCGTGAAGGGCGGCGGTGTTGAGGGGGCGGGCAAGACCACTCTTCTGTACGATGGGAGAATGATGCAGATTCTCAATGAGAACGCGGAGGACATTGAATACAGCGGACTTGTGCTCGACATGAAGCGCCCATCCGTCTCGGAGATCCGCGTGTTGGAGGCCGAGAATTCGACGGTGACATTCCAAGTCGCGGAGGGCTCGGATTATCAGGTCGAGAACGGAAAATTCTATTGGCGGGGCGACTGGTTGGGCGGCCAATTGTTGACGCAGCAGGTTGAGCTGAAGACCGGCGCGTGCCGGCGGAGAGGCGTATTGCGCGGCTGGACCTCGGAAGGGCAAGTTGAAGCCAAGGCGACGGACTTGGGCGGGCGCAAGGTCAGGCTCGAATTCCCAGATGGAGACAGCGGGCTGGTGGCGAGCCACCAATATCATTTCCGCAATGGCAAGCGGGTGATGTGCGGCGTTCACAGCACGCGCAGCGCACGCATCACCTTCCGCGATTGCGAGGTGAATGCCCTGCCCTGCATGGGCTTTGTCAGCCAGTTCACCGACAGCATGACGTTTCAGCGGGTGAATGTGGTTCCTCCGGCCAACACAATCCGGACTTGTCCCGCCTGGGCGGACATCTTCCAGTTTTCCAACTGCAAGGGAGACATTCTCGTGGATTCCTGCCGGCTGTCCGGCATGCAGGATGATGCGCTCAATTGCCACGGCACCTACCTGCGTATTGTTAGAAAAAACGGGGAACGGCAGTTGCTGGTCCGCTATGTGCATCCGCAGACTTATGGCTTCGCCCCGTATGCCGCGGGTGACGAAATCGCGGTCATGAATGCCGGCAACATGCGCGAATACCCGGGCAATCCCAGGGCGCAGGTCGAGAAGGTGGAGAGGGTCACCGACAAGGATTGGCAGATCACCCTGAAGGGACCGGCACCGACTTTTCATGAAAACGACGTCATCGACAACATCACCTGGAATCCAAACATCACCGCATGCGGCAATCATGTCAGCGTGGACCCGGTGCGCGGGTTTCTACTGGGCACCCGTGGCAAGGTCATGGTCGAAAACAACACCTTCCAACGCTGCAACATGCCGGCCATCCTGGTGGAGGGCGACGCCGTCAAGTGGTTCGAATCATCCCCCATCCGCGACATGGTGGTCAGGAGTAATCGTTTCATCGATTGCGGAATCGGGATCGCCACCACTGTCCGCGACCCAAAGCCGCAGGAGCCGGTTCATGAGAATATCCGGATCGTGAACAACACGTTCGAAAACGCCGACGTCTCCGTCACCGCCGTGAAGGGGCTCGTCGTCACCGACAACCAATCCGTCGCTTCTCCGCTGAAGGTGGATGTGCACCCGTCCTGCAGCGAGGTCAAGGTGGCGAACAATTCTAGCAAACCATGAACACCGCTTGGGGTTACCCGGACCATGACCACGCTTGGAAGTCCGCCGAATCGCTGATCCGCCAACCTTCCGAAAGCAGCCCGCTAGCAAGACACGCATGAAAAAGCTCACATCCTTGGTCTTTGTCGCCCTGCTGTTGGCACCCCTTGCATCCGTGCACGCCGCCGAGGTGACAAACTCGCACTGTGAATATCCGGGCGGCGCTGTGTTGAATCTCTGTGAAGCCCCTTATTCCGCCGATCCGACCGGCAAGCGGGACTCGACGGAGGCGATCCTGCGGGCGCTGGACGATGTCACGCGCATCACCCAACTGGCGTTCCGGCAGGGTGTCTCGGAGGTGGAGCTGCTGCCCGACACCGGAACCCACTTCCATGGAGTCAGCGTCGAGTGCCACAAGGCGGATGGAGTGGTGCGCGCAACCTGCTGCGTGCGCCTGCCTTCCGTGCCGGTGCTCTATTTCCCGGAGGGGACCTATCTGGTTTCCGACACCCTCCGCTACCGCCACAAGGATCTCCAGAACACTTACAAGAACGAGCTGAACCAATGGATCCGGATTCGCGGCGCGGGAGCGGGCCGCACGGTGATCCGCCTCAAGGATGGCTCCGACGGCTTTGGCAAAGGCGCGCAAAAGCCCATTATTTCATTCATGGCAGGGGAGAAAAGCAATGTGTCCATGTCCAACTACTGCGAGGATCTGACCATCCACAGCGGCAGCGGCAACCCGGGTGCTGTCGGGCTGGACTTCTTCGCCAACAACTCGGGGGCCGTCCGCAATGTGCGGATCGTCAGCGGGGACGGTTCGGGTTTTGCCGGCCTGCAACTGGGGCACGCCAACTACTCGGGAATCCTGGTCAAGCATGTCGAGGTCGAGGGCTTTGACCACGGCCTGCATGTCGACTCCGGAACCTTCGGCATGTTCGCCCACGCGGAGGACATCCGGCTGTGTGGGCAGAAGGTTTCCGGGATCACGGTGGGGGCGATAAGCCTGAGCCTGCGCAAGATCGAGACCAAGGATGTTCCATGCGGCCTCACCTGCACCAACCCGCAGGGGTTCACGGTGCTGGTTGACTCCGTGTTGAACGGGAAGGGAAGCACCGGCATCAACCACAAGGCGGGCGGGCTTTATGTGTCGAATGTGACGCTCGACGGGTTTGACGATGCGGGAAAAATCGATGAACGGGTTTCGCCCGCCGCCTTCGGGGAAAAGGGAGCCACGGGCATGGCGCGCCTGCCCGTGGAGGAAACGCCGATCTATCAGACCAAAGGAAAACCAAGCACCGGCGTCCGCCGCTTCGGAGCCATCTGCAACGGAGTGAACGATGACAGCGCGGCGATTCAGGCAGCGATGGATTCCGGCGCGGCGGAGATTCATTTCGAGCCCGGCCGTTACCTGCTGAACCAAGCGGTGGTGATCCCGGCCACGGTGGAAGTGATCAATTTCAACTTCTGCGACCTGGTTGCGGGGGTCGATCTCAAGAACTCGGATCGCGAGGGTTTCCTGATCGCGGGCGGTGCGGGTTCCGATGCGCCGCCCTTGTTCATCGAGCGCCTGATGGCGTGGGAGCAATGGTGCGGGAAGCACTGCACCTTCACCCATGCGTGCCAACGCAGCGTCTGCTTCAAGGACATGCACACCCAGACGCTGGCCTTCTACCGCAATACCGTGCCCGGGGCGAAGGTCTTCTTCGACAATGTCGCCACCACCAGCGGCTCGTTTCCCGGTGCCACCGGCCACGGGCGCTGCCCGGTTTCGCTGAAAGGACAGAAGGTTTGGGCCCGCCAACTCAATCCGGAGCGGGGCGAACCGATGATCCTCAATGACGGCAGCGATCTGGTGCTCATGGGCTACAAGAGCGAGGGCGAGGGCACCGTCATACGCACCATCCATGGAGGGCGCACCGAGGTGATGGGCGGTGTCATCAACTTCGGCGGAGAAGAGAATCCCGCCTTTGTGGCGGAGGAGGCGCGGATGCGCATCGCCACCGCGACCCACGCCTGGCTGGAGGATTACTATTTCCGCACCGCGATCCGCCACACGCAGGGTGGGAAGACCACGGTCATCAAGGCTGAAGAATTGCCCCTGCGCGGGTTCCCGAAATCCAGGGGGCCGCAGTATCTGATCCCGCTCTACAAGTGAAGCGCCGGGATGGAGAGTCCGCATGAAAGACCCGTTTCCAATACCAACCGCACATCTCACAACCGCCGACAGAATGAAAATATGATGATTCGACACACCGCCACGGCGTTCTGCGCGCTCACAGCAGGGCTGTTTCTCCCGCCCATGATGGCGGCGGAACCACCACCCGCCGGTGCCGGCGCGCCCCTTGAATCCGGCTTCCTCCAGCCGCCCGCATCGGCCCGGCCGCATTGTTTCTGGACCTGGATGAATGGCAACGTCACCCGCGAGGGCATCACCGCCGACCTGGAGGCGATGGCCGGGGGCGGCATCGGCGGTGCCCTGATCTACAACCTCGCGGGGCCTCACCACAAGTGCGACACCCCGGCCGGCCCCGCCGAATACCTCAGCCCGCAATGGCTCGAGCTGATCAAGCACACCGCCGACGAGGCGGACCGCCTCGGCATCGAACTGTCCATGCACAACTGCGCCGGCTGGGCGACCACCGGCGGGCCGTGGATCACGCCGGAACTCGCCATGCAGAAGCTGGTTTCTTCCGAGGCGATCGTCGAAGGCGGGAAACGCATCGGGGAAAAACTGCCGCAGCCGGAGGTCGTCCTCGGTCACTACCGCGACATTGCGGTGTTCGCCATGCCCGCGGACTTGGACACCGGCTTCCGTGTCAACCAATGGCAGCCCAAGGCGGGTCAACGCGGGGGGCGCAACGGCCGCCAGCCGGATCTAACGGAACTGCCGAAAAGTGCCGCGATCCCGTTGGGTTCGATCGTGAATGTGAGCCGTCACCTGCGCGACGACGGCGTTCTGGCATGGGACGCCCCGCCGGGTCGATGGAAGATCGTGCGGCTCGGCCACACGCCCACCGGCTCGACTAACAAACCCGCGGCCGAATCCGCCACCGGCCTGGAGATCGACAAGTTGCGCCGCGAGGGCCTGGACGTCCACTGGCGGCACGGCATCCAACCGGTGCTCGACCACCTCGGCCCGCACGTCGGCAAGGCGTTCAAGATGCTTGAGATCGACAGCTACGAAGCCGGCCTGCACCACTGGACGCCGCGGCTGCGCGAGGAGTTCCAACAACGCCGCGGCTATGACCCGACGCCCTATCTGCTCGCGCTCACCGGTCGCGCCATCGGCGACGGTCCAAGCACCGACCGCTTCCTGTGGGACATCCGCCGCACGATTTCCGATCTCTTCGCCGACAACTACTACGGCTACTTCGCCGACCTCTGCCAGCGGCATGGCCTCGAGTTCACGACCGAGCCCTACACCTCCTGCTTCGAAGGATTGCAGGCAGGTGCCAAGGCCGATGTCCCGATGGCCGAATTCTGGGCCAACGGCAGCTATTCGTTTTCGATGCGGCTCGCCGCCTCGCTCGCCCACCTCCACGGCCGCCCGGCTGCCGCGGCCGAGGCCTTCACCGCCGGCCCGCCGCTCGGCCGCTGGCTCGACCACCCCGGCGCGCTCCGCCGCGTCGGCGACCTCGCCTGGGCCGAGGGCATCAACCGCTTCGTGCTGCACAGTTACGCGCACCAACCGTGGATGGACAGCGTGCCCGGCATGACCATGGGCCAATACGGCTGCCACTTCGGCCGCAATTCGACCTGGTGGAAACCCGGCCGGGCCTGGCTGAATTACATCGCCCGCTCCCAATTCCTGCTGCAGGAAGGCGAACCCGTGGCGGATGTCTTGTGCTTTGCCGGCAACGCCGCACCCAATGGCGCCGCCGACCTCGATGAGGTGAAGGCCGCGGGTTATGACTATGACGGCTGTGGCACCGACATCCTGGAAAAACTAACCGTTAGCGAAGGCGAGGTGGTGATCCCATCCGGCAAGCGCTACCGGCTCTTGGTGCTGCCCGACCATCCGTTCCACACCCCGGCCTTCGCGCGCAAGCTGCGCGAGCTGGTCCGCGACGGCGCCCGGGTCGTCGGCCCGAAACCGCTGCACACGCCGAGCCTGGCGGATTTCCCGGCATCAGAGGAGGAGGTGCGCGCCATCGGCGAGGAGGTTTGGGGAAAATGCGATGGCAAGTCCGTGAAATCCAACCGCTTCGGCAAAGGTGAGGTCTTCTGGGGCATTTCGCCCGCCGGGGTCCTCGCCGGGCTCAACCTCAAGCCGGCCGTGCATGTCCCCGCCGATGCCAAGCTCGCGTGGATCCAGCGCCGCACCAAGGATGCGGACATTTTCTTTGTTTCCAACCAGTCGGACACTTTCGTTAGGAAGACGGTTGGCTTCCGAGCCGCCGGCAGACATCCGGAATTCTGGGATGCCGAGCAGGGAACGATCCGTCCGGCCCCAGGCTGGACGGTTGCTGGCGAACAAGTGAATGTCCCGTTAGAACTGGCGCCCGAAAAATCGGTCTTCGTCGTCTTCCGTGATCAGGGAGGCCCCAAGGCCGATCCGTATGCGCGGGTTGAAGAATCGAATTTGATGATGCCAAGCGGGCCTTGGACGGTCCGCTTCCCGCCGAACCGCGGCGCGCCTGCTGAGGCAATGTTGGAAAAACTCACCTCCTGGAGCGAGCACCCGGAACCGGGCATTCGTTATTTTTCCGGCACCGCCACCACGTCAACCCGCTTCGAACTGCCTGAAGGGTTCATGAAGGGCGCTCAAGAGGTATGGCTCGATCTCGGCGAGGTGGCGGTGATCGCGGAAGTGCGGCTCAACGGCCAAAACCTCGGTGTCCTCTGGCACCGCCCGTTCCGCCTCGAGGTCGGCAAGACCCTGCGCGTCGGATCCAACACGCTGGAGGTCGATGTTTCCAACCTCTGGGTCAACCGCCTCATCGGCGACGAACAACACCCCGCCGACTGCGAGTGGACGGAACAGCATCTCACCCGCTGGCCCGACTGGCTGACCAGCGGACAACCGCGTCCGCAACCGTCCCGCGTCACTTTCACGACATGGAAACATTGGACTGCCAACGATCAGCTATTGCCCTCGGGCCTGCTCGGTCCCGTCACCCTGCGCCCCGCCTACCACGTGGATGTGCCTTGAACAATGATGGAATCCAACCCTTTTCGTCACGATGAAAGCGACCAGAATGAAACATCCATCCATTGGCTGCTGCACTGTTTCCCGAATCACCACCATGATCAAGAATCGATCCAACCCCGCGTTGTTGCTGGCACCTTTGACGGCAATCCTCACCCCCGCCATCACCATGACCGCCCACGCCCGCGAACATCACGTCGGAGAACAACATCCATTCAAAACCATTTCCGCCGCTGCTGCCGTTGCGCAGCCCGGCGATACGATCACCGTGCATGCCGGGATCTACCGGGAATGGGTGAACCCGCCGCGCGGCGGCACGTCAGACAAGGAGCGCATCACCTATCAGGCGGCGAAGGGTGAGACCGTCGTGATCACCGGATCCGATCCGGCCAAGGGCTGGGAGAAGGTTTCCGGAGATGTCTGGAAACTCGTTGTTCCAAACCACCGCTTCGGGAGTTTCCATCCCTATGTGGAGAAAGTGGAGGGTGATTGGTTTGAAGGCCAAGGGCGCAACCATCACCGTGGTGCTGTCTATCTCAACGACGTGTGTCTGAATGAGGCTCCGAATCTGGATGCCGTGAAGCAGGCCGGGGCAACGCCCATGTGGTATGCCAAGGTGGACGGCGTGGCGGATGAAGTTCCGGAATCCCTGATGAGCGTGGCGTGGTTCAAAACATCGGCCGGTGAGCCGGTGCCAGCCTTGAGTGCCGTGAAGCGGGTGCGGGTCGCCGATCAACCCTGTTCTGAAGGCGGCGAGTGTGCCGGGTCGATCACCCACCGGAGTTCGCTGCGGTTTGAAGAGGTGGATTTCGGATCCGGCACGGAAACCATCGAAATCCGCGCTGCTGCCGCTCCCGGCGCGGGCGGGTTGATCGAGTTGCGACTCGACTCGATCGAGGGTGAGATCATCGGCAGTATCGAAATCCCGGTCACCGGCGGCGCGCAGGAATGGAAGACTTTCAAAATCGGCATCAAGAAGACCGCGGGGAAAAAGACGCTCAGCCTGTTGTTCAAACAGAAGCCGGTTCCAAAGCCGGGTCCAAATGATTGGGGCGAGAACACAACGATCTGGGCTCGGTTCCCGGGCGTGAACCCGAATGAGGCCCATGTCGAGATCGGCATGCGCCCGACTGTCTTCACGCCCACCAAGACGAACATCGATTTCCTCACCGTGCGCGGATTCAAGCTGCGCAATGCCGCCACCAATTGGGCGGGGCCCTGCGCCGGACAGGTCGGATTGCTTACGGCGTATTGGTGCAGGGGTTGGATCATCGAGGACAACGAAATCCACAATTCCCGCTGCGCCGGTATCGCACTCGGCAAATACTCCGACGAATGGGACGGCAAGCGCGGGACGAAGGAAGGATACGACCTCACCATCGACGACGCGTTGAAGAAGGGTGGTTGGACGAAGGAAAAGATCGGCGGCCACATCATACGCAACAACCACATCCACCACTGCGGACAGGTCGGCATCGTCGGCAGTCTGGGCTGCGCCTTCAGCACGGTGACCGGCAACGTCATCCATGACATCAACCTGGCGAGTCCGTTCGGCGGAGCGGAAATGGCGGGCATCAAGTTCCATGGGGCGATCGACGTGAAGATCAGCCGCAACCACATCCATCGCTGTGGCTATGTCGCGGGCATCTGGCTCGACTGGATGTGCCAGGGCGCGCAGATCACCGGCAACCTCATGCACGACAACGACGTGGACTGCGGGGACCTCTTCCTGGAAATGCAACATGGACCCCTGCTGGTGGCGAACAACCTGTTCCTCTCCAAGGCCGAGATGTACTTCGTGGCCAAAGGGATCGCGTTCGTGCACAACCTGAGCCTGTCTCCACTCGGCCACGAGGCCCTGGATCGCAGAACGACACCGTTCCACAAACCGCATTCGACGGAAATCGCAGGCATCCAGGAGGGCAACGGCGGCGATCATCGCTTTTACAACAATATCTTCGAGGATCCCGCCGGACTGCAGGCCGTCGACAACGCGGTGCTGCCATGTTCCGCAGCGGGCAATGTGTTCCTCAAGGGAGCGAAAGCCTCCAGGTTCGACGAGGAAAAGCTCCTGAAGCCCGATTTCGATTGCGGCTGGAAACTGACGGAGAAACCCGATGGCTGGTATCTCACCATCACTCTGGACCCGAAATGGCGAGACGGGTTCGCGCGCAAGCGGGTGACCACCGAACGCCTCGGCAAAGCCGCCATTCCGAAAATGGCATTCGAGGAGCCCGATGGTTCTCCCATCCGCATCGATACGGACTACCTTGGCAAGCAAAGGAATCCTGAAAATCCGTTCCCCGGTCCGTTTGAAAACATCGGTGAGGGGCCGGTGACTTTCAAAGTCTGGTGATGGTCTTACCTGAAGAAAAACGTGGAACAAACGGAACCGATGAACACGATGAAAACGACGTGGTTGGATTATATGGCACTTTTTTGGGCTACCTGGCTCTCGGATGGCCCGGCCGTTACCCCCCCGTTGCCACAGGCCGATCCGCGCGGTGACCCGGGCGTCTCCACCCGCATCGTTAACATCCCGGCAAGGCCGGCTACGGGCACGGATTCCGCCCCGCGCGAAGCGCGCTCCAACCGCAATCAGAAACGTTCCAACATTCATTCCACCCGTTCATGAAATCCAACCTGACTTCCACCATCACCCTGTTCACCGCGACCTGGTGCCTTGCCGCGGTCGCCATGACTGCCGAACTGCCGCTATCGAAACTCGACATCTCCAGAATGGAAAGCGGCTTTGGCCAGTCCTCGGCCGGCAAATCGGTTGACGGCAACCCGCTCAAGATCGGAGGCAAGAGTTATGCCGACGGCGTTGGCACCCATGCTGAAAGCAGTCTCTCGCTGGTCCTTGATGGCAAGGCAGGGTTCCTGACCGCCGAGGTCGGCGTCGATGCGGAAGTCGGCGCCAATGGCAGCGTCGAGTTTGTGGTGACCGCCGATGGCAGGGAGGTCTTCCGCAGCGGCATCATGAAAGGCGGCCAGGCAGCGCGTCCGCTGAAGGTTCCGCTCGCCGGGGTTCGCCGTCTCGACCTGCAGGTGCTCGATGGGGACGACGGCATTGATTTTGATCATGCCGACTGGGCCGACGCCCGCATCACCTTCACCGGTGCCGCGCCCGTTGTCGCCGTCCCGGAAAAGGAGGAGGCGGTCATCCTCACGCCCAAACCCGGCCCACAGCCGCGTCTCACCGGCCCGCGGGTCTTCGGGGCCCGCCCCGGCAATCCCTTCCTCCACCGCATCACCGCCACCGGCGAAAAGCCCGTCACCTTCACGGCGGACGGCCTGCCTCCCGGCATCAGGCTCGACGCCAGAACCGGCCTGCTAACAGGATCGCTCGCCACCAAGGGCGAATGGAAGGTCAAGGTGTCCGCCACCAACACCCGCGGCAGTGCCAGCCGCACGCTCAAGATCATCGGCGGGGACGCCATCGCGCTCACGCCGCCGATGGGCTGGAACAGCTGGAACTGCTTCGCCAGCGCCGTCACCGACAAAAACATCCGCGACGCCGCCCGCGTGATGGCGGAAAGCAGCCTCATCAATCACGGCTGGACCTATATCAACATCGATGACTACTGGCAGGTCAAACCCGGCGACAGCGACCCGACGCTGCAGGGCGCGGAACGCGACGCGGACGGGAAGATCCTGCCCAACAAGCGCTTCCCGGACATGAAGAACCTCACCGACTACATCCATTCGCTGGGTTTGAAGGCCGGGATTTACTCGTCCCCCGGGCCGCTCACCTGCGGAGGATGCTCCGGCAGTTTCGGCCACGAGCACCAGGACGCAGCGACCTACGCCGCATGGGGCTTCGACTATCTGAAGCACGACTGGTGCTCGTATGAGCCGCACATGGAAGGCAAGCGCGCCGCAGCCGTGCCGCATGTTCCGGCGATCGATGCCATCACCGATGACGAGTTGCTCAAGCTGATGATTCCGTATGCCATCATGCGCGACGCGCTGAACCGGCAGAAGCGCGATATCTACTACAGCCTCTGCCAATATGGCATGGGCAATGTCAGCGAGTGGGGCGCGCAGGTTGGCGGCAACAGTTGGCGCACCACCGGTGACATCACCGACACCTGGGCCAGCATGGCCGGCATCGGCTTCGAGCAAAACGGCCTCGAAAAACACGCCAGGCCCGGGCAGTGGAATGACCCGGACATGCTCGTGGTCGGCCATGTCGGATGGGGACCGGCGCTGCATCCCACCAAACTCACCCCCAACGAGCAATACACCCACATCTCGTTGTGGTGCCTGCTGGCCTCGCCGCTCCTGATCGGTTGCGACCTGACGAAACTCGATGAGTTCACCCTCAACCTGCTCACCAACGACGAGGTGCTCGAAGTCAACCAGGACGAACTGGGGAAACAGGCGGGCCGCATCTCCAAGAACGGCAATGCCGAAGTCTGGGCCAAGCGGATGGTGGATGGCTCGTGGGCGGTCGGACTCTTCAACCGGGGAATTTCACCGCTCCCGGTCACCGTGGATTTGTCAACCATCGGCATCACCGGCAAGGCCCGCGTGCGCGATCTCTGGCGGCAGAAAGACCTGTCACCCGCCGAAAAAACCATCACGCAAACGATTCCCCGCCACGGCTGCTCGTTGCTGCGGATCGCCGGGATTGACGCCACGGCCCCCGCGCCGCCCGCACCTCGGACGAAGATCAGCAACCAGCTTCCGCGGCTTGATGCCGCCGGAAAGATCGTGGACGCCCATGACGGCTGCCTGCATAAGTTCGGCGACAGGTATTACCTGTATGGCACCGCGTATGGAAACACCGATGGATTCAACATGAACAACCGCTACCGTTGCTACAGCTCGGCGGATCTGGTGACCTGGAAATTCGAAGGTGAACTGCTGAAGGACCCGCCGGACGGTGTCTATTACCGGCCGTATGTTGTCCGCAACCCAAGGACCGGCAAATATGTGCTTTGGTATAACTGGTATGCCACGCTCTGGGACGGCCAGTATGGCGTGGCCACCAGCGACACGCCGCAGGGGCCGTTCGTCATTCAGAACGGCAATGTCAAGGTCGCCCGGGAAAAGCCGGGCGACCACAACCTGATGGTGGATGACGACGGCACGGCCTATCTGATCTACACCTCGATCGCCAGCGGCCACGCGATATCCATCGAAAAGCTCACGCCCGACTATCTGGGCTCCACGCGGGAGAGCAGCGGGGTCCTCGCCAACGGGTCCGAGGCCTGCTCGCTCTTCAAGCGCGGGAACCTCTACTACGCGGTTTTCGACGCGTGTTGTTGCTTCTGCCCCGAAGGCAGCGGCGCGCAGGTCTGGGTCGCCGAGAAACCGTTAGGACCCTACAAACAGCGCGGAAACATCAACCGCGATCCCACCGGCCGGCCGATCATCGCGGCCCAGCAGACATTTGTCGCCCAACTGCCCACTCGGCGGGGCGCCGCCTACATCTGGATGGGCGACCGCTGGGGTTCGACTCCCGACGGGGTGAAAGGCCACGATTTCCAATACTGGAGCGCCCCGCTGGAATTCACCAACGACGGCAGCATCCTTCCCCTCCAGTGGGACCCCCTCGTCGAACTGGAACTGGAATAGGCAGCCATGAAACATGGTGGAACAGTGCAAATGCCAACGCCATGACATGCAAGAAGCCCCGGATGACCGTCCATACTGCCGGCACGGCTTGCATAACATGATGCGAACAAAACAGATTGGCCAAAATCATGGTTTGGGTGGCTCCCTGCGGACTATTCCTCAAGAACAATGGCACCTCCCCGGCGGCGGGAAGAAATGACTGCGGCCAGTTCGAAGACGGCACGACTACAGGCTGGTCAAGGCGTTGTTTTATCTAACAGGGATTCGCCGGCCCGATGGTTCCACCCCTGATGAACTCGGCCTTGGTCAGCGTCTGGCGCAGGTCTGCTTTGCCATGGCTCACGTTCGCCGCCCAGCGCGCGATCCGGCGCACCAAGGGGCCGGAATCCCAGCGGATGTGCGCCACTCTCGGGTGCGACCACTCGAAGGCCGGAC